>SDBT01016537.1_pt1 | contig 11677 bp, 14 predicted proteins | sample 2277101 | NCBI WGS metagenome assembly SDBT01 (sample SAMN10404973, study PRJNA504765) | marine sediment metagenome | isolation source: marine sediment core GS10_PC15, 103 cmbsf | place: Arctic Ocean: Southern Knipovich Ridge | collected 2010
GATGCGAGAGCAGTAGAAACTGCATTGGTAGAACAAGGTTGCGATGGCGGAAGTGGCGGAGGTGACCAAACATCAGTTATTGTTTATGCCTATCTCAAGACTGCTGTGACTGACCCATAGAATCACCGCCAATTACTTCCGGTAATAATATTAGTAAGGTTCGAGAGCCAATAGTAATCTCTAGCCTGTTGCTGTTGCCATTGATTATAGCCTCTGCAGTTCCCCTGAAGAAAGAATTGAATCCTTCTAGAAAACTTTCCATTGCTATCTTTGTACTCATCTATTCACTCCTATACTTGCTTAATTTCAAAATGATACACTACCCACTTAACATATAGCTTGACATCCTCCCACCAACCACTTTGGAGAAGAACCAAATAGAGCTGACCGAGAGCGCGTGGAATGCAGTTGGGGGTTTGGACGGGTAGAGGTGGTAACAACTAGCCATTTTGTTAAGCTAGATTGATAGGGTGAATACCTTTGAGAAAGTTCTTGCTTTTGACTTAAATGGCCCACGTTACTGGACTTGAACTGGCATAGGCTTCTTTGATACATCGAAAAGACTATGTCTATAGTCTACTTTTAGCCTGTACAGTTTTGAAGTAAGGCTAGAATTCCGGTAACTCTAACTTAAAAAGTGGTACCCTTTATGGGGGCAGGTCATTATCACCTCAGTACAAATTCTTATATGACAAGTATGAACAATTAATAAGAGAGTCGTAATACTTAAAACCTTTTATTATTCAATCGTGATTACCCATGGATTATTATACGTTTCCCCCGAAGGAAGGAAAACTAAATCACTCTGCTTTTCAAATTCCTCAACAATATCTTGTCTTGATGGAAGGGAACTCCACGGTTCTATACAAATATATGGTGCTTTAGTTTTTGGCACATGCCAAAGCCCTAAATATTTCATATGAGGATATGATAGTGTTACTGCATTTCCCCCTTTATCGCTTTTAAGTGTTACTTGCGTATCCATATTTTCCAAAACAATCGCATCTTTATCAAACATTTCATGCTTCATCTCTAAATATTTATCCTCCTTAAGTATAAAAGGGGTATTGATTCCAGTGACAAAATTCTCACTTGACATCCCAACAATATTCGGTGAATGCTGTTTGCTAAACTCCAAATAATAATCAGAAAACTTCAATCCTTTTTCTAATGGCACATTAAAGCCCGGATGACCACCAATACCAAAATACATTGTTTTACTATCATTATTCGTAACTTCATAGTTAATAATCAAGCTATTTTTATCCAATGTATAATGAATACAAAATTCAAAGTCATATGGGTATACCTCTTTTGTGAATGGAGTTTCTGTGAGCGAAAAGGATATGCTTTCATCTGGCTTTTGCACGGCTTTCAGCTCCAAATCCTTTACAAAGCCATGAATATCCATGTTATACATTTTACCTTGTAGTGAATAAGTCCCATTTGTTAAGCGAGCTATATAAGGAAACAAGTTCGGTGCTTTGCCTTGCCAATAGAGCGCGTCTCCTTGCCATAGAAATTCTGTGCCTTCAGCATTTTTAATCGATTGCAGCTCCCCGCCTAAAGATGAGATGATGACCGTCATATATTTGTTTTCTATCGTGTAGTTCATTTGATACCATCCTATAAAAAATATTAAATAGTATACCATGTTTGGCTTGAAGAAGGATATGTAAATCGTCAGCGTAAATGGGACACTTCACTGAGCAAAGTGGTGGCTTATCTCCTGTAAAATCACCTATGATGCTGCATTAATGGTATCACAAACCTGACCGTTAATTGTGCACTTCCACCTAGTGATCTGACACCCTTATTCGTTCTGATATCCCTCGGTAGGGACGGTCTTCTGAAGCTAGTAGGCCGTACAGGTCTCGAACCTGTGACACCCTGATTAAAAGTCAGGTAATCAGACTGAACATTAATGTAAAGATTCTGTCTATTGTACACCTTAGTTCATCTAAAAGGACTCGAACTATCTAAGCAACACAACTTCTGAGAGCATGAATCCACGTAAACCGTGTTTCAGGTAGAGATTGACTCTACCCCATCTCCCCGTCTAACACCTCTATCGTGTTTTAAAGAAGACCTGTTCTAGTGGTTTCAGTGTTCGTCATTTGACTATATGTATAGTCTTTTATAGAATTAATTTGCTCATGCAATTCTTCAAAGGTCAAGGCAGCTATAGTTGTCCCTTGCTAGGCTATGAGAGAGTTTTCCACGTTATGAGCCATCAGAAATGACACTCCATTTATGTCAGAGAGAGTGGCAAATACAACAATTTGTGATCTCTTTACTACAAGAATGGGGACTTTTAAGATCCCATAAGCATATTTTACAAAAGTTCATGGGCATTTTAAGTGCATTTTAGGTGCATTTAAGAGCACTTTTTGAAGCAAAAGTGTCATCGTATGATTACTATTTTGGGTCTCAGGGATCAAACCGAAGGCTGTAGAAAACTGTATTTATTGACTAACACTATAACTGGACTCCTTTTTGGGGGGCAGGTCAATCTTCTTTATGTCTTATTGAGCTAATCATTCCTTCATATGTTTCAAGAACTAATTTAGACGTTCGCATATCTGGCCATTTATCGACTAGTCTCCTGGTAACAATCTCGAAAATGTCAGGTGTATCTAATAGAGTACCTCCGAGATCCAGAAACACGGTTAGAGAATTCATTACTCTACTTCCTTTATTGATTGATTAGAATTGTATCACAGACTTATATTACTGTTGAATAAATAATATTTGTTATTTACTGAGTTACATCTAATTAATGGGGGCCCGAATTTCGAAACAGATATAGCGCCCATCCAAGCGTGTTGCGACCCCAGCGCAGGTAATTCGTCCGTCCGCGAGCCACGCGTGCCAAGATCTCCGGCACGTCAGGATCATCTTCGTTCTCTCCTGCATGCATTGCAGCTGCATACCACTGGAGCGTCTCGTACTGGTCCCAATCGTCCTGATTGCTGACCATCGTGTACAGCGGGACTAGACCTTCTTCTTCACCAACGAGTACGTTTTCGTAGTGCGTACCGAACATGTCGCCTGTGTGGTTCTCGGCAGCCAAATACGCTTTCTCCGGCTCTTTGATCCAGAAAGATTCACCTACGAGAACGAGACCGCCCGGTTTCGTCATAGACTTCAAAGCACGCAAAGTCCCTCGATGTCCCTTGTAGATCCACGAAGCACCGATGCACATGGCGAAGTCGAAGAATTGGTCGGCCTTGTAGTCCGCTCCGTCTATGTTGAGGATTTCGATTCGAGCGTCGGACACTCGTTCCTGCAACTTCTGTTTCACATCTGCCACACAATATGGGGAGATGTCGACTCCGACTCCCGATACTCCGTACCGCTCAGCCAGCCTTGTGAGCATCTCCCCCTTACCGCAGGCAATGTCGAGTACGGCAGTTTGCGGATTTAGTGTTAGGAGCTCAATCAGTTCGTCAAGCTTCGCTGTGTTCATGGGGTTGCAGACTACGTGACGCTTGTGAGTCACGTCATAGAACTTCCATGGATCCATTTTCCATTCCATAATCGCACTTCGCCTCCATAAATTTAGATATGAGTTTGTTGGTCGTTTTAAGCTTTCCAATTATCGTAATCAATATCCTTCCAGACTGCAAGCTAGAATCGCTCTATTCCTTGGCACTTAACAGAACATCTTATTGTTGGGTGCCAAATAGCCATTTTGTGCTTTTCGTTATACAGGAAAATAAGATACGTTATTTTTACACTTAATGGCGGTAACTCTAACTTAGAGAGTGTTATAGTATATGGGGACAGATCATCAACAATAAATAAATTATGAACACAACTATATAAAATGTACCGAACAATAATATTCTTAAGTATGCTGGCTTTTGGTTTAACTGTTCTAATGCTACCAGGATGTAATAAGGTAGATACTCCAAAAGTGACACAAGAAGTTACTTTTCAGCAATTGATGTCAGATCCCAACAAATATCATGGTATGGATATAGTAATAGAGGGATTTTACTACCAAGGGTTTGAAACAATCATCTTATGCAAGAAGCTAGATTATTCAGGGCTAGCTCCAGGACATCTAGTCCCAAAAGGGGAAAAGCTTTGGATCGAAAAAGGAGTACCCAGGGAGATCTACGACAACGCTTATCAACAGCAAATGTTAGGACCTTTAGAGCGTTACGGAAAAGTCAGGGTAAAAGGACAATTTGAATATGGGAGAGAATATGGGCATCTGGGGCAATATGAATATCAAATAATCCCCATAGAGATGGAGCTACTAATTTGGCCTCCTCCTTTCGCACGCTCTTAAATTCTTCTGATCAGAAGGATGGTTAGATAGATAGCCAAAAAAGGAACCATTTTGACATTAGATAGACATTGCACTAAATAAATGCTTATTACTCAGATACAATTGTCTATAGATATTGTAAGACTGGTTGTAATATTCCACATTTTCTTTAATGGGTTGTACATACTCCTTATTCATCCTGACTACCACGTCGCAGGCTTCGTTGATATCTGAATACACTCCATATCCTATCCCCGCAGCCATGGCCGCGCCGGTGCATGCCTGCTCTGTGATTTTTGTGGTGTAAATATCCCTTCCAAACACATCAGCCTGAATCTGCTGCCAGAGCCTACTTTTAGCCCCTCCACCCGATGCTATGACTTTACATATCGGGATACCCAATTGTTCCATGGTTTCAATGCAATCCCTTAAAGCAAATGTTATACCCTCCATGATAGCCCTCGACATATGAGCACGGTTATGCCTAGGTGTAAGCCCAAAGAACATTCCTCTTGCTTTTGAGTTCATATGCGGAGTTCTTTCTCCCGTTAGATAAGGTAAGAAAATAATCCCTTCACAGCATGCTGTAACGCTAGCTGCTTCTTTATCGATATCCCTAAAGTCCTGCACGTGCAAAATATTGTCTTTGAACCATCCTAGTGCCAGTCCGGCATTTAAAATCGCACCCATAACATACCAGGTGTTATGCGTAATATTGCAGAAAGTATGCGTATTCAACAATGGATTATAGATGGGTTTATCTACATAAGCATATATCTGTCTCGCGGTGCCGACTGTTGAGGTAATTATTCCTGGCTTTATGATTCCATTGCCCAGAGCTTGTGCTGGCTGATCAGCCAGTCCATATACAGTTGCTGTACCTTTTTTTAAACCAGTCTCCAATGCTACCTTAGGTGTTATGCATCCAGCAATATCACAAGGTTCCATGCATTCCGGGAATACACTGTAATCGAGATCTAATTGGGAAATTAGTGACTTAGACCACCTCCGTTCTGAGGTATTTAGAGCAAGCGATCCAGAAGCGTCAGTACTCTCCGTGGCAATTTCCCCCGTAAGTTTAAACCTGAGATAATCTTTCGGGAGTATAGCTTTGTGAATTTTTTCATAGTTACGGGGCTCATTTTCCTTCACCCAAAGTAGTGACGATAGGAATAATCCTGGGAAAAGTGGGTTTAGTGTAATCTGCCCGAATTCTTTAATGCCTATTTTATGGTAGATTTTATCAACTTGTGGTTTGGAACGCTGGTCACAATGTATTATGGCCGGACGAATAACATCACCTTCTTTATCCAAGAGTAAAAGGCCATGCATCTGTCCTGAGAATCCAATACACTTTATTTCTTCGACGCTAGAACCCAGCCTACTAACTGATTCTCTAATTGCCTTAACTGCAGCATTCCACCAGTTTTCTGGTTGTTGCTCTGCATATCCATCCTGGGGCATGTCAATTGAATATTCTTGGCTTGTGATGGATTTCACGATGCCCGTTTTATCCATTACCAAGACTTTTATACTTGATGTACCTAGATCCACTCCCATTAATAGAGACATCTATTCCTCTTTTTCATAATCCCCTTTCATACTGACTCTATCAAATAATAGTCCATCTAGTACAGGTGGACATGCCATATGCTTACAAAGCAATCCGTATATTACTTTGTATTCGTGAAGAAATAAAGCTATGGGGGTTTGTCAATAGCTGTAAAAATAATAAGCTTGATTCGTGGTACTACCAGAGCTACAATCCAATAAGGTGAATAAATACAGCATAAGGAGGTAAAAAGAGATGAAAAGAAGGGCCCCTGCTTTACCTGATTCCGCCACCTTCCAACAGCTTTGGGATGCCCTTGGCTCGAAGCTGGAAGAAATCGCACGGGGGAACCTGCTTTACACGCAGGGGGTCAGAGGTTCGAGTCCTCTACCGCCCACCATCGTGAACAATAGGGAGAACTACAAGAGTCTCCTGGGATGGTTGTTTGGGTGGCATGGGGATAGTGTAAGTCATCAATGCTTCAGCACCAGTAACTCTTACCTCTTTGACAAAGCCTCTTGATAAAGGATTCCCTTTCGGTTATTGAGGTGTCATCAAGCGTATTTTTTAGCTCTTCTACGTAGCTCTTCACTGTCTCTATATCGGTCAGTTCTACCTTCCTGTCTGACAGAAGGTTCTCTAGTTCCAATCGTGCCGCATGCAGCTGTTCCTGTTTGTGCCTAAGTCGCTGTATCCTAGGTGCCAAGTCAGCAAGCTGCAAACTACCAGCCCCTAAAGCGTCATACAGTCACTCCAGACGTTGATTAACTGTATTTATCTCCGTAGAAATGATATTAAGGCGCTCTCTGTAATCACTAGCGGCAGTATCCATCTCCTCGTTTGTGAGATTTACTAGTTCTTTAAGATTCTCGTAGGTTAGAATGTGGTCTTTCAACTTACGGATAACCACTTGCTCAAGTTTGTCTTTCTGGGCATACATTGCCGAACAGGATCCTGCCCCTTTTTTCTGCAGAGTACCACACACATAGTAGTGGAATTTACCTCTCTTGGCATCTTGTCCCACCAAAGCCTTACCGCAATAGCCACATTTTGCCAGACCGCTCAGCAGGTAATTACTGGCAACCCGCTTCGGGTGTACATTGGTAAAGGATCTTTCTTTCAAGAGTGCCTGAACTTGTTGAAAAGTGTCCTGATCAATAATAACGGAGAGCGCACTTTCCACTCTTACCGGAGGTAAATCACGATTGTTGCTCCGGCCCCATACCAAAGTCCCGATATAAGCTTCGTTCGACACTATATAAGATATTGTCGTCTTTCCCCAGCTATTCCCCCTCGGACTGATGATTCCTTCCTCAAAGCCTTAGTCTCAGAGAAACAACTTGAGGATACTCAACATTTGGAGAAGATACTTGAGGAACTCGAGGCACTTGAGCTATTTAAGGCCTTCTTTTATGCGCCATGTGAAATATGTCATGAGCTGGTAGAAGAGTGGGATGACTATAATGTTAAAATTGGTTATTCAAGACATTGGCTGTGGGCATACATTGTGTTGGAAAAGTGAAGTAGGGCGACTAAGAGAATTACGGAAGGTATTTGAGAAAGTGAAAAAGACATAAAATAGAGAAGCTTACCATGTATTAAGCTTCGGCCTTGGGTCACAATATAAACTTTTGTGACTTAGTCTGCACATTCTGGACTTCCGTTCACAGGTGTGACGAAACAGGAGGTTGCATTATAAACAGTCATGCCTGATGCAGCCTAGTTATTTGTCTTAATTTTTCCGCTTCCTGCAATGATTACACTATCTCGGGATCAGGGCTGAGATCCTCACCACCAAATACTTCCATCTAGCTCTATTTTCATCCTCCTGTCGCAACGGATACTGGTATGGTCATTAGAATGACGAGCCACATGGCGACTCCGGCAGCAATTAGAGCAGCACCTAATGCCCGAAATTGAACCATCGCGCTGCCCCGATACGTGACGATGCCGCCCGCAATCAACGCTGCGCCGAGTATACTCAATATTGCTATAGTCCAGAATTCCATGTCGAAGCTCACCTCCTATTGACCTGCCCTCAGTAATTGTACCACTTTGTAAGCTAGAGTTATGGGTATGAGAGTTGGCAATATTGCTTCAGGAGCGGGCGGTCGATAGCGTAAAGCGCTGTGTGGCCGAATCTGATTGTACTCCTGCCGCCACTGCTCAATCAATATCTTGTACTCGTTCATCTCTTAGCTTGCCATTGAATGATTCTATATAACCGTTCTCCCAGGGACTTCCTGGCTCGATGAAGAGTGTCTTGACTCTGATTTGGTTCAACCAATTGCGTATCTTGGCATTACACGATTTAGCGTTTTGTTACCTTGGAGATAAAAAGGTTCCTTTTAGTTACTGGAATATTGGTATAGTTTTTGATGTAGTAACCTAACTCGCAATCTTTGTTACTACGGTTTTTATTCTTTCCAATGCTTCCTCAATATTTTCCAGTGAGGTGGTATAGGATAGTCTGATATAGCCTTCACCACAATCGCCAAAACCACTGCCGGCTAATGTAGCTACTCCAGCTTCTTTCAAGAGATGATCAGCCAGCTGCTGGCAATTCATTCCCAGCTTTGTGACATTAGGGAATACATAGAAGGCACCTCTAGGACGCCAGCAGCTTATACCGGGGATGGCATTCAAACCGTCTACAATCAGGTCCCGTCGCCTCCTGAATTCACTCACCATTTGAAATAAGCTGTCTTGCGGACCGGTTAATGCCTTAATGCCGGCATATTGGATAAACGGTGCGGTGCAGGATACGCTGTTTATGATTAGGCGTACTATTGGGTCAACCAACTCCGATGGTACTACAGCATATCCCAAACGCCAGCCGGTCATAGCGTAGCTCTTTGAAAAACCGTTAATCAGTATTGTTCTATCCAGCATATCAGGTAGGCTGGTAACACTATAGTGCTTCCCCCCATAAACAAAATGTTCATAAACTTCATCTGAAAGAACAATAATATCATGCTTTCTAGCAATATCTGCTATAGCAAGGATATCATCTTCTTCTAAAACGCTACCGGTTGGATTATGAGGCGAGTTGATGATAATAAGCTTGGTATGCGATGTAATACTAGCTTCAAGTTCAGCTATTTCAAAACGAAAATTATTCTCCTCGTGAAGTTGGATAGGCACCGCTTTAGCACCAGCAAAATTGATCATTGATTCATAAACTGGGAAAGAAGGATTAGGAAATATTGCCTCATCTCCTTCCTCGAGTAGTGCTAGGATTGAATAGAACATGATAGGTTTGGCACCAGGTGTCACGACAACACACTCTGGATCTATCGAAATACCGTGTGTTTTTTCACATTCTTTAGCAATTTCAGCACGCAATGGAAACAATCCCTGAGGGTCACAGTAATGGGTGTAACCTTTGTCTAATGCCTCAGTAGCTGCCTCACAAATGTGCTTGGGCGTGATAAAATCTGGCTCACCAATCTCCAGATGAATCACATCGATCCCTTTAGATTCAAGAGATTGGGCCTGAGCCAGAACTTTGAACGCCGATTCGGTGCTCAATCCTGACATCCTTCTGGATAGTTTCATCTCTGTTTATCTCCCTTAATGATGATTAACTGGTAAGCTATTAACATATAGTTTACTTGTTAGAGGATTAGAAATCCAGTGGCACTAGTTTGTAGGTTGAATCCAGAGGAATGTTTGACTTGGGTAATATTAACTCGTCTCGTTAAGTCAGGTAGCAAGAGTTCAGAATGTACGAGATAACATTTGCTTGTTTTGTGACCTCATCACACAAAATAGCGCTTTGTTTAGTTGCAATGTAGTAATTAATGCCTTAATCTTGAAACTGTATGGATATTCCTTTCTCAAGATGGTATTCAGTAGTCCATAGGCGAAGATCACGCAGGCATTTTGATCTAAACCGACCAATCGAGTCTGGCTCCTTAGCAGCTCTTGAGACAGTGTGCAGAGAGTTCACGCCATTTCCTCATGCCCGAGCATATCTAGTGAGCGAACCGGCAAAAGACATCTTCAAAGGCATCGTTGGTGGCTATGGCAAAGTAAGTGGTGCGCCTGCATTTATCGCTTTCATAGGAGACATGAGAGCACCTTCTGTTCAGGAGGAAATCGGATACACTGGTGAGGGGATTATTCTAGAGGCCACAGCTCTGGGGTTAAATACGTGCTGGGTGGGTGGCTTCTTCAGACCGGAAAGCGTAGCTTCACTTGTTGAAATCAAAGATAACGAACGGGTACTGGCAGTAACGCCAGTGGGTTACGCGAGCCGATTTGAGTCACTTGCCGAGAGATTAATGACAGGCTTCGGACTTACTCACAGGCGTCTTCCGCTTTCAAAGCTAGTAAGCGGGGAGCGAGTCAACAATCTACCGGAATGGGCAAAAGTATCCCTTGAAGCTGCCAGACTTGCTCCGTCTGCAGTCAATCGGCAACCCTGGGGGTTTGACGTGGATGGCAGCGGCATTACCGTATTCGTGAGGACCAGCGGCCCGGAGTTTAATATTTCAAAGCGCCTTGATTGTGGTATCGCAATGCTTCATATTGAAGTAGCCGCCTCGAACTTCGGAATCCAGGGAGCATGGGGATTACTGGAAGCCCCAAGGGTGAGCCGTTTTGTTATCGCCAATAACAAAAGGAATCGGAAATGAAACTGAAGGACAAGGTAATCGTTGTTACAGGATCAACGCGAGGGATAGGTCGAGCCATTGCAGAAGAATGTGCCAGAGAAGGCGCCAAAGTTGTCATATGCTCTCGCAAGGAGGCCTCGGTAGAAGAGACTTGCCTGTCACTTAAGAACCAGGGATTTGACGTATCGGGTATGGCCGCTGACATATCCGCCTGGGGAGATCTTGAAAAACTTTTGGCACACGCAGTCGAGACCTGGGGGAAAGTCGACGTCTGGATCAATAATGCAGGTTTATCTGGCGGCATGAGACCTATTGATGAATGGAACGAAAACGAGATAACGCAGATAATCAATGTGAATTTCACGGGTACTCTCAAAGCTTGTCGTCTCATTATTCCCCATTTCGTCGAGCAAGGTGGCGGCATTCTGATCAATATGAATGGTAAGGGCGGGCGCTGTGAAGCTTCTCCTTTCTTGACGGCTTATGCATCCACAAAAGCGGCTGTCAGCAGTCTTACGAAGAGCCTTGCCCGAGAGTATAAAGAATACCCAATCTCGATCCACTCGGTTACACCAGGTATGGTCGCCACAGATTTCTACAAAGATATGAAAACCAGTCCTAAGCTAGCCGACAATGCGGAAAGTATACCCTATGTGCTGAAAGCTTTTGGAGTACCTGTTACCTGTGTAGCACAGTTCTGTGTCCAGATTGCTGCCCAAGAACCAGGAAGATCAACCGGCCGGAATTATTCCTTGCTAAGCGGAAGGCGATTGGTACGAGCAATATTGTTGATGATGTATTACCGGTTAACGGGTAAGGTGAAGGTAAGAATGTAATCTGACGCGGCCAAACCATTGAAAGAACCCAAATCATTAGGTGGCAAAAGCTTATTTTGTTACTCTGTATATAAAAGGTTCCTTTTTTGGTACTTGGGTAGACAATCTGCAATTCTGTTGCACATCTAAGACATGTGAATCATACTATTTTACTGTATAAACCAGACTATCCACCTATTTTACTCGTCATATAGATTGATTACCGTTTGCCATTACCATAGGGTGAGAAGAGGAAGGTGGTGGCAGAAGTTCTGCCTATTGTAACCCATGGTGGAGCTGAGGAGACTCGAACTCCTGACTTCCTCCGTGCAAGGGAGGCGCTCTCCCAACTGAGCTACAGCCCCATTATGATAAAACATTATACCAGCAAAGGTTCCTATTCGCAATTTAC
>SDBT01016538.1_pt1 | contig 11676 bp, 4 predicted proteins | sample 2277101 | NCBI WGS metagenome assembly SDBT01 (sample SAMN10404973, study PRJNA504765) | marine sediment metagenome | isolation source: marine sediment core GS10_PC15, 103 cmbsf | place: Arctic Ocean: Southern Knipovich Ridge | collected 2010
TCGTTATTTAATGCGTTAATCCCGCACTCGGGAGACAGGGGTACCAGGACGCAACTGAAGCCCTCTTCGGAATCAAAGTCAGGATGAAACCGCTGTGTGATGACAGGTATAGTATCAATCTTCCCTGCTACAGGAGGTGGTAACGGGCTCAGGGTGGGATCTGACCATCTCATGAAATCGGCGTTCCCCATAGTTGCCCGCCATGTTTTGGCAAACTCGGCCGTCTGTTGATCAGCCCACCTGTAACGCGAGAAGTAACATGGTCGCGACCCGGTAGATGTTTCATCGTTCCAATTATCCACCTTCCAGTCAACAACCAGGACATTATCGTCAGGTGGAATAAAACATTCAAGCAGGATTGTGACACCCGATTCAAATTCCAGTTCGATCGTGGCAATTGCCTTTTCAATGGTCAGAACCTGTGAGATAGATACAAGTTTTTGATCCATAGGCAGGTGAAATGCCAGCTCTCCTGTTGGTTTGGGACAAGGATAAGGTTTATAAGCATAGGAAGGAGTCCCGCTGCAAATCTCCTGGGCCCTTTTCGAGACGGGCTTTCCATATATGGAGATTATTTCACCCTTATTAAAGCTGTTGTTCACCCATCCTTCATTCAGTATCCCATTGGCAATTTCATTTATATGAGCAGGTTCCGGATCTTCGGTAGTATCGTGACGCCTGTCCCATACATCATTTTTACCAAATCTCCAGATAATAGCATTTGAAGTCTGGTAAATACTTACTGAAAGATCTCCATTGCCAAGTAACAATCCCTCTTCGGGTACAAGTATACGGCGGCTGATCTCAATTTTGTGCAAGATCTTATCTCCATCCTGAATACTCTTTTCCTTCCCGCAGGAGATTAAACCGGCAATGAGAATAAATACAAGGAATGCGATACATTTTTTTCCTGTTTTCATAATGAGGAATTATCTCTTATATCATCATCCCAGGGTGCTATGATCAGGATCTCATTTTTTGATGTTTTTAATGTAAACCTTTCACCAACATCTACTTTGGTATCTTTCCCATTGCGTATAATACTTAAGGTTTTGGCATCCCACGGATTGAGAATATTGCAATCTCTTCCCTGTTCGCTGGTAATTTTAATATATTGAACATCACCATCCAGTAATCGTGAAGAAACCAGGAAAGCCCCTTCAGCCCTTAGGTCCTGAAAGACTGCATCTTTTTCTTTATTCCATACAGGAAAGACTTCAACCACGTTGGGATGGCTTCTGAGCAGCATTTCATTGATGGTGGCCGGGGTTGTACTACATGCTTCAATCCCAACCATGTATTCTTTTAAATATCCGTTCGTTCCCCTGTATTTTTCTATGAAATATTTGAGATCGTTATAAATTGTATCGTGATCCAAGCCGATTCTGACTGCTGAAGGATAATTCGAGTTGGTGTGCAATGTTTCGTACCATGAAGTTGTGCCCAGATCATGTGTCATGGTAGCCCTGGCTATCTGCAATAACTCTTCATCGCTGTCCAGATGAACCTGTCCGCCAGGAAATATAATCTGACACAAATTGGAATGGTTTGAAGATGAATGCCAACCTTTTTCCGAAGCAGCGAAAAAGGTTTTCCCGTCATTTTGGTAGGTTGGAAATTTACTCAGCTTCTCAAGTATTTCATTCCATTTCGCAATTCTATCCTGATCCACTTTCAATTCAGCACTCATATCTATGAGGGTTTGCAGTGATAACCGAAGAAAGCCCAATGTCATTATAGGGTTGACATCCCCATTTGGACCCTCCTGAACAGCATCATTGTGAATCACGTATCTGTCATTTTCAAATTTCAGATACTCCTCCCAAAACTCAACCACTCCTTTAATAAATGGGTAGACCAGCTTAATGTAATCCTTATCATAGGTATAATAGCATAGCATTGCCATATTCGGAACACAGTGTAGCGCATTGCTTTTTTGATAAAAAAACAAACCTCCATCTTCAATAAACCCATCATCAATATAAAACTGACGAACCTCGTGTGTTACCGGACCCTCCTTGGTAATGTCCATCGATTTGGGCCCGATTCCCACGGGCATTAGAATTCCATCAATACCATAAATATTTTTTCCATACTCCCTTCCTTTTTCTTCCATGGCAAGGATCGGATAGTTGTAGGGCAGGGCCTGTTCAATGCGATTGGAGGAGAACAGTGCATAATAGGGTGATTGATGATTATAGTTTAAATGATAATCTCCATTCCATTCGGGACGCTCTTTGGTAACCCATGTGCCGAAAATTCCTGGAGGAAACTCCAAGTCCCTTGAACTGCTTCCTGATATGTAAAGTGATCGGTAGTAGTCCAGCTCAATTACCGGGTCATTGATAACTATTAGGGATTTATTCCAGTAAGTGTCCCACCAGCTTTTATGTTCGGAAAAGATATCAAAGAAATCACCGGCTTCAATTGATTTGACTCTTTCCAGGACATGATTTGCACAATCGTTTGTTTTGAAATTGCTTGAAAATGAGACCACCGCATATAAACTTTCATTTTTTGGCAAATAGAACCTGCCTGCTTTCGCGTCAAATCCTGAATGCCAGAGTGATGAGGCAGAGGTACTTGGTGAAGGATCCATTAGCTTTATTGCGCAAGCAGCTTTTGTTGGTATTTCAACCTCGTTGTCAAATTGCCGGGAAATCCACTGAATATTATTATCAATCCCTCGATTCATAACTGACTGGAATGCAGCAGCTTCGTCATGGGCAACTTTCAACACGAGATTCCCACGTATGGTCTCCAACCCGGTATTCTTCATTTCCATGATCAAAAGGTCCTCATTTGCTGAAACATACATTTTTATCACAACAGCATGTTTATCTTTTGAGAAACGCTGATAAGTTGTACCTGTATAAAGATCCTGCTCCACCAGGTATGTTGCATCTTTAAATGCCGGCATGTTTAATTCCAGCTTGCCTAAAACGCATGGAAAAGATTCATTATAAGAGGATTTCAGCCTCCAGAAATCATTTCGTGCCAGGTAAAAAACCTGTTGTTCCGGTTGACCGCTTATGGCAACTCCCGTACTTCCATTTCCAAGCAAAGGGCCATCCACACTAAATGTTGAAGGAATATGAGAGGGTGGTTCATTAAAAACTATACTATATTTTGATACAATACGAGAAGCGTATCTATACCAGAACCATTCTCTCCCCTCCACTCCGCACGCCAGGGAAAACAATATGGAAAAAACGAATAACTTTCTCATTAATAAAAGATTTAAGTTAAATACTTACACCAATTCATTATCTTTTTATATCCTCCAGGGGCATGATGATGATAGTCTCATCCTTTGCTGTTTTCAAAGTGAACCTTTCACCAACTTCAATTTTAGAATCTATTCCATTGCGTATAACTGACAGCATATCTGCATCCCAGGGATTTACAATATTGCAATCGCGTCCCTGTTCACTGGTAATTTTAATATACTGTACTTCACCTGCCTCCAATCGTGACGAAACAAGAAAGGCTCCTTCCGCCCTCAAATCCTGGTAGGTGGCATCTTTTTCCCTGTTCCAAACAGGAAACACATCGAGGACATTGCCACGACTCCTAAGCATCATTTCATTAATAGTTGACGGAATTGCAGCGCAGGCCTCAATACCCACATAAAATCCTAAATAATACCCGTTGGTGCTTTTAGTTTTTTCAATATATTGCTTAAGTTTCGTATATATTGTATCGGGATTGTAACCCAGCCGGACTGCTGCTGGGAATCTTGAGTACTTATCGGAACCAAACCATGAGGGAGAAGTAATATCATCATCCAGGGTATTCCAGGCAATTTGTAATATCTCTTTATCACTATCCAGATGAATGGCTCCTCCCGGGAAGATTATCTGATATAACCTGTTATTGACTCCTGGTCGATGATCTCCTTTTTCCGTCCTTGCAAATAAAGTTTTCCCGTCTTTTTCATAGGTTGGGTATTTACTTAGCTTCTCTAAGATTTCATTCCATTTCCCGATTTTGTCCTGATCCACATTCAGTTCGGCACTCATGTCAATGCAAGTTTGCAATGCTGACCGGAGAAGTCCTAAAGATTTTATCGGATTTATATCTCCGGCTGAAATTTCCTCAACGGCATCGTTATGGATCACATACCTGTCATTCTCAAGAACCAAAAAATCCTCCCAAAACTCAACAACTCCTTTAATGAATGGATAAACCAATTGGATATACTCTTTATCGTAGGTATGATAGCATAACATTGACATCATTGCAGCACAGTGCAGTGCATTGCTTCTCTGGTAGAAAAAGAGGCCGCCATCTTCAATAAATCCATGTTCAATATAAAACTGGCGATATTGTTTTGTTACCGGCCCTGCCTTGAATATGTCCATTGATTTTGGTCCTATCCCAACCGGAAGCATAATACCATCAATGCCAAACACATTTCTGCCATATTCCCTTCCTTTCTCAGCCATTGCGAGTATAGGATAGTTATAGGGCAGAGCCTGCTCAATGCGGTTGGAGGAAAACAGGGCATAAAATGGGGCGTGGTGATTCCAGTTAAGATGATAATCTCCGCACCATTGAGGACGCTCTTTTGTTATCCATGTCCCAAAAATACCAGGAGGAAACTCAAGATCCCTTGAACAACTTGCCATTGTGTAAAGCGACCTGTAATAATCGAGTTCAATCACAGGATCATTAATATCGACAAATGATTTATTCCAAAATCCGGCCCACCAGGTTTTATGGCCTGAAAAGAGTTCAAAGAAATCCTCCTTCTCAATTGTCTTAACCCTGTCAAGCACATGATTACCGCAATCATCAGATTTAAAGTTACTTGAAAAAGTAAGTGCTACATAAAGACTTTCATTTTTTGGTATAATGAACTTGTTGGAAGAACCATCCATGATCTTCATTGCACAGGCTGCTTTAGTGGGTATTTTTACATCGTCATCAAATTGTCGGGTAATCCATTGAATCTCCCGATCAATTCCCCTGCTCATAGTTGATTGAAAGACGGCAGTCTCCTCCTCCGGAATTTTCAATACCATTTCACCACGGATAGGTTCCCTGCCGGTGTTCTCTATTTCCATGATCAATAAGTCTTCATTGGCGGAAACGTACATCTTTATAAGCACAGCATGTTTCCCTTTTGAAAATCTCGAATAGGTTGTACCGGTAAACAGGTCCTGTTCTACCTGGTATGTTGCGCCTTCAAAGGCAGGCATTCCTAATTCCATCTTTCCCAGTACGCAAGGAAAAGATTCGTTATAGGACTCTGTTAATCTCCAGAAATCATTTCTTGCAAGATAATAAACCTGTTTTTCCGGTGCACCGCTAATGGCGACTCCTGTACTTCCGTTTCCGAGTAAGGGTGCATCGACACTATACGTTGAAGGAATATGCGAAGGAGGTTCATTAAAAATAATGCTGTATTTGGATACAACAGTGGAAGCGTCTCTCCGATAGTACTTACTCCTTCCAATTACTCCGCAAACCGTGCAGAATAAAAAGAAAATAATATATAACTTTCTCATAATAAACGTGTTTTTAAAAATAATCTATCATTCATCTATATTGAACTCTAATTCGGATAAGCTCTATCTTTCCCCCTCAGGGTTTTATGAGGATGATATCATCTTTTGATGTTGTTACTGTGAACTGCTCATCAACTTCAATCTTCGAATCTACTCCATTATGTGTCATATTTAATGTTCCTTTATCCCAGGGATTCATGATCATACAATCGCCTCCGTGTTCACTTCGGGTTTAGCCTTCCATGTCTTAGCAAACTCTGCCGTCTGCTGATCAGCCCACCTGTAGAGTGGAAAGTAGTATGAATGCCAACTCACCTGTTGGTTTTGGACAAGGGTAGGGTTTAAATGCATAGGAACGTGCACCCTGACAAATTTCCAGGGCCCGCTTTGAAAGTGGGTTCCCAAATTTCGATAATACTTCTCCTTTGTTAAAATTACTATTGATCCAGCCTTCTTCAATAATTCCTTTGGCAATCTCATTGATATGTGCAGGCTCCGGATCTTCAGCAGTTTCGTGACGCCTGTCCCAAACATCATTTTTACCAAATCGCCAGATGATGGAATTAGAGGTTTGGTAAATACTTACTGACAGGTCGCCATTTCCCAATAATAATCCCTCCTCAGGAACCAGGATCATTTGATTAATTTCAATCTTATGAGGACTACCTTTTACTTCTGGTATTTTCTTTTCCTCCTGGCAAGAGCTTAAGCCAATGAACAGTGCAATTATAAGAGCAATAATTCCTTTGATCTTTGTTAGCATGTCATTTTGATTTTATCTTGCACGTTCTTATTCACTGATAATATATTCAACAGCATAGGTGCCTTCACTCTCAATATTCGGTTTGAAAGCATCCAGGGTAGTAGTTGTTCTGCCCTCCGGCAGTTCAATCTCTTTGTATACTTTCCTATCAATGACCTTGCCGTCAATGGTTTTGACCACCACTGTCATATCCACTGACCTGGCAACACCAAGATTCATGATAATGGGCCGGATAGAATCATTCGGTCCATAGACTACATCCACATCATTGCTTCCGGCCACCACACGCTGAAAGATCATCCCGTTGATATAGTATGACAGTTTTGCATGACCAAGACAATCGATGAGCGGTTTTTTGTAGGTACCCATATTGGGTCCACCCCGGAGACAACACCATGAAAAGCCATCATAGTCCAGGATACGCTGCTTCTTCATGGATTCCCAGGCACTGAAAGCCTGCCAGGCCTGACTTTCCAGCCATTCTTCCGCCTGCAGCAATCGCCCGATACTCCCCTTATCATAATACCATTCATAGGATTGTAGTTTGTACCAGGGTTTGCCTTTTGCCAGTGACCAGTTTGGCTGACCAATGGATTCTTCATGCTCGAAGTTGAAATAGGCCCTGTCCGGACTGTTTAAGAAATCGGTGAGATATGCGTCAGGTAATTCGCGAATATCGCTCCATTTCCTGCCGTAACCTGTGAAACTGTCCTGATTGCCCCTGGTGATCATTGGTGCCCTGTAGGCGTCAGATGATTCAATGGGATTGCCTTTGTTGTCAAGTGTTCCTGCATCATTATAAACACTAAAAACTTTAATGAATGAAGCAGGTGAGATCAACCGGCTTCGATCAACAGGATAAATCGTATTATGGACTTTTTCGAAAATACGATTGGTTTCATCCACAGTATAGAACTTACCTGCTGGCCATGGATGGTTGGTTATCTCCCACATGACAATACTTGGAGCGTTGAAAACCTGCCTGATATATTTTGCATAGCCTTCAAAATCCACATTCCAGAATGAACCGTTCCTGATCCATGCAGGTGTCTGCCATACCAGCATCATTCCAAGCTGGTCGCACATTTCAGCAATACGGGGGTCGTTTGTGCCGTCTGCTTTGTACTTTTCTGTATGAACATGAACACGCAGCATATTGCCATTCATCTTTTTTATCATCAAGATCTCTTTAGCCAACTCTGAAGCGGGAGCCGTACGGTTCCACATGGCAACTTTGTCTGCAGGCATGCGGCAACCAAAAGTCTGCGCACCATTTAGCATCTCCGGTTTCCCGTTTACTCGAAACACACCACCATCCTGACTGACCGTTCGGATCCCGGTAGTCAGCACATAATCATCCAGGACTATCCCTGCTGTATCTTTGAGCAGTACCTCAACTTTGTACAACGAAGGGGAATCGGCTGTCCACAATTGTGCACCCTTAAAGTACGAATTGCGATCTATCTCTATCTGGCTTGACGCATTAATTAAGAATGGGAATTCTGCTTCAAATGATACAAGCGATGACTCCTCCGGAAACCATGGATAATAGCGCACATTTACTACACCTTCAAGGCTCTCTTTTGTTTCGTTTTTCACCATGAAGCGGTGTCTCATGGAAACTGGATCGTTAACATCTTCTGCATTAACCAGGGCTTCACTGATATAGAATTTCTTGGTCAGATCCAGATGCATCCTGCCTGCAGCCCAGCCAATATTTGGATCTCCTCCACCCGAGTGTTCCAGTGGTACATCTGCCACTGATGACCTGACGCATACGGCAATCTGGTTATCTGCATTCGACTTGAGATATTCACTGATATCAACCTTAACTGGATGGCGATTTCTGATCACTGCGACCACCTGACCATTCACCCAGATCTCACCACGGGGATCCAGGATCTCAAAATTAAGCTCGGCCCGCTGGAAATCTCCAACATATATTTTTTGGCGCAGGTAGAGATCCTCCCCTGCATGGCGATCTCCCCCATGAACTTTGGGAAGGCTTGTCTCTTCCCATTGACTGTCATCGTAAGCATTAGTGTTCCACCCTTCTATAGATGGGTGAACCTTAAAATCTTCATCCATGAATGTATGAATCGTGTAGGGGATCAGATCTGACTCCGTGGGAATATAACTCACCCCATACATATTGTCCAGACGAACACCTCTGCTTGCTGCAATCTTTATGGAACCGATGCTACGAACAGAATCCTCCTGCAATTCAACAAAATCCGCATGAAGGACCTCGTCTATGTAAAAGTTATATCGATTATGGGTAAGATCTATTTCCAGTTCAAAAGTATGCCAGCTATCTGTGTCACATATTCCCAGCTGAATCATTTCTCCCCGGGAGGTGTAATAGAAATGGCTTTTATCATCAACGCCTACGCTGACAACTGACTGATTTCCATCTTGCAATGCCATGGCGAACGTACCTGTGTTATCAGTTACTTTGATGTCAAACTGGAGCTTGAAGCGCCATGATTGTTCAGGAATGTACCGCTCAAACCGTGCTTTGGATGCACTAATTTGCAATGCCTGACCGGTTATTTCCACCCCTTTTATGGTTTGCCAGCTTTTCAGACCTGCTATCGCTTCATTGCGCTTGTCAGAATTATAACCCATCCATTTCCAGGTTTCGGGGATAATCCTTTTCCGGACACCGGGCAGAGGTTGGGATTTGAGTCCATCCAGGAAATCCTTTATCTCCTGGTCAGAAACTGCCTTGGTATCGAGTCCGTTATCATGAAAGAACCGACTGGCATAATTGCCGTACTGCCTTAAGAAATCGATCCTCTCGTCGGTATTGAAGACTTCTGTTTCACCATGAAAATCAGTCTCCCCGTTGGCCTGGGGATCGTTTGAAAAATAGCGAAATTCAAAAGATTCAGATAAGGGTTGAGCGCTGAGTGCTATACCGAATAAGATGGAATACAGAACCATTAATCCGCTGGATATCTTTATCATTGCTGTAGTTTTTAAGTCTGTGGCTCCGAAATAGCCAATTTTTCTCCATATCCATCGCAAAGGGCAGAATCTTCGGTTATCAAAATTGACTTAATATCACCTCTAAAAGCGATAAATTAGATTAAAAAAAGGAATCTCTCTTACACTTTTGCGTTTATATGTGGCATCAAATTCTTTTTAATTCCTGTTCACCGGTTACTCTCATTGATAATTCACCTTTAAATTCCATTCGATTTGAGCTATGAACTAGTCTGTCAAGGAATGCATCTACATTATGCGAATGTCAACATAATGCAGAATCTATCTTGGATAGGCTGGTTCATGTTGCTTACCAGATCGAATTGGATGGAGACTCAATTCAAAAAAGGAAAAAAACGATAAATTAGTAGTGATTAATAAAAAAAAATATATTTGTATTTACGTTGCTTGGCTTAAGAAAAGTTTTTTGGTTTTTTTGGGAAAAAGGAGGGGGTCATGTAATCTCGGCTTCAAGTGGTCAGTTTTTCCAATATAGGCAGGCAAACAGCTTATGATAATGAACGGAATAAAATCAAAGAGTTTGAAGGAGAAAGAGTTAACTCTGTCCTTAATTTTGAAAAGGCAGTTCACTCCATGAAAGAAGAAGATATAAGGATTCTATTTTTACGTGGTTACCTGTCGGCTTCTCTTTGTCATAAGGTATCTCATACAGGGTCGGGAAAGAATAATCCTATGTTGAATTCGAAGACAGAGATGTTGAAATGAGCCTATGCTGAACAGGTAAAAAAATATTTATCAAGGGATTATAGTGAACCATTTTTGATTAGGGTAAGGGTTAATAAATTTTTCTTTAAAAACGAAACATGATGAAAATCCAAAAGTACCCTACATCTGGGGCACAAGTTTTGCGTGATAATTGTATAATCATGGATCGATCAAAATATATAATACTTGCTGCTTTTATAATGAGCTTATCGTGTTGTGATGAAACGGACAAGAATGATACGCTTGCAGTAATGGATGAAAAAGAAGCCTATTTTTTTACGCTTACCAATCCCCGGAAAACCAACCTCTATTTTACCAATAAAGTCTATGTGACCCAAGAATATAACTACCTGGAATATGAATCCTTTTATAATGGAAGTGGGGTAGCAATTGGCGATATTAATAATGATGGATTACCTGATATATATTTTGGGGGAAATTCTGTCTCTGACAAACTATACCTGAACAAAGGGGATCTGAAGTTTGAAGATATAACTAAGAGTTCAGGGATTGGGGACGTTCCAGACGGCTGGTCCACTGGTATAAACATGGTGGATATTAATGCTGACGGGTACCTGGATATTTATGTGTGTCGGGGAGGCCCTTATAAGGATTCGGCGACCAGGATCAATAAACTGTACATAAACAATGGCGACCTTACGTTTACAGAACAGGCTGCATCGTATGGCCTTAATAATAATTCCTACTCTATTCAGACTGCTTTTTTCGATTACGACCTGGATGGCGATCTGGATATGTATTTAATGAATCAACCTCCCCCTTCGTTCCAGATGGAGACTCTTAATTACGAGAAGTTGCGCGCCGATATTAGTAGTGGCAGATTACAAACTGATCTGTTCTATGAAAATATTGAGAATAAGTTTGTAGAAAAAACAGGTGAAGCTGGACTGGTCAACTTTGGTTACAGGCTTGGTATCGCAGTAGGTGATATTAATCAGGATGGCTACCCCGATCTATATGTTTGCAGTGATTATGATGAAGCTGACCTGATGTATATGAACCTGGGAAACAAAAGCTTTAAAAATTCTATACATGATCAGATAGGGCATATATCATTTAGCAGTATGGGGATCGAGCTGGTGGACATAAATAATGATGGTCTGTTAGATATATATGTGGTGGAGATGGCTCCGGATGATCATTTTCGGGCTAAAAATGAAATGTTCCCCATGAGTACATCTAGATTTCTTGACCTGGTGAAACATGGATTTCATCACCAATACATGTATAATACATTACAATTAAACAATGGTAATGGCAGTTTTAGTGAAATAGCTGAGCTTGCGGGTCTTTCAAAATCTGACTGGAGCTGGGCTCCACTATTCTTCGATATAGATAATGATGGGATGAAAGACCTTTTTATTTCCAATGGCGTCAAGCATCAGTTTATCTTCGGCGATTTTACAGTCGGGCTTCAGAAGAAGGCTGAAGAATTAAATCGAAATTTAAGTGCCGCAGAAATTACCGATTTATCGATAACAGAAGTGACCCATAACAATCTATACCGTTATACCGGCGACTTAAAATATGAAAAGGTTACTGAATCCTGGATGGACGAATCTTATTTCAACTCAAACGGCGTTGCATACGGAGATCTGGATAACGACGGAGATTTGGATCTTGTCATTAATAATATGGATAAAAATACTTCATTATATGTAAAGG
>SDBT01016539.1_pt1 | contig 11676 bp, 13 predicted proteins | sample 2277101 | NCBI WGS metagenome assembly SDBT01 (sample SAMN10404973, study PRJNA504765) | marine sediment metagenome | isolation source: marine sediment core GS10_PC15, 103 cmbsf | place: Arctic Ocean: Southern Knipovich Ridge | collected 2010
GACCTGCAGCAGTTTACTGATTACATTCTATATCCCACTCTTGAGGTTTTGAAGTTGCAGTCTCTCGCGGCTACAACTCTACTGCTAGGCACTGCCGTCGTGGAATCTCGTCTAACTTTCGTCAAACAAATAGGTGGAGGTCCAGCTCTTGGTGTATACCAAATGGAACCGGCTACCCATGATGATATTTGGAAAAACGTCTTAGCTTACAATTCAGCCTTGCGGGCACGTGTTAATCACATCTTCATTAATGCTTCCCCAGAAGAACTAATTGGCAACATGTTCTACGCTACGGCTATGTGCCGCGTGCATTATTATAGATTCTCTGAACCTCTCCCGAACATAAATCCGTCAGACATGGCCCGGTACCATAAAAAGTATTACAATACCTCCGCAGGTGCGACTGATATCACAGAGTCCACCGAAGTATTTGCGGAGGTCATTGCTGGAGGTTACGTGTGAATCTACTACCTGAAGATCCAGCAAAGATACGCAGAGATCGCAAATACAAAGCCTTCTGGGCAGTATTTCTGTTAACCTGTATTGCGCTGTTTTTTGACAAGCTGAACGGCGAACAGTGGGTTGATACCACGATATTTGTCTTTGGGTTATACATGGCCGGCAACGTTGGTGAACACTTTTCAAGAAAGGACAGAAGGTAATGGGCATATTAGGAATATTCAAATTAATTGGTGGATTCGCATCTGCCTATAAGTACATACTTATTGCGGTTGCAGTTGGTGGTTTCTTAATCACTGGATATAATTACATCAGCAATCATGCGGAGATGAAGGCTCAAATCATCGCATATGATGCGGAGATTACATCGTGCCTGGCGACAGGTGTCGACCTACATGTCGAAATAGACGAACAAAACGTACGTATCAGCACATCCAATGCATTACAGAGAGAGAGGATTGCTGAAGGCGAACTAAGACTGCAGGCGGCTAACGCTACCGTTGAGGTCCTTAGAGGCGAAAAGAAAGAATTAAAAATTGAACTTGGTGTAACCAGGTTCGAAACACTGGAGGCTATACGAGATGACGAAGATTTTGAGGATTGGGTTAGTTGGGGTGTTCCTGGCATTGCTTGGAGCTTGCTCCGTGACTCCGCAGAGGGTCGCTACCCCTCCAGCGACTAGATGCGAACCTATTTTGGAAGTGCACACAGAGATTGTGGCGGTTCCTGCAGAACTCACTGAGATTCATCCGAATCCAACGGTTCCGAGTATGGGGGATAACGCAGCGCTATTGGATTGGGCTCAATCCTGTGCCATCAACAACCGGGCATATGAAGCTCAAATGGAAGGTTTAAAGGATCTGAAATGACAGCGATGACTCCAAATTTTCCGATGCATATTGAGCAAGGTGCAGATTTCGATCTGACCTTTAGCTGGTATGGTGCCGGTAAATTCATGGCGCCAATTGAGGACATACAACCCGGTTATCCCACTATTATTACGGTAACGGGTCACCAGCTTAACAGTATCTCGCCTACTCCTCTGGTAATATCAGGGGCGGACGATGTCCCTAATTTGAATAGTTCGGATACACAGATAGCGTTGGCAACAAGAATTACCGATGATACATTCTCCGTGGATCTCAGTACAGTTGGCGATACATGGAAAGCAGGCACCGGTGAAATAACTTACTGGCATCCAGTAGATTTAACAGATGGGTGGACCGGAGTTGCCAATATTCGCAAGAATTGGTATTCCAGTACCATACTTCATAGTATGTCTACTGCAGCTGGCACCATGATACTTGGGGCAGATGGCGGTGTTCGTATGCTTATTACTGCGGCCAACACAGCTTTACTCAAATTTGTGGGAGGTGTTTATGATATCGATCTAACCAAGGGAGGTATTATTTCCCGGGTGTTCAAAGGCCCCGTAACTCTACACACGGATATTTGAGATGGTTGACCAAATTTATGATCCGGAGCGACCAGGCGTAGTTTACTTGCGGCCGGCACCTAAGTCGCGTCCTATTCGTTACATCGAAGGCATTGAAGAAGCTGGGTTAGTCGTTGACCAGTTTCACTCCATTGCCATGTACACCTCTCGTTCTGTTCCCAGTGTAGGCCCGCAAGGTCCTCCTGGGGAGGATATGAATAGCAAGTATGACACCATCATAGCTTCGGCTTCTGATGAGGCTACTCCTCTGTCGACCGGTGGACCCAAAACAACTTTCCGATGTCCTTATCCTTTAGATTTGGGTGTTGTGGGAAGTGAAGGTTACATACGAGCGAGTCTGACGAATGCCCCTCTGGGGGCGGACATGATTATTGATGTGACTATGAATGGAGCTTCAATGTTCAGTACCCAATTGACAATCGATGATGGGGACAAAACTTCTGTCGGATCTGTCAGTCCTGAAGCTTATGCCATAACTGACATTCCTGATGATGCGGAATTTCTTGTTTACATTACACAGGTAGGGAGCACTTATGCCGGCTCAGGTTTGAAAGTTGCTTTGACGGGTATTAAAACGGATCCACCCTAATGGCTGCCATTTACCAGTGGTTTGGGAAGGATGAAATAATTCTTACTTCTACCCTTTATCCGGTGGAAGTCAAAAGCGCTTTACCTTTTGAGGTTTCATTGGTTGGAGGGGCTTTACGTGATATTGAAACAGATGCGTTAATAACTGCCTTCAGTCTGATTTCCATTGAGATGAATCTGATATTGATTGATGGTGAATTAAATACGGATGCTCTTGACATGGCAATGACGATGCCCGCCGTTGATATGTTTGTACGACTTATAAGCGCAGATCTAGTACAAGATGCTTTGGCTGTCACTTTTTCGATGCCCACTGTTACAATGGAAGACTTGCTAATTACCGTGGATACAAGAGATGATGGATTGAGATTCTCAAGTTCTTTAATTAGTGGCTCGCTTACCGATATTTAGGACAATAAAATGATTTTGTTACCAAAATTTAAAGATATAAGAATTCCGCAAGGATTGACTTTTCATACTGGATTGGCTGGGGAATTTCGCTGTATTCTTCGTGATTTGATGGGGCGTTCTGTGCACGAAACACCCTGGGATAGCAACTTAATATTAAATAACGGACTTAATATTATTGCAGATACTCCTACATTTTCTAAATGCAGTATAGGAGACGATGACACCACTCCTATAGGTATACAAACCATGCTTGGTAATCGTTTACAAACAAGTAATAACTCTCCAGATCAAAATGAAAATGATGAATGGCACGGAAGTCCTACATATGCGCATTCCCGGACAGTACGTTTACGTTTTGATCCGGGGGTTGACATGGACGTCAAAGAAATGGGTATGCACCCTTCGGTCCAACCCGATGATATGTACTGCCGGCATGTACTTGCCGCTCCTTTCAATAAAACCGTGGATAACATTCTTGATATTTATTACAAGCATTCCGTCATTCCTCCGCTAGGAGATGTTACTTACAGTGATGTGACAATCCTGGGGGAAGATTACGATATCATCATACGTCCAGCTGATTTGAACCATACTCTGTACAATACAGCCTTTAACATAATGCAGGAAATCTCACCTGCTTCACACGAAAAGCACTATGATGGCGACATTGGAAGTATTACCACTTTACCTGCAGGCACTTCTACAGGTAATTGGGGCCTTCCAACCATGCAGGACTACATTGCAAATTCAATTAGACACTGTGATTTTCTAATACGATTGGGCGATGGAAATCTCTCTACTGGTAAATTTCTACGCTGCTTTACATTTCCGTGGAACGGTGCAACTATTCAAGTACAATTTGATGCGACGACCGGAGATGATATTGGTAAAGGATTGCCTAAAGATGATACCAAACAAATAGAAATCGTACTGGCTGAATCCTGGGGTATAGGTACTCCGCCATGAGAATTAATCTTCCCGCAACAGGTGTCAAAGGTTTCCTTAAACTTCAGATACTGAAAGCTGTTTTAGACAGTGAAGGTAACCAAGTTTATGATGCCGCGGGTCATGCTGTAGGGTACGAGAATACCCGTCGAACGGTAGTAGACTGGTTTCCTAATACTTTTTTAAACGTGGGAAGAGAAGAAATTGCACGTCGTGGTGATTGGATGTCTTGGTGCCAAGTAGGCACTAACAGCCTTACTCCCTCCCCCACACAAACTAGTTTACAAGGTTGGTTTGCAGCAACCAATGATATTGTGGTTACTAGCGATGCAGCCCAAGCCTCGGAACCCTATTACGGTTATCTACGTAATACTTACAGACATCCTGCAGGATCTGTAGCGGCCATTTTAAGTGAAGTGGCGGTAGGTTGGTCTAATGGAATAGGCAACCCTGATATTGTTGCCAGAACTTTAATTGTGGATAACCTTGGAGTACCTACCACAGTAGTTCCTCAAATTGATGAAATACTAGATGTACTGTACGAACTTCGTTATTACCCTTTTCTGGGAGAGAGTGCAGGTACAATTACATTGGATGGCTTAGTGTATGACACCATTACACGAGCTTCTTCTGTAAATGCTCCACCTCAACATAGGGCTATTGGTCAACAAATGCAGCACTCTACAGTTATAGATTCTTTTGATTATGCTGCTTTTGATGGGGAATTAGGCACCATCCTACAAACGCCAAGTGGAACTATAGCCAGCCTCGATAAGTCGTTTGTCACTTCCTTGGCTTATGGATCAAATAATTATTACCGCGATGCTACTCTGACGATAGGTGCTACTAAATTTAATTTAGTAGCAGGAATTCGCTCTACTACTTTTACATCCCGAGGTGGCAGATATCAAACTCGTTATGGAAGACAAGGTGGTGGGGATGAGACTATACCCAAAACTATTGAACAGACTATGGAATTGACCTTCCGTACTAGCTGGGCTGGATGGTTATTTGATGGGCCCTGGGAAGCTCAGGCCGCAAACAACGTAACCACCCCGACAACCGGTAATTGGAATACTAATCTCGCAGAGACTCTTCTTCGCGTTAATTGGACGGATGATTCTCCTGTTTCCAGACAAGAAGAATTGAAGACTCCACGGGACACTACATTTCATATGCAAGATTCGGGAGATCTTCGTAAATGGGTAGAGTATACAATGGTAGCCTTGACAGATTACACAGAAGGAACGGATTGGACTGAATATACCGTTACCAAGACTGCTGAAGGTCCTGATGGGGCTCCCGCAACTAGTACCGTTTGCGTCACCAGGGTTATGACACCATAATGGCTTTTCCAGAAGACAGACTCTCTACTACCCCAGAGCCAGATGAGTACTTATCTCCTGATGGACTGGGTCGCTCTCTTAATCAAGATTTTGAATTGGGCCCTACGGCTATCGGAGATACTAGTAGAGGTATCGCCTTTCAATTATGGTCAGGAGGGTATAATCCAGGCACCGGAGATATTACTTTGACACCGGCCGATATTGGAGAGGCAGTGGTTGTTTTGAATGTAGCTAATTTAACGGAATTGTCTTTTTGCTTTGATAACAACGGGAATATTGCTATAGTTTACGCTGCAGCAGCAGTTGTTTCCCTCTATTGGTATGATACCGTAGCCGGAAGTTACGCAACTATGTCTCCTATTGCGGACGCATTATCTGCAATGGTGACGTTGGATGACAAACGACTGAGTCAAACCCAATTGAATGATATATTGTTGATATATACCAAAGCAGTGGATGAAACTTTTGGGTTATTCCAGCGTAAACAACGAGATCGTTATGATGCGGACGATGAGATTGATCTTCAAGCGGAATGTTTTAGATACATGTGGAAATGTGGCATGCATCGTGGTAATCGTGTACAAATTACAACAATTAGCGCAGCAAATTAATGGACTTAAACGTCCATATTCTATAAGGTACTCAAATGAGCCATGAAGTCGAAAACTTGAGAGATGACGAACAAGAACTAGTAGAGTTACCGCCTCTGACATCATGGGCCAATGAACCTGCTGTTGTTGATCTCAAAGCAGATCTGGAAGCGGCTTCACCACATCACGATCAGCATGTAACCGATGTAAACAGATGGTTAGATAACCTGAACGTTAAGGGTACTGCTCGTATCAAGAAAATTAAGGGGCGGTCCACGATCGTACCCAAACTTATTCGTAAACAAGCTGAGTGGCGTTATGCTTCTCTTTCAGAAGCCTTCCTCAGCGATGAGAACATATTTTCAACAGAACCTCACACATGGGAAGATAAAGATGCAGCTGTTCAAAATGGTTTGGTCCTCAATAATCAATTCAATACTCAAATTGACAAAGTTCGTTTTATCGACGAATACGTCCGTGCTGCAGTCGACGAAGGTACAGTGGTCGTCCGTACAGGCTGGGACTTCAAGGAAGAGGAAGTAGAAGTACCCAATATTGTCATGCGACGGGTTAAAGATCCCGAGCTTATTGCAATCATAGAACAGACCATGCAAGCCATTGTGGAGGATCCTGCTGCAGCCGATGAGGTACCGCAAGATCTCATGGATATAGTAGAGTTGTCTGTTCAGGTCGGCGAACCAGTGGAACCTGTACAACAGGGTACCAAACTCGAGTTCGTCACCAAAATAAATCAACCCACTGTAGAGGTTTGTGATTTCGCCTCAGTCATTATTGATCCTACCTGTAAGGGTGATATCAAGAAAGCCAGCTTTGTTATTTACAAATTTGAAACAAGTCTCAGTGAACTGAAGAAGGAAGGCATTTATCACAACCTGGATCAAATACAGGTGGAAACTAACGCCATTCAGCATGAACCTGATTACGCTCAGGAAGACACATCTTCCTTCAACTTTAGAGACAAGCCCCGAAAGAAATTCGTTGCATACGAATACTGGGGATTCTGGGACAAAGACAATTCAGGAAAGACCAAACCTATAGTGGGTACTTGGGTTGGAGATACTCTTATCCGTATGGAGGACTCTCCATTCCCGGATGAGGGTATCCCTTTTACATCCATTCAGTACTTACCTAAACGGAAGAACGTGTACGGAGAGCCGGACGGAGAGTTGCTAGAAGACAATCAAAAGATTGTTGGCGCAGTAACTCGAGGTATGATGGATATCATGGGTCGTTCTGCAACTGGCCAAGTGGGTATACGGAAGGATGCTTTAGACGTTACTAACCGCAGGAAATTTGATGCCGGTATGGACTACGCCTTCAATTCCCACGTAGAGGCTAAGTCGGCCTTTCATACACACGTGTACGCGGAAATTCCTAATTCAGCACAGTTCATGTTGAATATGCAAAATCTTGAGGCAGAGAGCCTCTCAGGTGTTAAGGCCTTCAGTCAAGAGGGTATATCGGGCGAAGGGCTGGGTCGCTCCGCGACAGCAGCCCGCAGCGCCCTGGATGCAGCAAGCAAACGCGAGCTGGGTATCCTAAGACGACTGGCTAAGGGTGTAACCGAAATTGGACGTAAAGTAATGTCCATGAATGCTGAATTTTTATCGGATGAGGAGATTATTCGTGTTACCAATGAGGAATTCATTACAGTCAAAAGAGACGATCTAGCAGGTCGTGTCGACATCAAGCTTCACATCAGTACTGCAGAGACGGATAACGCCAAAGCAGGAGAGTTATCCTTCATGTTACAGACTATGGGACAGAGCATGCCCCAAGAGATGTCACAGCTAGTACTTGAAAATATCGCCAGACTGCGTAAAATGCCTGAGTTGGCGAAACAAATTAAAGAATATAGGCCTCAACCTGATCCTCTAGTAGAGGAATTGAAAAAGCTTGAGGTCGAGAAGATTAAAGCAGAGATATACAAACTGCGTACGGAAGGACTCGAGAATGAGGCAGAAGCCAATCTTGATGACGCGAAAGCGGGTGAATCCCGTTCGACAGCCGATAAAATAGACTTGGATTTTGTGGAACAAGAGAGCGGAGTTACGCAAGAACGCAATCTGCAGTCACAAGGTCAACAAGCAGAGGCAAATCTAACAAGAGACATTGTTAAGGAATCTCTGAAAGGCGGCAATGAGCAATAACGCTTATCCCCCTAATCCATGAGGATCTACTATGAACGCACAAGAAACAGAATTGGCGCAGATCGACATATCTATTGAACAAGCAGTAGAAATGATAGATACTGCAGATGCTTTAAGACGTTTACACGACAATAAAGACTTCCATAGGGTAATTGTTAAGGGTTACTTTAAGGAAGAAGCGGCAAGAGCGGTACTATTGCGAGCTGACCCGGAAATGGGTAGTGAGCAAGCTCAAAAGGAAGTTAATGACGTAATAACCAGTATTGGAGGGTTATTCGCTTATTTTCACAAGACTTACGCTGTTGCTAACCAAGCTCGAATGAGCATGGCTGAAGATGAAGAAACACGAGGCGAGATTCTTGCTGAGCAGTTGGGTGAGGAGACAATCCAATGAGCAAGGACAAAGTAATCAACCTGGCTGAAATGTCAGATGAAGAGATTTTGAACCTGGATCCCTCCACATTACCGGAAAAGGATCCAGAGAAAGACGACGAAGAGGACGAGGACTCTCCCAAAGATTCGGATAAAGATCCGGAGGGAGACGAGCCCGGAGACGACGACGACAAAGAGGACAACGATTCGGATGACACAGATGGTGCTGACTCCGATAACGATTCCTCAGATGACGAAGACGACGAAGCGGGTACAGCCTCTGCCGACGAAGAAGATGGAGACGGCAATGAAGACGAGGACTCCGATGACTCTGAGAACGATGATGAGGACGACCAATCCTCAGATGACAACTCAAAGGACGGAGAATCAGACGATTCAACCGACTCCACTGATTACAAGGCAGAATTTGCCAAGCTCTTAGCGCCATTTAAGGCTGCTAAACGCGAGATAAAGGTGGAAACACCAGAAGATGCTCGCCGGTTAATGCAAATGGGTGTGGATTATTCGCGTAAGATGGAAGCGATGAAACCGTACCAACGAGTATTGAAGACCTTGGAACGGAATGACCTTCTCAATATTGAGGATGTTAATTTCTTGATTGATCTCCACAAAGGAAATCCGGAGGCAATCAAAAAACTTCTCAGGGACAGTAAAACTGATCCAGTAGATATTGACCTTGAGGACAATAAGGAATACAAGCCCACTGACCATACCGTGGGTGATAAAGAGTTAGCTGTAGATCTCGTGATTGACGATATACGGGGAAGCGACTCCTTCGACAAGACAGTGAAGATTATCACCGATGATTGGGACAAGGCGAGTAGAACCTTATTGCTGGACAACCCTAGTGTAATTCGGGTTATCAACGATCACGTAGACGCAGGAATTTACGACCAGATCGCTGACCGCTTGGCAAACGAGCGAGTATTCGGAAAACATCAGGGCCTGTCTGACCTGGTAGCGTATCAGGCGGTGGGAGATGCAATGCAGGCGGAAGGGGCTTTTGGCCCAACACCGGCAGCAACATCAGCCCGCACCACTACAACCCAGGATGAGCAGGATCTTAACGGATCAGAAGAGTCGGAAGCTGATAAGAAGCGGAAGGCTCGTCGTAAAGCTGCAAATCCCACGAGGGGAGGTGCCGCCACAAGGAAGAAGAAAGCTCCAGATTTCGGTAAAATGACCGATGAGCAAATTGAAGCTTTCGACATTAATACCTTGTAACCTTTAACCGCTTACTAGGAGAACTATTATGGTTTTTGAAGCACCACATATCTACGGAGCCACGGACGGTAGCACGTCCACCGTAGGTTCACAGATCCGTACGGATTACTACAAGCGAAAAGCGCTTGTGGAAGCTGCCAAAGAGATGTACTTTGGGCAGATGGCATCCGTTACGGCCATGCCGAAGAATTTCGGCAAAACGATTAAGCAGTATCACTACCTGCCGATCCTTGATGACCGCAATATCAATGATCAGGGTATCGATGCCGATGGCGTGTCCACCGAAGCTGCTTTTATCACTGACGTCACTCTCGTCAAGCAGGTCTATTCCATCATCGCTCCGGCGCTTGAAGGCGGACTGACCTACTACTTCGAAGGTGTCGCCACTGCGACTGACCATGCAACTGCTTTTGCTCTGGCTGATGACATCGCCGAGGGTAAGCTTTGGGCATGGGCAATCCAGCGAGGGTATGTACCCTCAAGCTCTGCCAACTTTGCTGCTGCTATTTCTACACTGAATACAGCTGGTTGGGTTGAAACCAAACACCAGTCTGGTGATGAGTTTGAGAATTATGGCAACCTGTACGGTTCCACCAAGGATATCGGTGTAATCGCTTCCAAGATCCCCGCACTGTCAGAAACTGGCGGCCGCGTGAATCGGGTTGGCATGAAGCGGATCGAGCTTTCCGGTACGATTGAGAAGTTCGGTTTCTTCGACGAATACACGCAGGAGTCTCTGGACTTCGATACTGATGCAGAATTGCTGATGCATCTTACCACCGAGTCTGTGAAAGCAGCTAACGAAATTACTGAGGACCAACTGCAGATCGATTTGCTGAATGGTGCCGGTACTGTTCGCTTTGCTGGTAACGCAACCTCGCAGATTACTCTGAACGGTTCAACCGCTTCAGGTGACCTGGAAGACGTCGTTGTCTACGATGACCTCGTCAAGCTGGATATCGAACTGGATCAGAACCGCACGCCAAAGAACACCACGATTGTAACCGGCTCACGCATGGTTGATACTCGGGTGGTCAATGCAGCTCGTTACGCTTACATTGGTTCCGAATTGCAGCCTGCTTTGATGCGCATGACTGATTACCACAGTGCCAAAGCTTTCTTGCCTGTTGCTCAGTACGGTGCAGCTACCACGATCGCTCGTGGTGAGTTTGGTGCAGTTGGCAACTTCCGTTTCATCGTTGTACCTGAAATGATGAATTGGGAAGCTGGTGGAGCTGCTGTTGTGGATACGGCTGATGAAATCTGCGTATGGTCTGTCGACCAGGCTACCGCAGCTGCTAAGGTCAACGTCTACCCAATCCTGGTTGTTGGTGATGGATCCTTCACGACTATTGGTTTCCAAACCGATGGCAAGACTGTGAAGTTCAAGATCACTCACAAACGTCCGGGCAGGGAAACAGCGGATCGGAACGACCCGTACGGCGAGGTTGGGTTCTACTCAATCAAGTGGTACTACGGTATTATGCTTCTGCGTCCAGAACGCATTGCATTACTGAAGACTGTTGCCACGATCTAATCGTAGCGACAACACTGGTAGCCCCCGCAAGGGGGCTTACCTTCCAAGAAAGACCGCAATAAATATCACACCAACTAGAGGAATCGATATGACTACACTTCAAGAAGTTCAAACGACAGCCAAGGCACTCGGCATCAAGTTTCATCACCGCGCAGGTATGGCCAAAATTCAAGGTCTTATCGATGCTCACAGTAATCCCGTAGACGATGGACGACATGCAGAAGAAGTTTCCAAGCAGTGGGTACTTCCTAAAGCTGAGGTCATTCCTATGACCAAAGCCAAGTTTGACCGCGATAAACTGGCAGCTAATCGTCGACGTGCAACACAACTGGTGCGGTGTATGATTACAAACATGCATCCAGAGAAAAAAGCTTGGCCGGGAGAGATTATCTCTGTTGGCTCGGCCAAACTGGGTACATTCAAAAAGTTCGTTCCGTTCAACACAGGCGAACCTTACCATCTTCCCCGTATCATTTTTGACGTACTAAAAGATAAGGAGTGCTCTTCTTTTTTCAACAAAAAGAATCGTCAGGGACACACAGTACGACGAAGCAGG
>SDBT01016541.1_pt1 | contig 11675 bp, 25 predicted proteins | sample 2277101 | NCBI WGS metagenome assembly SDBT01 (sample SAMN10404973, study PRJNA504765) | marine sediment metagenome | isolation source: marine sediment core GS10_PC15, 103 cmbsf | place: Arctic Ocean: Southern Knipovich Ridge | collected 2010
ATTTGGAATAGTTCAGTTTTTACAGAGTGAATTATCGGTGCAGTATGCCGGGGGCAAGGCGTCGATTTCCTTTCTTGTAAAAGCCAACAACGCAAACATCTCAAATATAAGGGCGGGGGTATTAGCATGGGATTCAACGGCCGATATTTTAACGAGCGACGTTGTTTCGTCATGGGCGGCTACACCTACCCTTGCAGCGAACTGGTTTTTCGAGAACACGCCGGCAAACGTTTCCGTTACCACTGGTTTTACTAAGGTCACGATCGAAGACATAGATATTGATCAGGCGAATATGAATAATCTCGCTTTATTTATATGGGTTCCTGATTTAGTTAATGATGTGGTTCTGTCTATTAAGGAATGCCAGATGAACGTAGGGTCTAGAGTTCTGACATTCGGTAAACGATTTAAGGCAATAGAATATTTCGAGGCTAAGAGACTATATAGAAAATCATACAAAGAAGATGAAACGCCGGGAACTCCAACGCTTAGTCAATCTATAGCATGGATACTGGACGGAACAAGTGTTAACACTCTGTCTATTAATCATGTGCAATTTGAACGAATGAGAACAATTCCTGTTTTCAGGTTTTTTGGGCTCGGTGGAACTGAAGATCGTGTATCGGATGGATTTAATACTACAACCGGAAGCGAACGAATGGTAAACCAAGGATCTTTGGCTGCCAGTATCGGGGACTCTGGATTTTCAAGTGACTTTCTTTTAGCTGGCGCTCAAGATAAAAGACGATATTTTCATTATACGGCTGATGCCAGTTTATAGGAGTTCATAATGCCTGATTTATATGGAAAGTTAGATTCAAATAACAATATAACATTTTTCTATGTAGCTCCTGACTTTGGAATACCTGGATCTAATCAGCTTTTAATTCAGAACGTTATAAAAACAAAAGCGGGTGAGTATAAGATTTTCAAGGACGTTGATGGTGCATCCGGATATAAATACAACTGGTCTGATCCTAGTGTCGTTGAGAATACAGATGATCAGGTAAAAGCTTCTATCGAATGGATGGAACAGAAAAAAGGACAGCTTGATACCAAGGCTACCAGCGACATTTCAGATCTGGGTGAGAATAGGCTTCATTCACTTTCTGTTAAACATACCTTGAATCAGATTAATTCCGGACCAGCGGTTTCCGCCGCAGAGAAAACAGATATGCAGGACTTTGACGATGACAGATCAACTCTTCGCACTCAGTTTCATACAGATGCGGAAGCGGCCGGGTTCTCAAGACTCAAGAGTGCGAGCACCACTTCTAATTCAGCAGACGTAGATGTGAAAAAGCCGGGAGCGTTCGCGGTAGATGATCTGGTAACGATCGTTGATTATAGTGACGGCAAAAGAGAGACGGGAAAGATAACAACTATCTCCTCGAATACTATTACGTTTGAAACAGCTCTCACGAATTCCACGAAGTATAAAAAGAAAAAATCGTGGGTGTTTAAGGCTCAATAATGCACCCTGGACAGAAAACAAGTATCGAGGTTTCTCCTGATGGTGTTAAGTTTCAGGTTCCTTCTCAGGATGATTATACAGGAACGATTGTAACGGGTGGAGTAGTCATCCTCATTATAATTTCCATCGCTCTTCTCAGATGGGGACCGGAAAAATTCAAAGGGTTATTTAAGAAAGGTAACGGGAATGGTAAGAAGTCCGAATCCAATGGAAATGTTGCTACGGACGCGGTTCAGGACAATCGTCTTTCAAATATAGAAAAAACCGTTGGTGATAATTATAAAGAATTATGTAATCGCATGGTTCGGAGTGAAGATAAACAAGATCGAATTATAGAAAAGCAGGGTGAGATCGGAGCTAAGATTGATATTATTCTAGCGAAGGTCGGCTGATGGCTCGTTTCGGATCAAGATCAAGAGAGCGGCGGGACACCTGCCATCCTGATTTAATTCGGGTTCTTGATGCGTCGATCGTGGATTATGATTTCATGGTTCTCGAAGGACATCGGTTAACTAAAACTCAGCAGGAATATTATGCAATAGGTCGAACAACTAAGATGGATCGTGGAATAATAACAAACAAGGACGGAATTATTAAACTTTCACGGCATCAATCAGATCCATCTACTGCTGCTGACTGTGTTCCCTGGTTCGCTAATGCGCCTCATATTCGATGGGATGACATTCCAGCGTTCAAGGCGATGGCTCAGGTAATTATGAAAGCCGCTGAACGTTTAGGCATTCCGTTGTCGTGGGGTGGGGGCTGGAAGAATCCTGTTGATTATCCGCACTTTCAATTACGGAGAACGGCTCGATGAAATCATTCTGGGCGCGTAATTTTCTAGATGAAAGCGGGGCGCTTCGGACTACTCGAATAAACAGCATGATCGGATATACGTGTATTGTTGCTCTGATAGTCTTGCTTCTATTGAATATCGAAGTAAAGAAATCGGGCGAGTTGTGGGGCGTATCTTTTGGACTAATAGGGCTTTATCAGTTGACGAAGCTCCCATTCATGAGGTAATTCCCTAGAGCCTTGCGGGTTCTAATTTTAATTGTTGTTTTCTTTGTTGCTACTGGTATAAGTGCGCCGCTAAAACACTCTCGCACTATTGAGTTGATAAAACACTATGCCCAGAAACATGCAGTTGATGAAGTTCTGGCGATGAGTCTTGCTCTGGTTGAGAGTCAGCTTCTTCATACATACAAATCGGGGAAGGTGAGGGTTTCAACAAAGGGTGCTGTGGGTCTTTTTCAGGTGAAGCCGTGGGTAATGTCAAATCATAACCTTACTAATATTTATGAGAACGCTGATGGTGCTATGGAGCTGGTAGCAAAACTTATAAAAAGATATGGCGGGGATATATGGAAAGCCATGGAAGCGTATAACTGTGGTCCGACTGGAAGGGTGGGAAAATACAAGGGCGCCGCAAAAAGATTCAGGAGAAAGGTATCCGTGACCTATGTTCGGATCAGGGATTCGGGCAAACTCTGGAATATTTACACTCGAAAGTATGGGGCTATGCTCTGACGCACACAGAGGCTCCCTAACGCAATGGGGGCTAAAAACCTATAGAGCTACCGATAGCTCGTGAAAGCCCCGTCTACCTATATATATGATCGTTTCTTAGGGGTCTGAGACCTTTCCTCTATAGTATGTGATCTTGCACCCGCACCACTCTACACAATCCTATACTATTCTCTAGAACTCTATTGACAATTAAAATGTGTGTGGTATTTTTAGGCATGATTAAGAAAGAGATCGAAACTAAAAAGGGGTTCAAACACATGAGAGAAATTAAGTTTAGAGGAAGAAGGATGAGCGATACCGGCCAACCACTCGAATGGGTTTATGGAAATCTTGTCAGATACAATCACGACGGTTCCAAAAGATGTGGCATATCGGCAATAGATCAAGATAAATGTGACTTTGGAGAAGAGGATTCCGCGTGGAGTTACATGATAGTTGCGGTCGTTCCAGAAACCGTTGGACAGTTTTCTGGCCTCAAGGATAAGAACGGGATAGAAATATATGAGGGGGATATAGTTCGGTGGTGGGTTAATGATACTTCATCAACCGCTTCAGTTTATTATGACAACGATTTCGCTTGTTTCTGGATGGGCGATGATATCGATGGTGAATATAACGGGCCGGTGTTAAATGATTGGGGTCGTGGAGAATACGAGGTATTGGGCGAAAATCAGGCAGCGTCAAATACCGAGACAAGGATAACAAAATGATTTCAGAATACAGGCACAACTTAGGCACCGAAGACTTGGACGATGAGATTGAAACGGCTGGATGTCACAACTGCGATAACGTTCATCCTGTTGATGATATGAAAGTGAATCTCGTTCAGCATAAAGCAGGATTCTGGATGGTTGATAAATATACAGATTGCCCGGACTGCCAAAAAGAATCAGCGGAACTCGTTGGATTGAATGAAATCTAAGAACAAATATCCTCCAACGATATACGAAGCGGCCCACATAATGGGTCGTGGTGTATCCACACTCTGGAATTATATTAGAGACGGAAAAATAAAATCGATCACTATCGGCGGGAAGGTCTATATTGAACGCGCCGAAATCGAAAACTACTTCAAAGGAAAACAAAATGCAAAACCAACTAAACGAAACTCTCGACAGAATAATCGCCGATCTAGATAAGATAGGCGCGTCCATCGAAAGACATAACGAGACTATGAATGAATGCATCGGAGATATTCGGGAGCGTCTCGGGCTTTCTAAAAGGAGAATAAAATGAAGCACAAGAGAACGAGAACGGAAGCTAAGATTCGTGATCTAGAATATAAAGTAAAGCGGTTAGAGGGGCTGGAAGAATGCCACGAGCTGGCAAGGAAGAGGGTATGAATAGCTGGACAATAAGATCAATTATTTTGGTGATTTTCTGGACCGGATTTTTTGCCGGTTTTTATATAAGAGGAGGATAGCATGAAACATAAAAAACAATTCAAAAAAGAATCATTTGGTGAGTTCATTGGTAGCGCATTAAAGGGTTATAAAAACAAAATGAGAGACGATGAATTAATTGATAGGGTCGCTAGACTTTGGATGGCTGGCGGCGGTGATACTACCGGGATGCTCAAATACTGGAGCAATATTATCGACAGAATTGAAGTTCTGGAAAAAGAAGATGTTCAATATTTAGCAACAGGAGAACAAAATGAATCAGGAAGCGAATAAGGACAAGGCACAATTAGCGGGCAAGATGCTCAGGATTATAGAAGCCATCGATAAGGTTGATAAGGCCGGGCACAATGAATTCTCTAATTACAATTACCAGAAAGAAAACGACATTAAACTTGCGGTGAGAAATGCGCTGATAGAGCACAAAGTATACCCGCTTCATAGTGTTATTGATTCGGAGACCGTGCAATATACATCTGGAAAAGGTAAGCCCATGTTTATGATAGACATTACTTATCGAATAGAATTCATAGACACGGAGACTGGTTTTTCCCTGGTTTCTGATTTCAGAGGTCAGGGTAGCGATACCGGAGATAAGGGGCTTTTCAAAGCAATTACCGGGGCGCTTAAATATAATTACATAAACAACTTTGCTATTCCGAGCGAGACGATGGACCCGGAAAAAGAATCCCCTTCAATGACTGGAAAGGTAACGAAGAACTACGGGAACAAATACCCGCCCAACATCAAGACCGTTCCCGATTCTATTTACGGACTCTCGTTAGAGAATGCCCAGAAGTTAAGTAAGGCCACGCCTGCGAGCGTGAAGACTCTTATTAAAGACCTTGGTTTATCGCGGGGGTTTTATCACATCGGCGACTTCATGTCTCTTCACGTAAGTAACGAAGAGACAATGCTTCGTGCGCTTTCTTGTTTTGAAGACATCGATAAAAAGGTGCCTGAATTTATGGGCGCGGCAAAATGGAGTCTCGTAGACTCTATCAAGGCCATGGGCGAGCACAAAGAAAAAGGAACCCTCGAAGAGTTCGAGAAGGAATGTATAGCCGGGACACCGGTCCCGTTTTAAGGAGAAACAAATGAATAACAATGAAATCCAATTAGAGATTCTTAAAGAGTTACGCCGGATAAGATGGTTGCTAGATTCTTATAAATGTGGAAGAAGCAACGCTGGCACATTGGAAAATGTTTATGAAAACAGGGCTTCGGAATGAGCAATGAAGTGAATCAATTTAGTCAAGCCTCTTTTCTTAATTCTCAAATAGCTTGTGCGTTAATTAGGATGGAGGGAATGAAAGCTGAGAATATGCAAAGAGATGTTCGTGGAGAGAGCATGGCTTACGTTGAAGAGGATTTTTTTAATTTAATACAGAATGGTGGTATAGGTCACAATGATGCCGCTACAACCTTGTGGCATACATAACTAAAAGGAGAAACAGATGTCAGACAAAGTTAAAATAGGGCGCATGGAAAGGAAGAAGAAATGATACCAGTCGAGGGATTCGGGGGCGAAAAGATCAAGCAGGTTATTCGGGCCAAGGTAAACGGTATCGACCAGTTTATTGGTGTCATGGAGTCCGGCAAAACGTTTGAACTGAGCACGGGCAAAGCATACGGACATATTGATGAATTCAAGGACGAAAAGAAGTCATGATCGAAAAGACAAAACTTATTAATCAGGCGATAGATTCTCAGAAGAAATATTACCGGAACGAATGTATTTTCTCAGGACACTTTGAAGAGGTTCTTATCGGGGCGCATGTTTTCAAGAGAAGCACTCACCCTGAGTTTGCTCACTTGCAGAAGAATATCTATCCACTGTCGCCTGAGAACGACGCGAACCTGGAAAGGGTAACTAATCCTTGGAAGCGTATCTGTGTGATCATTAGATATGTTCACGCAGAACATCGGGGAAATGTGATGATCGATCTTGGTGATCTTATTGCTTACGTTCTGGAATACGAGCTAGATAAAAAAGGGGGATTAAGTTAATGGAATACGAAGATCACGAAAAGGAACTAGAACTGTGGGACGGTCTGATGCCGATCATAGATCCTAAGAAGGTGAGATCAGGAGACGTAGAGGGCCAACGCAATGCAATCAATCACAATCTGAATATATTTCCGCATCTTATCGAGGTTTCTAAAAATGAGCTGGTAGATTTGGAAGCGGCATATAACGCAGCCTACCTCAAGCAGAATGATTTGATGGACGATTCGTTTTGTAAATCCAAGAATATTAAAGCGAACCAGAAGAATATTTATATTGAGAAGGTTCTGAATAATTCGCCGGACTCAGAAGGTGCCTGTCTTCGAAAGGTGAAGAATCGGGTGGAGTCGTTAGAGCAGGCCCAGAAAGCGCAGATGAATTTACTCTGGACATATAACAAGGGTGGTCGGTAGTGTTTCTCAAAATAACCGTTCGCTATAAAACAAAGTATTCGATCATGGACATGGACAAGAAAGAACTGTCGGACATCCTTAAGTGCATTAAATTTACGGCAGATAATTCCAAAAATATCCCGGCTCACAATATATTAAAGAAACTCGATGAGCTGTTATCAGAAGCGATTCCAGAATGAATCAGAGAATTATTATCTCACCCGCGTATATGGGAACGATGACTCAAAAAGAACGGGTTTTATATTGGCTAGAAAATGAGGGGCCAATTACTCAGGGTGAAGGAAAGGAATATCTCGGAATCGGTCGCGTAGACCGCCCTATTTATTATCTGAGAAGGGACGGCCACAAAATAATAACCATCTCTGTGGAAGGCAAGAACCGATACGGTCATAAAGTAACATACGCTAGATACAAACTGATTAGAGAGGGGGAACTATTCTAATGAGAATGAAATACAAGATTTGGGATAAGCAGGAAAAGAAATGGTTTGAGGCAATTAATAATGCATCGGAAGGTGAATTAGAGCAATTGTTTCTAAATCAAAGTGGCGAACTTATAAGACGAACTATGAACGGATTTGAACACGAATCATTATTTCCAGATCGATTTCAGATCTCATATTACACTGGATTCTATGATATTGATGGGAAAGAAATTTATGATCGCGATATTCTTCAAGAGAATAAAACCATAGGCGTATATCAACCGGGTAGATGCGTTTCGGTTTATTTTTCTTTTAGTGGTAGATGGATGGTAAGGATTGGCACCGTCACGGATCAGTTACGCGAAAGTGCTGAAAGATCAAAAAGAATTGGAACTGTATACGAAAATCCTGAATTGGTAGATAAAAGTGAAGTTACATCTACCTAAAGAAGTATGGCTATTCGGCAAGGGTCCGGGGTTAGATTCTGTGCGGTGGAGTGGTGTGGGAGATTTCAGGGTGGGAATTAATCACGCGGCCTATCGAGTCCCAAATCTAGATATGGTATTTGCGAACGATACACCGATGCAGGACGAACTATTTGATGCGATGCGGGCGGGATATTGGAACCCGTTCAATATTGTTTTCGTGTCTCGTGCGAGAAGAGTTGACTTTCCCTATCATCTTGTCCACACGGCGGAAGGAAGAGGCACAGCGGGCTATGCGGTAAACGTCCTGATTGACCTGGGAGTGAAGACAATTCATTTCGTCGGCTTCGATGCGTATTTCAATGATTTTAGATATGCGCGTAGTATGCCGGGAGATCCGGTTAAGCCTGAAATATACACGGGGATTATTCAATACATAATTAGACAATGCCACGATGCTGATGTGATGGATTGTTTTTATGAATAAGATTATGACGCGGCGGCGTGGAAAGCAGACACGCTACAACACTGTGGGCCATCTTGGGCGGGCAACCCTTTAGGATGGGAATAAAGGGTGACACAATCGCAGACGTGCGGATCTATTCTGACCTTGCATGCAATAAGACGCGGTCAGAACAATACGGCAATAAGCCTTTCAGGTGTGACTCCTGAATGAAAGCGAAGTGCAGAGCCTACAAACCCCTAGCCGGAGTAGCGCCCGGCCCGCGTCACCTTTCATGAATAAATTAAGGAGAACACGATGAGAAGCAATACATGGCCTCTAAACAATGGGCCTCTTATTCAAGATACGATGGCCAAATATGCTGAATATCGAGAGGCTAATTGCGAGCACATACATTCGGTTCTTTCAAGTGGACATTCTATTAACTTAGATCAGCGAGAATTCGATGAATATCTTAACTGGTATCGGCGTAAATTCGCTAAGCCACTATGACTACCTTGACATTTGATGGGAGCGAAATACAATCTTTGGTATGGACATCAGAGATAGTAATGTATTTTGTTTTTCAGCCCCTCGCTCTGGTGTCCACCTACGGGGGGCTTTTTTATGGTGGGGATGGGCGTTGGGGTTTATGGAACCCGCTGGCGAGCCAGATTCTAGATCGGCGAAACAGAGAAGCGAGTTCAATTCTCGCACGGCTAGTAGCAATCCCTATCATAAAAAAGCCCCTCGATTTGAGTATTTTTGATGTCTCAAACGGAGAGTTTGGAGATGCTTAGAGCCGTTAAACAGCTTCTAGGTCCATCAATAGCATATCGACCGGTATTGGCGAAGGCTTTCAATAGTTCAACAACGGCAATATTTATTTCACAGTGTATCTACTGGAGCGATAAGACCTCTGAAGAGGATCTGAGTTTTTATAAGTCGCGGGATGAATGGCACTACGAAACTGGCCTCAGTGAGAAGCAGGTAGAAATGGCCGCGAAGAAAGCCAAAGATAAAGGCGTCCTAGAAACTAATTACGTGAGAAACGAACACAAGAATTACTTCACATTGAATATGGGAGCACTCCTCAAATTGGTGGGTGCTTATCTGGAAGCACACCCCCAAAAGTGTGGTGGCACTAGACAAAAGGGGGGGAGGCAACCGACAAAAGGGGGGTTCGATATACATAAGACTACTCACAAGACTACTCATAAGAAAGGCGCTGACGCGCCCAACACTGGCGCAGATTTAATCAGGGCATACATGGAGAAGCAGGTTGAAGACGGACTAGTCTCAGATATCAAGAAAGCTATCAGACCGAACGAGAAGGAAAGGGGGATGCTCAAGACTCTCGCAGAGAAAGGCGTCACGGGTCCAGAGCTTAAAAAACTAATCGGAGTGAATTGGGGAGAGAAGAAGTTTGATATCGCTTATATTGCGCGGGATCTGGTTAGCTTGAGAGCGAAGATCGCAGATGAGAAACCTAAACGGTTTTCAGGAGCTCGTGAGTTTGTTCATTGGAAATGTTCGGAGTGCGGACAGAGCACCGAATCTCGACACGCCAAGGAATGCTCACACTGTAAATCTCGTGCGCTGATAATGGTTGCGGAAAAGGTGGAGGCGTAGATGACTGACCTAGAATTACTTGGAGGTAAGGAATGAGTAAGAAAACAAAAGAGACAAAAAGAGATTGGGAAGACCCGTATGTGATGAGTGTCGGTGTAGTGATAGTGTCCCTGGTATTGCATATATGTCTAGCATGGATAAATCCAAGGGACATTTTCACCGATTGCAGGGGAGAAAAAAACCTGCTCAAGTTTCATGTGAATGAGGAAAGGCATCTGAAAGAGAAATTAAGAGACGAAATAGAAATAGGAAAAATGTGGAGAACTGGCTGGTTGTATGCAGTTCGAGAGCATGATGCAGTATGCGAAGTAGGATTTTCGTGGAGGCCCAAAGTTGAGTAAGAAAGGAGACGATATATCTGAGGCAGGGGAGAAGCTAATTCTTGATGAATGGCTGGATGAGAACATACCAGAGATAAGGAAAAGATTCTTTACGGACGATGAGGACGGAAACGGAGCATACAGAGTCACAGATGTAGAGTTTGATGCGCTGGTAGCTATGGCAAGGAAGGCAGAGGACCAAGGGATAAAGTTAAAGAACAATGACCTTGTAATTGATATGGCAAGAAAAGGAATCAAGGAATTTGAGGCCAAAGTAGAAAGGTATGAGAAGGCTTTGAGGGCTGCTTTGTATCAATGTGGATATATAGATACTTCCGCTATTGAGCAGTATGAGATAGTCAGGCTGATAATCAAAGAAGCATTAGAGGAGGCCAAGAGTGAGTAAGCAGAGAGAAGATCTCAATGAAACAACCAAGGAATGGCTGGATGAGAATATAGAAGGCAGGAGTTTGCACGATATATCAGATGAAGATTTTGACCGCCTAGTGAGGATGGCGCGGAATGGGGAAATATTACTGAAGCAAAAGAAAAAAACTAGAGATAGGCTCCATGAATTGATTCGACGGCAATTCGACGGTGGCGATGTGCCAGATCCATATATTGAATTGGCAGAGATATACGATGAAATAAGAGAGACCGACGAAGAAAAAGAAGCTCGTGGTGAAAAGTTGTCTGGAAGTTTTATTGGAGAAATGGATGAGCAGTAAACAAGTAATCGATTCTGTCCTTTCAGAAGTAAACGAATCATTCGGTAAGGGTGCGCTCATGAGAATGGGCGATGATTCTTTTTCCGGCGATGTAGATGTCATTTCAACTCGTGTTCCCGGTTTAGATATTGCTCTTGGAATTGGCGGACTACCTAAAGGTCGAATGGTTGAAATCTACGGGCCAGAAGCCGGGGGTAAAACAACTCTCGCGCTTCAAGTTGCTGCTGAGTGTCAAAGTGTAGGCGGAATAGTCGCATACATTGACGCCGAACATGCAATCGATCCGGTATACGTCAAAGCTCTGGGGGTTGATATCGACAATCTTATAATAAGCCAGCCGGGAAATGGTGAAGAAGCTTTAGAGATGGTTGATACATTAGTGCAGACTAAAAAGATTGATCTTGTTGTTGTGGATTCGGTAGCTGCGCTAGTTCCTAAGAGAGAGATCGAAGGATCAATGGGCGATTCTCATGTAGGTCTTCATCCTAGATTGATGTCTCAGGCTTGCAGAAAGTTGACGGGGCATATATCGAAATCGAATACGTGCGTTATCTTTATAAATCAGCTTCGGAATAAAGTAGGACTACCGCCGTATATGAATCCTGAAATACCTAGTGGTGGAGTGGCGCTCAAGTTTTATGCATCGGTTCGTATAGATGTCCGTCGAGTGAATCCAAAGATTGAGGACGCGGCCAAGAATCAGATCGGAACCACCGTCCGAATCAAGGTCGTTAAAAACAAGTTCGCACCACCATTTAAGAATACAGATGTTGACATGATATTCGGGCGCGGAATATCTCGGATTGCATCGCTCATAGATGCCGCTGTGAAGATGGAAATCATAACGAAGAAAGCCGCTTCCTATTCGATGGGTTCAAAG
>SDBT01016542.1_pt1 | contig 11674 bp, 24 predicted proteins | sample 2277101 | NCBI WGS metagenome assembly SDBT01 (sample SAMN10404973, study PRJNA504765) | marine sediment metagenome | isolation source: marine sediment core GS10_PC15, 103 cmbsf | place: Arctic Ocean: Southern Knipovich Ridge | collected 2010
GGACCGACGGTCCCGAACCCTGGCATGTTGATCGGCATGCCGATGGGCTGGGATGACTGGCTGCCGGTCTTCTCGCCTAGCGCTGACGGCTTGGCGGGTGCTTCAACAGGTGGCGTTGGCATGGGTCAACTCCCTACAGCTACATCCAATGTGCGCGGCGAACGTTGGCCCGGCTGTTCTATGTGCACTGTGCCGCTGCGGACTTCTAGGAGCCCAATGGGCTCGTTGACGACTACAGTTCCGCCAGCCGGCACGATTACCGCCTTGTCTTCTAGGCACAAATAAAGCGTATCTATGTGGCGCCGGAACGCCTCCACCTGTTCACACCAGCCGCAGCATGGATCGTCTTCGCCGTACTCATCTTCCACTAAGCACTCTCGGGGATGTCCGCACGCTAACATGTCACGCTCCTTTCGCCGGCAAATCAAGCCACCGCAAAATTGCATCGTGATCTAAGTGTTCATTTAGCCTCGACAGCAACCCGTCCCATTGCCAAGGGGTTAGCGCAGGAGGCTGCGCGTCGGGGGGATAGGATATGACTGGCAGCCCGTTAACCAGCTCCACGCGCCATTTCGGCTGAGACATCGTACGCTCCTATCGGTCAACTCCCTAAAAGCACACCCCAGCGCGGCAAGGGCGGGCTGTTCGCTGGTATCCCCTGCTTGCGATCCGCATCGAGCATATCGGCGAAGCCGTCACACTGTTTCCGTAGATCGTTAACCTCGCAGCACCACAGGCAGTATGAACCTGCACCACACTTCCTAATGCACGCCTCTGGATGTCCGCATTTGAGCATAACTAACCTCCAGCTCCTATCAACACCCGCCCGGTCCCCATATCCCAGTCCTCCATGACCGGGCGCAGGTAGAACATCCGATACCGCTCCGCGTCGGAAGCGTGCGACAGCATCCGGCTGTGCTTGTCGATCAGCGCCCCTTCGCTAGTGCGCATGTCCCGAAAGTCCGTAATCAGCCGCACACACTTCCGACTGACATGGTAGTGGCTCTTGCCCCGTGCGTCACGCATGGCGTCGTGCATGGCCTCCAGGCTGTCCGCGATCGGTGGGGCGCCCCTGGGTAGTCGCTTACGGATCGCCTTGTCCGGCAGCACGGTCCGCATGGCACGCTCGAATGCCTGCCAGGCCGACTCGGAAGCCACGAACTTGCCCTGGGCACCGCTCACGTCGCCGAACAGATGGACTTCGGGACACTGATCGGCGTGCTTGCGAATCCACAAGCCCGTCGCCCTGCCCGCCGCCTGGCTGTCGCGAATCTCCTCCCGAGCGATCTCGTCGACTGCCACGAGCATGTCGCCCGTCTCGTCGTGCTGACCTAGCACCACGTGCATGAACGGCACGTAGTTGAAGTCCACCGACACCTGGATCGGCAGGCTGGGCTCTACCTCGTGCTCTACGATGTTGGTCTCGCCGAAGTTGCGGTAGGTCCGGCCCTCGCCGAACGCGATCGGGGCCTGCTGGTGGATCGCCCCCCACATCGAGGTTGGAGTTGCGTCTCGTTTGGCCTCGACGGCTGCCTGGCTGAATCGCTCGGGGCACAAGGAATCGCCTATCGCCCGGCCTAGCGGGTCATCCTCTTCGGCCAGCTCAGGCAAGCGGATATGCAGCCAATCATCCGAGTGCTGATCCAGCAGCCAGCCTGTCGGGTCTCGCTCGTGCCAGCGGGTCATAAGCACGATGATCGACGCGCCCGGCTCCAGCCGGGTGTAGAACGTGGACCCGAACCAATCACGGAAGACCTCTAACGTCACCTCGCTGTGAGCCTTGGCCCAATCCTTGATCGGATCGTCGATCAGGCCTATGTCCATACCAAACCCGCTGATCCCGGCCCCAACGCCGGCGCACATCATGCCGCCGCCTTCTGGGGTATGAAACAGGCTGACAGACTTGCTGTCCTCGGCCAGTTCGGTGCGGCACAGATCGTTGCTGGCCATCTCGTTACGGACCTTGCGGCCCCAGAAGGTGGCTAGCTGCTGGCCATAGCTGGACAGGATGACACGGCGCTCGGGGAAGTTGTCCAATATCCACATGGGCAGCCAGAACGACAGGAACTCGCTCTTGCCGTAGCGCGGTGGGCAGTTGACCAGGATGCGCGCCCCGCCGGCTAGGATGCGCTCCGAGACCAGGCGGGCTATGTGTACCAGATGCTTGTAGGGCTGCCAGCGGCCCCGGCTACAGACCTGCGCGTAGGTGTGGGGACGCAGCCGCCATACTTCCTGGAGTACGGATTCGGGGTCACATACCATCGTCGTCGTCATCGTGCTTGCCGTCGATAGTAACGTCGCCTTCTAACAGATCGATAGTTATCCTCTCGTCCCCGTAGTGGCTTGCCTGGAGGCGGCTTATGGTTTCCATGAGGCCTTTGCCATTCTCTCGCTGTCCACTTATTGTTGTCACAAGAGCTCCGTCATCGCCCAAAGATAGGCCCACCGTTATTCGCACATCGCCATATCTGTGTTGGATCAAGAGCTGTGCACCGACAGTAATTTCGAGAGGAATCGCCCTACGGCCCAAGCCCTCTACACCTTCCGGCAACCAAGCGCTCAATTCCGCCAAATACAAAACGTCCTCTTCCAGTCGCCTTTCTGGCTGGCACAAGCCTATCTCCCCCTTCACCATTTCTACGTGGGTCACTACGCTCATATCTTTCTCCTCAGTTCCCGTTCGATCGCCGTGCCCTCCTCGGGCGTCAGCGGCATGTACCAGGTGTAGGGCTCCGGATCACCCGGCGCCAAAGCCTCCCATAATTCGCCAATCTCGTGACTGGCCTGAACGCAGAGCGTGCCCGTCTTAGTGTCTCCAGCCGCATGTGCTGCATAGCCTGCCATGGTCAGTTGCGCCGCTCGCTGCCTCAACCTAGTCCATAACTGATACCGCGCCTGGCCTGGTGCCAGCCCGAACTTGGCCTCGTATCGCTGGTTGCTAGGTGGCTGTGGCTCTACCATTGCCGTTTCTCCCGTTAGGCTTCGGCTTAGGTTTCGACGGCGGCCGACTGTCCAGCACCTTGACCGCAACCGCCTTCTGGCTCAGCTTGTTAGCCAGCCGCTCGGCTAGCTCCGCACACTCCGGGTCTTGCATCATGTCCTGCATGGAGGCCCGAAAGGCCTCGGCGTCCTGGTTGACGTTGAAGTTCGTGTTACGGACGTCATAGCGGTCACGGTACACGTCTGGACGGTGCGCCTTCAGCAGGAAGATCAACAGCAGGTCCGACCCGTCGAAGGCCCGCCTCCGCGCTTCCACCACAAGGGCGTCTGTGGCCTCGTCGTTGCATTCGTCACTCGCAAGCGCGAATGCGGCGTCTTTCAGATACCACCGCTTAGATGTGGAATAGTTCACATCGGCGAAACGTGCAGCGAACGTCTTAACGCCTGTTGCCGCATAGGCTGCTAGGTAGGCACGTTTTTTGCGATGGCGCACCACAGCGCACAGCGGAGTTGGGAAGACGAGCTTTTGTCCATTGCCTTCGCTCATCGCAACTCATTGTAACTCCAGCCCCTACCAGATATCGCCGCTCACCCCGGACATGTTTGACCCGCTGCCCACTCGCTTGATCTGGATCGAGCCGATCACCTGGATGTCGTTTAGGGTCCGGGTCTCGCTGGCCGGCAAGTAGCGGAAGCTGGCCCCACCGTCCACGCTGAAAAATCCGACCACGGCACCGTTGACTATGTGCAGGTGTCGCCAGACCGCAGTGGCGGGCACGGTGAGCACTGACACCGCTGTGTCGCTGGTTGTTGCGCCAGCGTTGAATGATACTGTTGCCATCGCAGTTCTCCGCCAGCGACTACCAGACGTCGCCGTAGATATTCTCCGGGAATCCCTCCCCGGTCAGTTGGGTGATTTCGATTGCGCTTTCTACGTGGACATCCTTGAGCGTGCGCGATGCCCCGGCCGGCACGATGCGGTACGAGTCGTCGGGGTTTGTTCGGAATCCGCAAGCGTTAGTGCCGCCTTCGTTACGGATGGTGAAGTTGGTGTATACCGCGGCGTCGGACAGCGACAGCGCCGTGTGGTCATCGCCCGGTTCTCCGCTGGTCAGCGTCACCGGGCCGAACGATATGGCCGCCGCTGGCTGCGTCCCGCTCGTAACCTCTGCTACCACTGTGTCGGCCGTGATATTCCACGAGCCGTCGTAGGTCAGCTTATGCAGGCTGAAGGTGAATACGTCCGCCGACCATTGCAAGCCCAGATAGCCGTAGTCGTTCAGGAAGAACGTATCGTCCTCGTACCCGAAGTCCGCCTGCGTTGTGGCCCCAATCAAGTAGCTGGGGCTCGGGCAGGTCACGTAGTAGATGTCACCTACCAGGCCATAGGCTGCCAGGTGGTCGTGCCCCTTGATTACGTGGGTAACGCCGCCGGTTACAAACTTGGCGTGCAGGCCCTCGCCGGCCCCGGTGTCGGTCATGTAGTGGTCGGGCGTCAAGATGTCTGCCGTGCCGCATCGCCCGTATGCGGTGCCTACTGACGAGCCGACGACGTGGTGGAGCATGATGACCTTCCACTTGGCCGTAGATGTCGCTAGTGCTGCCACCAGCCACGCCAACTGCTCGGCGCCTAGCGTCCACTGATCCCGATCATCCGTCGGCGCCGCGTTGATCCGCGTTAATCGGAACGGATCGAGCCCGAAGAAATCTGCGTCACCATGCGACCACGTGTAGTAGTTCTCCAGCGGTGACGTGTTGCCTTCTGCGGCCCCCTCGACTTTCGCGCCGCTTGCCCCCCCTATCCAGGTGGTATCGGCCTCGTCCTCTCCGTCGGCGGGATTCAGCAAATACCGCTTGGCGGCGATGGTGCCCCATCGCTGGAAATACTTTGTGGCGGACGGCTCCATGTTGTAGCCGCCCATTCGCTCGTGGTTCGCCCTTATCAGGTAGAAGGGCCTCTTGGTCAGCACCCCGCTGGTGAAGTCTCGCCACAGCGCCCACCAGGCGTCCATGTCGGCCTGGTTGTCAAGGGTTGGCGACCGGGCCGAGAACATCTCGTCCCCAAGGGACATATAGAAGTCCGCCAGCGAAGCCGCTCTTGCAGCCAAGAACGATGCGAAACGGGTTTCGACTTCGGGGTTACTGCCTTCGCCGGTTAGCTCATTCGCTACGTGGGTGTCCGCCCACACAACAGCGTCCCCCGTGGTGGCGGCCGTCTTGAATTGGTTAATCGGGGCCAGTGGCGACCACACGGCCTCGCCGGTCAGTCGGCATTCCACCTGGTAGCTGTACACTGTGTCGCTATCTAGGGCGGTCAGGTCAATCACTAGGCGTTCGTCTACACCAGATGCTGTCTCGGCGCTTGACGTGCTGCCAAGGGCGGTGGTCTTGCCGTATTGCACACGCATTTCCGCCGTTGCGTCGGCGGCCACCATCGAGATTGACGCGAGCGCACCCGTGACCCGGCCGCTCATCGGCGTGTTGTGGGTGAACACTTCGAGGTCGGCGGCTTGGGCTGTTCCGTGCTGGTAGATGTCGCCTGCCACTGAGGCCCGGGCTCCGGGCGCTAAGGTCTGGGCCAGAAAGAATGCCGAGAGTATCTTCCCATCGAAGATGTACTGGGAACCGGGACCGCCCTGGGCGTTGGCCCCCAAAATCCACGGAGAGCCGCCGGTCCACAGAATCCCCTCTTTGGAGGTGGCGTCGGAAGCTGTCGCCAACTGGTTCCCGTCGGCGTCGTAAAGAAACACCGCCGTAGACACCACCGTGATATTGACGATGACCGTGTACACTGCATTGGCCACGACGGTTCCGGCCACGCCCGTACACAATATGGTCCGGAGTTCTGAGACCGTCCCCTCAAGGTTGGTCCGGTACTTGACCTCAATCCCGGCATCATAGACGCGGACAGTCAGGTGTTTGACTGCTGGATCACCCCCGCTGCTGTTTGCCCCCGTGTGGAAGATATATCCGTCGTCGGCAACCGCGGCCGGTGGGCTGTCGTGAGAGAAACGGATCACCAGCGAGTTGGCCAAATAGGTGACGTCACCGCCACCGTTATTCGGGCCTGTGGCAAACCCTAGCTTGTTGCAGTAGAACACTGGCCCATCGGCATGGGCTACGAATCCGCCGGTGCCCCCCTCAGTGTAGTCCCAAGTGGACCCCAGCGAGCCGATGCTGGTGAAGTCATCATCCAGCCCCAGATACCACAGCAGCAGGTCGGCGAGGACAGCCTGCCGGTTGAACTGGACGGAGCTGGGTTTAGCTTGGGCCATGACTGATCTCGCTCACTACGTGCGTCGGCGCCGCAGTGCAGCCAGCGCCCCGACGGCCAGCAGCCCCACCATGCCCGGCTCGGGCACGGCCTGGAAATCGACGTACACCTCTGCGAACCCATCGAAGAACAACCACCCCTGGGCCTCGCTCCAATGGTTCGGGGCCGCTTCAAACACGAACTCCGCGAAGTAGAATTGGGTAGTCCCCTGCGAACTCTGGTGGGCCAGAGCTACCTCGATCCAGGGGTCAAACTCGGAGCCCCGGTACTGGAAGACAGCGAGTACGCCAGTGGGCACACCGAAAGGCCAGTCGATCGAGGCCCCGACCTGGCCGGGATCCCCGACGTCGAAATTCCATCCGTTGGGAGCCAGGTAGAAGAGCTGGGCGGTTGGGGGCTCGAACGCATGAATGGGATTCGTTCCGATCCAGTCGTAGTGGTTGCCACCCCACCAGATCGGTTCGGCGTTGGCCGCCGGCGACTCCAGGCACGAGACCGGGGCGAACGGCAGCAAGGCAGCCAGTAGAGCTGTCGCGATAGTTGGGCTCTTCATTGGTATCTCTTTCTGCTTTCCCCGTTGGCAGGCGTGCCGCCGAGCGGGGCTGGTGTGGCCCAACGCCCGCCCGGCTGGCACTCTCCCGTCGTTGGTGATTCAATCCGTTTCGTCTGCGGGCTCTTGATCGTCGTCGGGGAACAGCCAGCTCACCAGTGCCGGCACCTCGGTCCTCGCCTCTGCCGTCGCATCCGTGTTGGACGTCTCGTGCGAGACCTTGAAGCCTTGGGTGAACTCGACTGACACCCCGCCCTTGTCTTTCAGGACGATGGTACAGCCCGACAACAGGCAGCCACCGAGCAAGATGGCCGGTACGAATCTCAGCCACCTCATCGGCCTAGCCCCCAAACACCGGCAGGGCGAAGCCATCGAATAGGCCGAACAGCCAAGCCGCCAGGAACATCCAAATCGAGTCAAACATGATCCGTCTCCGTCAAACAGTCTCAGGGTCGGCGACGATCGCCGGCCCTAGCGCGTCAAGGTTCTATGCCCTGTTTCGCCGCGATCAGCACCACCAGGCCGTACATCTTGTCCAGCTTGGCCTCGATGCCCGTGATCCGGCGGGTGTTCTCCTCTTGCTTGCCCTGGAGCGCGCCCCAGCCGATACCAACGGTCACCGCTAGCGTCAGCAGTCCAACGGCGCCGGCGATGAGCTTGGTGTTCCCGTTCATGGTTGATTTCACGTGCTCTTCCCGTTTTGTTGAATTCGTATGACCTCGCGCTTGTGCGACAGCCACGATTGGAACCCGAGCAAAAGCCCGAGCCCGAGCGGAAAGACGCTGTCAATGTCGATCCCGGTCGCCGTCTCGGCCACGGTCTGGAAGCCTACCGCCTTGACCGCAGACACGTCCTGCGAAGCGGTAGCAGCCGGGGCCTGATCTTGGGGACCAGGCCCCAGGCTGCACCCCGTCAGCGAGAGGAGAAGGAGAATCAAGAACCGGGGCAATCGCATATCGGTCTCCGGGAGTAGCCTACACCGCCCGGCGGGTCGGGGCAAGCACTGACTCCTTCGCTACTTTTTGCAGCTTCTCTGTATGGGTTGTCTTGGGCCACCTGGCTCGTTTCTCCGGCTGGGTTGTCTTAGGGACCATGACTCGCTCCGCGCCCCTGGTTGTCTTGCCGCGAATGGCTCGCTCCGGGATTCTGGTTGTCTTTGCCGGAATGGCGTTCTCGCTTGCGACCATTGGTTGTCTCCTGCCGCTTGGCTCGCTCGCCAGTCGTCAAGCACTCCTTGATAACTGCCCAACTTGTACGTTAGGCTTACAGGTTCCCGCCTAAGCCCCTGGCTCCCCCGGATGGGCGTGGGAGTCGTTTCTGCCTGGCAAATCGCGTGGCGAGAGTCCACGGCGGCTTGCTGGGGCGTCTGGTGTCGCCTGGTCACACGTGTGGCCGTAGATCTCCGGCTCGTCTTCCAGGTCTGCCATGCCGGGCGCGAACCCGCGCAGCGCCGCCTCCAGTTCCGCGACCCTGGCCTCCAGCCACTTAACGTAGGCGCAGAGGTCCGGCACGTCGGCTGGCGTGCGAGCAATGAAGTCGGCGATCGCTATCGTCTGGCCGATTTTCGGCGCATAGGCCTTGGCTACCAACTGGTTGCCGCGATATACGTAGTTGCATGTCGGTAGGGTGTCGCCTACACGCCATTCCCCAGGGACGCGACTTGTCGCCGCGCCCCACCTCTTCTCGATGGCCTCGATGTCAGGTCGGTTCATCGGAAATCCCTTTCTGCCGCTGAGCACGGCGTGCTCGTCGCCAAAAGCGCCGCTTGACGTTGCCTGACTGGGCCAGCACGCGCTTGCTGAACAACCGCCTAGCGCGGCGTGAGAACAAGTCCCACTCGTCACCGCCCTTTAGGGTCTCTCGGTGTCCCATCATTGCAGATCAGTGCTCCGGTTGCGTATGCCAGTTCGTCGGACAACTCGATTATGGCCTCCAGTTCCTTGATCCGCTCCTGCTGGGCCTGCGTGGCGTCCGCGATGATGGCATGGAGGGCTTTGGCCACATACCGTTCGCCCGCTTCACCGCCAGAGCGTCTCACGTCCACGCCCAGCCCTTCGCCACCTGGCAAGCCGATGTCGAGAAAGAAGTCCTCGTTGCGCACGTACCGCTCTCGCACTTCATCCGGCGTCATGGGCGGCCTCCTATGTAGTGAAACAAATACCACGCCGCGATCCAGAAGCTCCCCGCCGCGACAACGACGCCTACCCATATAAGCCATCGCATTTTCCGGCCCCGAATTACTCGCGCGATTAACCATCCCCAACCAAAGCCCCCCAGAGTCCACAGCGTCCCCGCTACTAGATCAGTCATGGGCGGCCTCCTGCGTAGTGGATCAAGTGACACGCGGCAGCGAAGAGGCACGCTACCGTGATCGCTAGGCCATGCCACCCCAACCCCGGGGTTCTTGTCTTCTTGGCAAGCCGTATCCCCGCTGTACCGGCCAGTACCCACAGCCCCACGGCTATCAAGTCCATCATTACCCAGTCTCCTGTGTCAGCTCCGTTATCCCAACCAACAGAGATGGCTTGTCAGCCCACGCCTTGTAAACCTCTAGGTGTGCAATCTGCGAGTCGTTGACGAAGAATCCCATCGCCTCTAGCACGTCACACACCTGCTTGGCGATATTGTCGGCGTCAGGCTTGGTGTCCTTTGGTATCTCACCCCGGGCTCGGTTTCGCTCCGACTCCGACTCGCGCCACGGATAGTTGACGAACATTTCCAACCGCAGCGGCCCCTTCAATGGTTTGGCCGGGACATACGGCAGGCACAAGACTTTCAGTGCTTGGGCATTCCTCTTTGTCTTCGGGTCGGGATAGTGGCGCACAAAGGGCTTGCCGATCCTCGGCGTAACTACTCTGGACCGGTCCCCCTGTTTGGCACCGACAGTGAACGGGATGGAGAAGCTAATCGTCGGCATCGTCCGTCTCCTTCGCGTCGAGCGCGGCTTGCTTGTCCGCGTAGATACGGAACGTCTCCTCCGCATGCCTGCCAGGGCCGCGATAGCCTGGTCGGCAACTATCACAGGGGCCGTCGCAGGGCGACAAATCTTCCAAAGTGCAACCACATTCGCCGTCGTCTGCATAGAGGCCGCTGTACCCGCGATCCGTGAGCCACTGGGCCACAGTTTCCTCCACGCAGGAGGCGGGCTTCGCCTCCCACAGCCGCTTGACCTCGGCCTCCAGGGCTTTGTCGATGGCATCGGCGTAGCACCGCAACTCAGCGCGAGTAGAGTCGGCATTCCACTCACCACTGAGGTCTAAGCGACCGATCTGCTGTTCCAGTTCTCGCAGGTAAGCGGCTGGCACCATCGCCTCGCGCATGGCCGCGGCCTCGGCTTCCACCTCGGCCACACGGTTCATCGCCAGGCCGGCGTCCATCTCGGCCGCATCCTTGGCGATGGCCGCACAGCACTCGCCGCAGTTGGCGTGCTCTGCCATATTCATCGTCTTGCGGGCCTCGGGATCGTGGCAGTTGCAGGAGCACGCGGCCTTGGACGCCACCACCTCGGCCTCCAGGGCGGCAACATGACACATTCGGCATACCTCGCCTTTATAGAACCGATCGTGCTTTCGGCAATGTGACACCATGTCAGTCCTCCACCGTTCTTATGCTCACGGCTTGGCCTCCAGAACTTTGGCAAAAACACACTTCGACCCGTGCCCTTCCGTATTCCCGCAGCCAGAACAGTGCATGGTGCCGTCCTCGCTAATCACCCAACCCGCTAGAATCAGCGCCTCCCGCAGCCGCGTGTTCTCGGCCTCCAGCTCGGCGATGCGGTCCTTTGCACCTGCCGCAGCTATGCACTCTGGGCATGGGTAACCACCTCTAGTGGCGTAGTTGTGAAGCTCGCAGATTATTGGTTCTTTCATCGCAGCCATGTCAGTCCTCCAGTGCTTTGTCGATGGCGTCGGCCCAGGTGCGCAAGTCGTCCTGCACCTGCGTGTCCTGCCCGCCTCGTCCTTTGTTGGCATCGTCCTGGTCAAACCACTCGGCGAGCACTCGCAGTCGATACGGTGGCGGTATCGCCTCCCGCAGCCGCTTGACCTCCACGACCTGGACGCGGACGACGCGGGCGCCAGGGCATTCTTTAGCGAAGGATTGCGCATGCTCCGCGGATTCATACAGGCTGACGTTTGGGCGGATAATCCAAAACGTTCTCAGCTTCCCGCTCTTAAGCATCACGCCCCAGCCGTTGCCCTTGGGCTTGGCCTTGGGCTTGGCCTTCTTCTTCGCCTTCTTCTTCGCCGTATTCATGCGTCAACCCTTTCTCGCTTTCACCGTGCACACCTTGCATTCGCTCATGTCGTGGCCTCCAGGGCTTTCTCAATGGCGTCGGCCCAATGACGCAACATGCGTTGAATCTGCGAACCTCGACAACCTTTGCGTTCATCGTCAGCATCGAACCAGTCAGCCAGAGTCCGCAACTGGTCAGGCACAGGCATCGCCTCCCGCAGCCGCGTGTTCTCGGCCTCCAGCTCGGCGATGCGGTCCTTGGCGGCAGCCTTCTCGTCCAGACACATTTGGGTCAAAATGTCATGCGTGCTCATGCCCATGTCAGTCCTCCACCGGCACGAGTTCGTAGACGCGGGCCCCTGTGACACCATGCTCCGCAAGCATTTCCCCGACTTCGATGGCCGTCAGAGGCCAGGTCCAATCATAAATGCCGTCAGGAGCGTCCTTGCCGTGAATACAGCTTTTCGGGCGACAATGCCCCACCACGAACCGGTCCCGCCGCAGCGGCTTCTTCTTGGTTGACTTCTTCTTTGCCACGATCAGTCCTCCACCGGCACGACCTGGACGCGGACGACGCGGGCGCCAGGGTAGACGCCAGCGTAGGTCTCGGCCCAAGACTGACTTCCGCACGTTTTCTTGTTTCTAGTCTTACCAAAACAAGCTAGCTTCCCGCTCTT
>SDBT01016543.1_pt1 | contig 11674 bp, 11 predicted proteins | sample 2277101 | NCBI WGS metagenome assembly SDBT01 (sample SAMN10404973, study PRJNA504765) | marine sediment metagenome | isolation source: marine sediment core GS10_PC15, 103 cmbsf | place: Arctic Ocean: Southern Knipovich Ridge | collected 2010
CGACAAATTCGTTCTTGAGAATCAACGTCAGCGATCTTTAGGAGCCATTCCGAAATCGCAATAGCAGATCCCCGGCCAATTTTCGTCTGATGAATTCCTGTATGTGCATTACGTGAACCATTTCAAAATAAGCTTAGCCACAGAATCGGCGAGCCATTCTATTGGAGGCGTCAAGAGGGCTGCTACCAGTATCACTACTATCGGAATGGTATACAAGTCCACATTTTAGTTCAAAAAAAGAGCCGCCCGAAAGTCTAGCCTAGTCTCGGGCGGCAGGGTGCGTCGTGGAAAGTTACCTTTCCGCTGATTTTCTCCATTTAAGCCACTGGTCATTCTAATGCCACATGCTCTACCTTTGAGCTACCCCTTCAATCGGAGAATCGAGTTACGTTCAAACGAAGGGGTCTGGATTCGAACCAGAATCTGCATGCCCAGCCAGTAGCCCTCGACTCAACGGACGACGCGGGCTTCAGTCTAGAGCAATAGTCTCATGCTGACTGGTTGTCACCAGCACCTGTGCTTGCTCGGGCAGCGGTCCAGGTCTTTCACCGAACTTGCCGTCTACATAAGCTAAGGTTTGTTGCTGGCGCGTTTGCCAATTTCGCCACCCCGCGTGCCGCCCGTGATCAAGGCTCACGGGCAAGAAACCTCCTCATGATTAGGGACAAATGAGGGAAACCCATTGCTGGTGACCCCACCGAAAATTAGGCATTCGGTGCTTCCTTTTTACAGGAATGGTTGCTCTCATTACGGCTGAGAGCATCGTCGATTCAGTATACAAACGAAGCTGTTGACCATGCCTGGCCACCACGTTTGTTCCGTAGCATCAACGCCAGCGATAGCCGTTCCGTACGTTTCGGAAATCGCGGGGGCAGGACTCGAACCTGCACGACAACATTTTTTAGTCTGAGTCTGCTGCTAAGACTGTACTCTACATTGTATGGCTGATCGCCTTGCCTATCTCCCAAAAAACAACAATCATCACCAAAACCACCAGACCGATCAAGACCAGTGATTTACTCTTCATTCGATTGTAGCAGGTCGCCGAAAATGTGGTTCAAAATCTTGCAACCATGCGATAATTGATCCACTTCACACGAGTTCGCAACTTCACGAGCCCGCTTGACCGCGTCCTGCAATTCCTCAACACGTCGCAGCATCATGGCTCGCTGTTGAGTAGGAATCGCGGAAGACAGATATGTCGTAGTCCATGTTCCGACCGTAGCATCCTCAGAAAACAGCTCGGTCTGAGCTGGATGTTCCTTCGTGGCTGCGTACTTGACGATAACTTTGGGCACTTTCTGCGTACGAACCGACTCAATCGGGTTCGTTACATGACAGTCGCGGTTTTCGTCAAACTTCCACTCACGATCCGGAGGGAGCGTCGGAAGATTCGAGACAAACGTGTGCAAGTCAACCAGTTGATGCTCAAGGAAAAGCAGTGTAGTGACCGGCATATCAGCCAGGAAGACTTTCCCGCCAAGCTCAATTGACGCCTTGGCGCAGGTATTGCCCTGCTCCTGCGTCATGACAACGTCAAGGAAGGTGCCAACCTGCTCCATTGTGTCCCGAATCTTGGCTGGGACATTCAGGTGGATCGATTTGCTTTCAGATGGAAGCGGATCGCCATCGTCCCGTTTCGGCCTATATGTCTTGGTGATTCCGGCGATGGCATCCTTGTTCCACTTCTGGTGGGCATCGGACAAGAGCCTTGTGGCGCGAGCTTTCGTGCCTTTCACAACAGCAATGACTTGATTGAGTCTTCCTTTGGACATTTCGTTTCTCCTTATACTGAAATATACATGGACTCCAGCGGCGAGTCAAGCATTTTCTGCAAAAAATTTATCCAACATCCCCCCGAAGAGCCTTGCGAATGTCTGACTTCTGCTGCACAAACATGCTATGATCCTTTTCATCATCTGGATGAAATATTCGGGCAGGTTCGTCATACACGATTGTCGCTCCTGGACAGTAGTCAAATCCCGGATGCCCGCTTCCGTCTGTCGCTTGATTGGGCGTTGTCCAATCCCAATGCTGGGATAACCCAATAACGCGATCTCCTACATACAAAGCCTCGTTCAGCTCGTGCGTAATGAAGAGAATCGTATAGGGAGGAGATTCCCCTTTCTCCTTCGCTTGCAAATTCTCCTGATAAAAACGGAGAAACATCACATTTAGTTCTTCTCGCATCGCTTCATCTAACGCTCCAAAAGGTTCGTCAAGCAGCATGATACGAGGTTTCATGATTAGGGCTTGAGCAATTGCGACTCGTTGCTGCATCCCTCCGGACATTTCGGCTGGATAAAGATCCCTTGCTTTGCTGAGTCCAACCTTTTCCAGAAGTTCATCGGCTTGACGCAAATGATCTCGACGCAGTGGTATCCAACCGAATGGATTCAGCCTGTTAAATGGATTCGTTTCATCCAGCTTCAGTCCAAGGGCGACATTTTTTCGAGCCGAGAGAAAAGGCATGAGCGTATATTTCTGGTAAACGACGCCACGATCACGCCCAGGTCGAGTCACGATCGTAGCAAGCCCATGGTTTATGTGACCAGGATTATGATTAAAGGTACGGATGGTCCCTTGATTCGGAGGATGAGTACCAACGATAGCTCGTAACAACGTTGATTTCCCGCAACCGCTGGGACCAACCAGGCCCACAATCTGACCTGCTGCGATACTGATATTGATATTGTGCAAAACACGGTTCGGACCAAACCAATGACTCACATTATCGCATTTCACGATTGTGTTCGGCATTTTCATTTCTTTAGTAAGAACCATGGGCATATCCACGCCTGAATGCGGCGTAAAGTATAGTCCATTCCGAATCCGAAGCAAGCCAACGTGGCAAGATACGGATAGACAACGTGCATATTCAAAAGACGTGATTGCAACCGGATTCTGTATCCCATGCCCACGTCCGCGCAAAGCATTTCCGCTGCGATCAAGTAAACCATGGCTGGTCCGATCTGCAAGCGAATGGAATCAATGATGTTCGGCAGAATGTGGCGGAAAATAATGTTCCATGCCACTTCGAAATGACTTGCCCCCAAAGTATAAGACTTATAGATGAGTTCTTTAGGAACTTCTTTGATGGACAAATAGATCGCCATAGACAACGATGGCAACACGCCAAAGCCAATCATGGCGATATACAGCTTCATGTCCGTACCTACCAAAACAAAGAATACCGCCAGAATGGCAGTGGGTGGCACTTTCGCTAACAAGGATAAGACCGGGACGAATGCCGCCTCACAAGTAGCAAGACAGCCCATGAGCATGCCTACAAGGATGGCTCCTACTACGCCTATGCCCAAACCCACGAAGAGTCGAATTGCGGTGGCTTTGCCGTCAATGACTAACCATCGCTCTCCTGATCGATAATGAGGAGTGACAATCTGCTGGACGCCGTCTGCCAACATGTGCCATGTAGGAATCGTGGTATCATCCGGATTAATATTGTGCTGGCTATACGACATGAGCGTATATAATATCAGCACCAAAATCACAGCAGCAATGCCAAAGGCAATGATCGTGAATCTTCGTTCAAATGGCTGTCGAATCATCATGAAAAACCCCACCCACGACAGGGGTTTGACCCCCCGCCGTGAATGAGCCAGAGCCACCGCGATGACGGTGTCAGTTCGTGGAAACAGCCTTCATGTACGAAGGATCAAAACTCAGATCACCCTTTGCTGCGCCGTACGTGATATTTGGTCGCTTGCCTTTCGGCAGCATATCACTATCAGCACAGAATCCGGTAATCTTTTCCATTGTGGCTTGTAGTTCGGGACTTGTGAAGACTGCGAGCCCCGCCTTGGGCGTATCATAGAATCTCGTCTGACGCACGACTTGACGCATGTGCTTGACAGTCAGATTGGCGAATTTCTCGCCCAAAGCCACCAATGTATCGTCACGCGTCGAAGGATCGTTGAGACGCTCACTCATGCGATAGAAGGTCTCGACGATTGCCTTGGCAGCCCTGTCTCCGCCGGGACGCTGGAGCGAGTCTTTTGCCCCAACAACCAAGTCGATGATCTCGCCAGGGATCGTCGTTGAATCAAACAGGACGCGAGCATCCTTGTTCTGGTTTAGCGTTTGTAGGACAAAGGGATTCCAAACCGCAATGGCTTCGATACCCTTTTGTCCCTGTTGCATAGCCATCGCTGCCGCACCAGGGTCCATGTTCGTGAAAACAAAATCATCAGGATTGCCACCACGCTGGATAACGTTACGATAGAACATGTACTCTGAAACAGTCTTGGACAGACCGTAGATCTTCCTGCCCTTGAGTTGGTCCAGAGTTGTGATGCCGCCACGAACGATCAGAGCGTCCGCTCCGTGGCTTGTGGAAGTCGGCAAAATAGCAACAGACGCCCGACTCATGGATGGATTGAGAATATCCATGTTGGTAATGCAAACAAAATCGATTTGACTCGACCCGTACATTATCAGACAGGTCTCATAATCCGCCAGTTTCAGAACCAGATCGACATTGTGCTTCTTCTCCATCTCGCCCATCTCGCCCGCCTTGCCGTTGATCAACCCGACATCGGCATTTGCAGAAACACCAAAAGTTGACCACGACGGGTATTCAGACCACGCCAGAGTGAACTGCGGTGGAGCATCCTCCGCAAACGCGGGAGCTACCGCCACCAAACACATGCCCAGTACCAGACCCAATACCAACCTCTTCATCTCTGTTCTCCTTTAAGAAATTCCACTACTCTGCGACAGGAGCAGCCTTGCTCTTGTCAAGTTTTCCTTCCACACGTGCCAACTTCTCGTCCGACGTTTCGTCGAGCCCGAGCAGATCATCGAATTCGTCGTTGGCTTGATGGGACGCAGCAAAGCTCTCATACTCTGCTTCGAGACGCTTGCTGTCCGTACCAGCCAACTCGCTTGCGACCCTCGCTTCGGCTTTCGCCTGATTGCGAAGTTCTCGCATCTTCTCCAGCTCGGCTCCCGTACCATCTTCCGAGATGCCAGACAAAACGTCATTCAGTTGCTTCTCTTCCGTCGAAGTGATCATATCAGCAACGGTATCAGCCGCTTCATCCTTGATCTTGCCGATGTCCCGCTGCAACGATTGCAGTTGAACCTTATGAGTCTTGATACGATCTGAGTATCCCCGGATATCACCTTCAAGTTCGGCGATACGAGCTTCTTTCTCCTCAATCGTTGATCCAAAATCACCGAAAGCAGCTTTTGCTTGCAGGATTTGAGCGTCCGATTTGATTACCGCAATGTCTTTGCCCTGCGCCTTCAAGTCAGCGGCTCGCTCTTTGGCTTTGCCACCCGCTCCAGCTTGCAGATTACGAAGACGTTTCAGTTCATCACTGAGCCGCTTCACCATCTGCGTCTTTTTCTCTTCCTGGGCAACGAGTTGAGCCACAGCACCCATGTATTCTTGAATGCTGGACTTTTTCTCCTGAACGATCCTGGCAAAGTTCGCCTTGATCACAGTAGGATCTCGTTGCAGTTTGTCCGTCTGCTTGTCTACCTTGCCGGTGAGCAGGTATCCAATCGATCGGATGAGCCTCATCATTGCTCTAAACATACGCTTTCTCCTTGTCGTCCCTTGGTCCTCGTAGTTCCGTTAAATCCGACATTCGCTCACGCACCCTTTTGGCAACGTCGAAACTGTCTCTCAGCTCTTGACGAATGCGGTCTTGTTGCGAGTAATCCTGCACGTCCATTCCTTGGATATCTGTTAGCAGCTTGCCAAGCTGGTCAATGCTCTTCTCGACATCGTCCAGGACTTCTTCTCGCCGCTGCAAGATAGCCTCACGAGTACTCTTGTCATTGAAGTCCTTGGCAGTGCGATAGAACTCAAGACTCTTATGAAGCATCTTGACGCCTTCCTCAAACAACTCCTCGACGCCAGAAGTAATGTCGAGAAGGCTGGAAGTATTGAGATTGTCGTCATAGCTGTTGTTTTTGAAGGTCTTGACCAACGACCGCAAGTCTCGGAGCATTTTCTGCGTTCGTGAATCACGGTCTTTCGTTAACTGATCATCCAGCTCGTCCAGTTCGTCTATCCGCTCCTGCTCATGTTCGCGCCGCAAATCAGCAATCGATTTCTGAGCAACGCGTTCATCTCCAACGAATAGGCGAGTGAAGAATGTACCACAACCCACCATCAACGCTCCAACCCCCACCACGGCTGCCAGCACGGAATTTATACTAAACGTCCATAGTCCCAGCAGCAACGTTGCTCCCACAAGCAAGGGTATCAACGTAACAGGACTGGACGCCAAGTTCCACAGAACCTTTTGTCGAAGTCGGCTTTGATCCACGTTTCAATCCACATTTTCAGGCGCAATTAGTACGGTCGCTGCCCAACTACAAAACTCACAGAAGACGTTGTTTTCTTCGTTGGAGGAGCAGCCTTCGCTTTTACACGATTGACTCCAACTCCCAACGTCGTAAGGTACTCGCCTACTGCTTCGGATCGCTGCTGAGCTAACGCAAGATTAGCCTCCGGATCACCCTTGGCAGTAGAATTCCCTACGATCAATAGATAATACTGCGGAAACGATGTCAGTCGATCTGCAAGATCACGTAGTTCCCGCTGTCCACCGACATTGATGCCAGAACTTCCTCTGCCGAAAGTGATCTTGTTGACTCGAATGTTGCCAACTCCGATGAGTTTATTCCATTCGTCATCACTCAGGGCTGGCAATTCATCCTCTGTCCTAATCGCATCTAGACCAGCCATCCCTGCCATGCTGCCAAGCAGATTGACTTTTCGGGCGGGATGAAAACTGTCTGCCTGCAAACTGGCAAGCATTTGGTCATAGTACAGAGTATGCTCACTTCCTTGGACGGGGTTTTGTTCTGGCAACGCTCCGGTTGCGACAAGCACATTGGTGATGTTGATAATGATGTCTTCAATGTGCTGCCCACCAGTCACCAAACCAAAGTAGGCGAAATTCTCCATGGTATTCGCCCACTTGATCCCGTCCGCGACCTTCTGAGCTTGTCCCTGATTCAGAGAGGCATCCTTAGCGATCAATTCCACCATGCCGCTCTGCCCGTAGGAGTAAGCTGTACGTAAGTACGCTTCGCCAAAGCTCTTGACCAGCTCTGGCTTGTTAGCCACAAACTCTCGATTCGCTACCAGAACATCAACGATGAGACCATCGAGCTTGGAGCTATCCAACAGCATGTGGACGCCGTCGATTTCAAGAGCCTGCGAAAGTTCGGGCTCCCACAGAGAAAAGGCATGTCGCTCGTTTTTCGACTTCCGAAGCCTTTTCAGAACATCTTTGGACCCATCTGCTTCGATCATCCAATCTTGCGGCAAACGAGGAAGATTGAACTGCGAGACCACAACCCGCGCACTGAATTCTGCGGGAGAATTTGGAGTCGCTACAATCCTGGCATCTTCATGATCGAGATCGTTGATCGTACTGATCCGATTCTTCCATGCGACAATGCCATCAGCCCCTTTGCTTTGGTCGATGACGGCGACAATAGTCGCAGGAGGAGGCCACTCATTGATCGCTATACTGGCTGTGATCAAAGCGTCGATGGTAAAGACAGCGATATCCAGGTCGCCATCACGAAGCTTTTTGATACGTTTCCCGTAGTCGGCTTCGTCATCTTCCCATACCAGCTTAATGCCCGATCCCTTGAGATTCGTATACATTAGTTCGGATCGAGCCGGGGCATAACCAGGAAAGAGATCATGACCACCTGTGATCTCATCATTGTACTGACTCGAAGAGCCTGTCTCCGTCATAAGCTTGTTCTTTTGCGACGGAAAAACAAACAGCTTCAATGCCACCGCTCCCATGCCGATAATCGTTATCCAGACGACAGCAGCAAGCACCAGTCGCTTTTTACGGTTGTCACCCACAACGCTGCTCCCTCTAGAGGTTTCTGATTACGCCCTTGCCTACAACAATGAGCAACACCAACGCTCCAACACCACCAAACGCCCACACCAACCCAGTTAAGACGTCTGCGGGGCTACTGGCGTCTACGGCGGCGGTAGATGGCGAAGCCTCTGAACGCTGCTGTGGTTGTGGAGACGGTTGCGGAGATTTCGATCCAATCGGATGGTTATGCGGCTTTGCAAGTGCTCCGATCATCTCCTTTGCCAAGGCTGGATCGAGACCTTCCAGTAGTTCGAAATCCGTCGCCGAATCGTCACCGTCTTTCCGATCCACTTCTGCGAAGACTTCTTTGATAGCCTTCGTTAAAGCAGCGGGGTCGTCGGCTGCTCGGTAATTATCACCGACAATCTTGGCAAGAGCATGTTCTTCGCCCATATCCACGCCAATGACATCGACGCTGATACCACGAGCAATCACCAGCGGAGTATACTCCTTCATCTTGCCTTCTTCGCCCCAGCCCGACGCTGCCCCGTCTGTTACGATCAACAGGCGATACGACCCGTAGCCAAACTGTTTCTGGCGTTGTTCCATGAGAGCATCAGCCCCCGTCTTAATATTCGTTCCTAACGGGGTGCCACCGCCTGTTTTGATGCTATCGATAGCTTCCATCAGAGCAGCGTCGTTCTTCGGACCCAAAGGATAAACCCATGTAGTCGTGCCCCCGTTGAAAACAACGATGCCAATCTGCGTATTCTCATTGACAGTTGTCAGGACGGTTCTCATCGCATCCTTGGCGATGTCCATCTTGTTGTTGCTGGTGCCTGACCAGTTCTCATTCATAGATCCTGAGCCATCGACAACGATAACAACATTGTCGTGGTAAACCGATGTGACATCCTGTCCAAGAACAGGAGACGCCAAAAGCAAAATTGCTATACAAATCTTCATGACAGCCTCCCTTAGAAGTCGAAGTCCGACGAGCCCGGCTGAACTTCCGCATCTACCCGAATGAGACGGAATTCAACTCTCATGTTCTGAAGAGCCTCCTCGAAGTTTCGAGGCTTCGCGATGAAAGGCTCACGAATGCCAACACCCATCGGTTGGAACTGCGACTCGTCCAACGGGATGTCGTGCTGTTTCGCGTATGCGATAGCCGATGCCTTGACCGATTCAGCTCGACGACGTGAAAGGTTCAATGCTGCCTGCATGACCTCACGCGGACTGTGACCAGCAACCCCGTCGAATGCCCCAGCTTCAATCAACCGAACAACATCGTTGGTCGAGCCAATGTCTAGAGGACGACCATTCAGAGTATATCTCCAATTGCCCGGTCCACCAGATCGCTGAAGAATACCCTTCTTCATTCCGGCCCGTACCAGCTCCATCAACGTCTTAGACGGATCGGAGTGAGCCCGCAAAACAACGACGGCGTTGCCGAACTTTCCGGACATGGTGATGGCTTTCTTGAGTTCAGTTTCGATTTCGCGAATTGGGAAGTTTAGTTGATTGGGCTCAAAGGGAATCGAGAAAGAATAGACAGTTCGGTCATCCAAGGCTCCCTGATTGAAGCTTTCGATTTCCTTCTGAACTGCCTCTGCATTGAAGCGATCACCGCGCGTCCCGTTTGTCTTTGTGAGAGAACCCACGGCGACGAGGGCTTTATAGTCGAATCCAGGAGGCAGGAGAAGAGTCCGCGCCGTAGCGAAGCCACGGCTCACAGCAAGATTCGCCGATGCTTCGCTGAAAGCCTTGAATCCGTTGGCATTTTTCGGATCGTCAAAAAACGCGACGTTTCCAGGATGACCTACGAAACGACAATCAGAAATGAGCCCATGAGCATCCTCTTCGAGGGTCGGAAGAACATCCGCTCCAAAGACATCTTGCATCGTTTGCAGAAGTACCATGTACTCTTTGGACCCACGACTCTCGTATGCCTTCTTTATGTCGGTAACGATCTCGCTGCCCTTCAGAATACCCGCCCAGAATTGGTCAACGATTTCAGGATGCTTTTCCTTGAAGTCGGCTCGGACAATGTAAACGTCGGCAATGGATCGAGATAGCTCTGCTGTAGAAACCAGGACATGAGCCCCTTTGAAGGTTCCTTCGGCTCCTGATCCTGTATTTTGCAATCCGCCAGTTAAGCCAGCCATGTCTGGACTGATGACAGTTGCCCATTTGCACTCGCCTTTGCGGAATCGCTCCGCAGGGCTGTCAGGAGATGCTGTTAACTCCGGCAATTCCGTGATTGTGAGATCGTCATACGAAATGTTGGCTGTATTCAAGACATCGTCAATCAGTCCGATGTGCGGGCCATTGCCTTGCGTACAACCTGTGGTGCCTTTGAGATCAGAGATAGTACGAATGTCTTCCGTGGCTACGATATGATCACCTGCACTCCAGGTGATTTGTCCTACTACGATACCACGGGTACGGGGATCTTCTGCCATCTTCTCGGCAGCAATACCCGCCATCCTGAATGTACCGCGCCAGAATGGCGTCTCCCCACTCAGGTAATCCTTTGTTTGCTGGATGGGATCGTCTTGTTTGCGAATCTCAAACTTACGCCCCATTTTGCCGTAGACGGAATCTGGGGTGGTTTTCAATCCCCCGTTTGCCGTTAAAACAGCTGACTCACCACCCCAAGTAATCGCTGGGATAATGATAACACCTGAGGCGTCAACCTCACCGATAGGAACTGGACCGACTTGATCTGCGAATCGCTCGCCAGCCGACGCGACTGAACAAAAAGCGACCACACCTACTGCGCACAAGAATCTCTTCATCGCGGTTCTCCTTATCTTGAGTTTGTTGGTTTCAATCCACGTTTGGCAAGTATACCATAGCTGCCAGAAATGTCAAGGGGAAATCTTAAGATAATTCAACACGGCCACTAATGTCTGTGGTACCCCCGTGACAGGTCGATAGAGGTCATAGCTGCTAAACCAAAAGCATGCTTCATCGCCACATCCATCTATTCACCCAGCCGCCAACATCCCCTTCGCCTACGAACACTTTTTTGCCAGGGAGTTTACTCTTCAAGTGAGCAGCACATATTCGATGGCAACCATCCAATATAATATGCCACCCCTTTTCGTTGCTCCGAACTAGAACCCCTAATTCTCGTCTTGATCTACTTGCTTGGATCTCTTTTATTTTGCTACTTCTTGCTGTTTCAAGAACTCTAATTGATGCCCATTCTACACAATTCATGTAACTGATAAGCCCTATATCATCATCTTGAATTTCAGCTAACGTCCATTTTAGTTGTTCAACTGGCAATTTATGCAATGTGGTTGATTTTATATGTATATGTAAGAACTTGGACTTGCTAATTGAACCGCTCGGGACATATCGTCGTTCATTAGATTTAGGATGATTGCCCCACGTGATCATTTTGCGTAGGACTTCATCCCATGAGGATTTTCTAATGTGCTTCATCAATTAACTCATTTTTATTCATCGCTCTCCCTGCGGCTAAGACATTAAACAGTTCTCATTTTAATGGACTTTTATTTGGGAATTCTTTTGTCATCCTTAAACGGTGCTCTAAAACTTTGGTCTGTGAATCCACGCTTTTGAATTTTTAATTCATCTGGTATGATAGGCATCTCTTTTTCAGGCATTGCCATATTGCCCATGAACATGGAAATTTCTTGAAAGGCAGTATACGGATCGAAGATCCTAACAAAATCGTACGGACGCAGCAAGGCGTTGTAGACGATACGACCATATCCACGCTGCATAAAAGTAGCAACAAAAACAGGACAACGCTTCTCTTGGAACATCTCCGAAAAAAAGTCTTGTTTCTTTTGGCAATCATCGAAAAA
>SDBT01016544.1_pt1 | contig 11674 bp, 25 predicted proteins | sample 2277101 | NCBI WGS metagenome assembly SDBT01 (sample SAMN10404973, study PRJNA504765) | marine sediment metagenome | isolation source: marine sediment core GS10_PC15, 103 cmbsf | place: Arctic Ocean: Southern Knipovich Ridge | collected 2010
CGCAGACCTTAAATATGGATGCAGGTTGTCGGCATGGGAGTTGTGCCGGTTGGAAGAATGGAGCGGGCTGAGTGCGTTGTCCGATGCCCAGGGCGGTATTGTTGAAAGAATTTACAAGGAGAAGATGCCATGAATAAGACCGATGTAGAAAAAGAAACCCATAAACACATCCATCAGGTTGCCTTTTTCATCGATAGAGTGTGCCTTATACTCAAAGACAGGGCATTGCAACATGACCAAACCAAACTAAATCCGCCGGAACTTGAGATATTCCAAATATACACGGAAAAGCTCAAGGGCACAACTTATGGCTCGGATGAGTACAAGCAGTATCTGGAAGAAATGAAACCGGCACTTGACCATCATTACGGATGCAACAGGCATCACCCAGAACATTTCGATGGTGGCATCAAAGAGATGAATCTGTTTGACATCATGGAGATGTTTTGCGACTGGTTTGCGGCAACGCAAAGACATGCTGACGGTGATATTATGAAAAGCATAGAAATAAACAAACGCAGATTTGGATACGGTTCCCTGTTGGAATCCATATTGGTAAACACAGCTAATGCGTTTTTAGGGAAATAGAGATGACCTGCTACCCATACGACGACAGAGACTGGGGGGATGGCGGATGAGCGATTCAATAAGTGACGGCTTGTATAATGATGCAAAATTGGCTATTGGCAGATTAGGCTTTGATATTTCTGTTGATAAGAAAACGTGTATACGGCAGTTACAACGAGTTGTAGGAGAAATTGGAGAAATGATATCTGCCCTGGACCCCGCAGGAAAAATCGTGGGGCAGATCATTAAGGAATTAAAGGAGCAAGACAAATGAACTACCGTAAACTAAAAGGCTGGAAGTATGAATTGCTGGAAGAGATGGAATGTGATGTGGAGATTCCGCCAAATAGCGGAAACGCCTATATCTCACTGGAACTAAAACCAAATCAAGTTATGGGCATGGTGGTTTTGAAAGTACATCCCCGCTACGCATGGGATGGGCCTTCCGGCCCCACGTTTGACACACCGACGAACATGAGAGCCTCCCTGTTCCATGACGCCCTATGCCAGCTAATAGGCGAGGGCCAACTCGGTAAGAAGTTTCGTAAATACGCAGACGAACTCCTGCGGATCCACATGCTGGAAGATCAGCTAAAAGATGCTGACGGGCTGTTGGTGATATATGGAGCGGGCGGACGGGTACTATATCAATCCAAGGAAAAGAAAGGGCTGAAACGAGCGATATACCTGCGGTGGGGCAAGTTCAGGGCCAATGGCTATTATCACGCCGTCCGGGGATGGAGTCGGTTAAAGGGAATGTAATGACCGGGTCACGTCTTGCCAGCTATTCTGGAAGCGATAATCCTGTCAAGTTCGGCCTCGATCAGGACCCGCTGGGCGCTGTCAAACAGGCGGGTATGCCCTACCCACGCAACAGGCACAAGTTTGAGTTTATCGGCAGCAACCCGGACCTTGTGGCGTTCACCGTGCATATTACGGGCCTTTACTATGGCGGTGATGGTGTGTAAGTCTTTCATGTTCTATTCTTTCAAAATATAATAAGCCATTACCCTTGCCCGCCGCCGACACGGGCGCGGGTGAAGGCTTAGTGTCTATAGTTCTATATCGCTGTCTACTTCGTTGCCCCATACGTCCCAGCCTTCTGTTTTCTGCCGAGCGAATAGTTCCAACCTGTTTGAGTCGGGATACCAAGATTGTATGAGTTCTCGTATGCGTAGAGGTTTCTTGCTGTGCCTGCCGCGACGTTCACGGTAAATAGAGCTTATTCTCATACTTGCAGGCGGGGGACTGAATTTGCCTCGCACCCCCACCAGTAAAAGCTCATGTTGCCCCCTGAACCAGTAACCCATACCGATGATGTCTTTGTCCCAAATAGCATGGGTCTTGTATTCAAATCCCCACGCCGCCATAACATTGAGGGCGTCAAGTAGTTTCGGGGCGGTTGCCCAAAGATATAAAACAGCATTATCGTCTACAGGAAAGTTTAATTCCTTAATGTCCCACAGCCGCATTGTAGGATAATGGTTTTCGATTTGCCGGGACTTGGCCTTTGAAAAGTCATATCGCCACGGCGGGTCGGCATAAATTATCTGGTATTTCTTCACTTCATAAAATCCACAAGTACAATGTGGATTTTCGGCGATTGATAGCATCATGCAATCTCTCTTGTGTCCCATTTGTTCCATCCCTTTCAATTAAAGTAATGCGATCCATGCCAGCAACGCAGCCAGCAGGTAGTCACGATATGTCCAGTGGTTGAGCATGTTAGCCTCAATTAAGCCACTTTCTTATGCGTGTTAGCCTTGCCTTCACTGTAGTCGGCGATGTGTCCTGTAGGCACACGGGTTTTGCGCTCAGCGTTCCATCGCTTTATTGCCTGTTCTTTCGTCAACCCGTAAGCCTTCATCATGTGCCGGACTTTGGTTTTCTCCAGATGCCTGCCGCTCCAGTAGCGGGCACGGGCAGGGCGTTTATCTGTCCGCTTGCCCTTTTTGCCCTGTCGCTTGGCTGCCTTGGTCGGTTTAATAACTACATCCCTCATAATACACCTCTCAAATTAAACTCAGTTGTCCGTTTGTCTCACTAACTATACTATATCACATATCGGATTAAAGTCAAGTAAAACTTTAGAAAATAAAAAGATTTTTCTTGACGTGCCCTGTTTCATCGGGTAAAGTATAGCTGGATTGAGTGGCAAAATGGGACTGGCGTCGAACCCTGAGCCGCAGAAATGGCAAGTCCTGTAGACATGCAGGCAAAATGATATAAGCCCGGAGATGTCCGGGCCGCGAGATTAAACTCGGAGCAAGTAATTGAGTGAACACCGAGAAGCAATAAACCGTATATATCGACTGGCCAAGCACTTTCGCAAGGCTGTGGTTGGCAGTATATCGCAGGTCGGCGAGATATACGATAAGACACAGTTCAATCGGAGCAAGGATGCACGATAGGACAAACAAGACAATAGCACCTGTAACAGGGAATTGCCCCAAAGGGTTTACGGACCCCGCGGGGGAGTTCCCTTTTTTAATGACAACTGATTCAGAGTCCGCCCCGGATTATGGCGCATGGCGCGGGGGTAAAGGTAGAATGTTATGATGACAGGTTTGACTGCAATTCCCGGCCTGTCCCAGAGCAAAGGGCTCTGCGGGTGTATCTGGTGTGTTCCAACCCGGCTGCCGACAAAAGGTGTAAGAACAGACTGGACGAGCTAAACTCCCAGCTTTATACCGGAAATTTAGCAAACCCCCCGTTTTCTGGGGGGAACTTCGCACACAACCCGCATTGCCCGGAAAGTGATACAAGGATGGACAAAACACTGGAAATAGGCTCAACAGAATACATCAGGGCACACGTTCAGAAGCTGAATGATAGAGATGCTGAAATTGACGTAAGTGCGGCACATGGACCCGACTTACAACGATTCACCGAACAGCAAATCACCGACTACTGTGAAAAGGTCGAAAACTTATGTTTAATATGCCGGAACGATGGCGCGTTGATGTTTGAAAGCGTACAGATAATAAGGCACTTACAAGGGGAACTGAACACAGCAGGGGAAAGACTGGAAGATGAGGGGCTGATTAGGTAAACCATGCAAGGCAATTGCAGGGAAAATGTAATGAGTGAGAAAATAGGTAAATTATACACAGAGGCCGAAATAGACCATGTTGCAAGGCGTAGGGCTGAATTGGACGCAGGGCACGATATTGTGATTTGGGATTGTCCGTCCTGTCCAAAGAGCATAGAAACGCCTGTGGCCCACAAATTAACGTCAAGGCTCTGTGTCTGCGGTACATGGATGCAATGGCATTATAAGGCGATGCAGGCGGCATGAAACATCCACCCAAACAAAGATAGACGGTCCTGGGGCAAACTGAACAGCCTCTTTAGCTCTTTGACAAGTTAATAGTGTAGGCACAAAAAAAAGCCCCGACAGCGCGAACTGACGGGGCGATGGGTGCTTTAGTTGTAATAATAAAAATGCTCGATGCAGGACCATGTATAGAAGTATACATTTTGGCATTTGGAAAAAGCATAGTCTCGCGGCCATCGAGTAAATTCCTTTTTTTGATCCGGATGGACATCGCACTGCCTTAAAAAGGTCTGTTTCGTGATTTCGCGGGCGTTCTCGATGACTTGACAGAGAGTATCTATGTCGCCAAAAGGGTTATCAACGCAACTGCCTTGATAGGTTCTCATAATACAAAAGCTCCTTAAATTAAAGTGGGGGTTTAGTTTGGTTTTGAGGGCCGAGGACGCAGGTGGGTTGCGTCAAAATCGCATATAAGGTCGTAGCAGCCCGGTTCGTCCGAGTCGGCAGCGGCTTCTATCAAGCTTTCAAGGCGGCCTATTCGCGTACAGGCGGCCAAATGCAGAGTTGTGCGGTTCTTGAGGGTCTCTTTGAGTTTGTCGAGATGTTTTGTTGTGATTCGGTCCATTGTACTATCTCCTGATTAAAGTGTGATTAGTTCTGATCCGACACGAAAGTCAGATTCTTAACAGTAAAGCCAATAGCCTCGATCTGTCTGATATCGGCACGGTTGAAGGTCTTTTTACCTGCAAGTGCGGTAAGCTGCTTCGCAAGCTCATTGTGTGGATAACTTAATTCCCGCCCGTAAACGTTCTTATTGTAGACTTCGACGATGGTTTCCATGATATTCTCCTAAAAAGGGGTTATGATTTCTTTGCGATTCCACTTGATGCCCGTGTGGGCCGCAGCTCGTTGATGGGGCAACTGTCGCAATCCTGATTTTTGCAGATTCCGCAGTTTTCGTATACCATCAGACACTTGCGGCATATATCTTGCCGGTGTTTTGTGATATACCCTAAATTTAGGTGCATGAACTTGTCGGTTTCATTGCGTTCGATGCCGCAATAGGGCAATCCGGCCATTTCGCCAGTGTGTGTGAAGTGTGTTACCATAGTAAGTACTCCTGATTAAAGGTAAGGGGTTTCAGTAGTCAAGCAAAGATGCAAGCGAGTCGCAGTATCCTTGCCAATAATTGATATTATGCAATATTTTGGCATCGGGATCGTTTTTCTCCAGCCAGCCTGCAAGGGTATGTTTACTTTGCCTGAGTTTATGTTCGATGTGTGCGTGCGTGAGTCGTGATGCTGTTTTGGGACCGACGTGGCTTGAAGGGCCTGTTTCCACAGGAGGCAGGCTGGTGTCATAATACCGTTGGCCATCTCTGGTTTCGCTCATAATAGCACTCCTAAAAAAGGTTAGTCATAAGCCAAATACGGACGAGCCCGACAGAATCAGGCTCTACCGTGTGTGGCTTAAAGCAGTCCGGCGTTCATAAGGCGATAGAATTCAATTTTACTAACGGTCCGATAGGATGGTTTGCCGAAACGGTAAAGTGTTTGGATTTCCACCTTGCCGTTAGACAGTCGGGCGTAGTTAGCGCAAGTGTCGCATTCGTCGTGTGAAACGTGCTTAAATTCGCTTGTCAATTCGTTTGCTAACATAATACAAAGTCCTCTCAAAATTAAACAATGTTAAGGCCATTACTAACGCTCTAACTATAGCCTACACTATATCGGACAGGAGTCAAGTAAAGTTCGGAGAATAAAAGAATAATGACAAGATAGTGATAAAAGACTTGACAAACAGCAGGAAAGTTGTATAATATAAGACAATGAAAGGCGAATCAATGGAAGAGACATACAGCAGAAGCCCATCATTAGAGGCATTGGAAGATATCAAAGCAGTCCGGGAGCTTCCAGAAGATGAGAGAGTCTATGCAATATCGCGTGTCGTGGAAGAGAGGGCATGAAACCGTGACAAACAGTCACGCGTTGCAAGGATCGTGCTAATATGGAAACTAAGCCATTGACAGAAGATACAAACAATATAGGGGAAATATGTATCCTCGACTTAGATATTGATGGGAAGAGGCAGGTGGCGATAGTAAGGGCAGTGGACAGAGTATGTGATGAACATGGGGAAGCGTTAAAAGCGGTGGGGCCGGAATAATGCCATCAATTAAAGACGAAAGCACGGTAGAAGTAAAACCCTTAACAGCAGTAAGGCGACATTTCTGCCGAATCTACTGTATTAACGGGCATAACGCCGCACAAGCGTATAAAGAAGCATATCCGAACACAAAGTCAGGTTATAACGCGCATGGGGCAAGGCTGACAGCGTTAGATAGCATACAGGCGGAAATAAGACGTATAGAGGCAGTAGCAGTGCAGGAAAGCGGCAGGACGGTTGAATCACTGGACGGAATGTACCAAAAGGGTTTTGATGTTGCCGAGAAGCAGAAGAACCCCACTGGCATGGCCACAAACACCACGGGCATTGCTCGGCTTTACGGCATGGACAAGGACGCCGCGGTCAAGGGCGACACACCTGAACAGCTAACAGGCGATGCGTTAGATGAGATCAAGGCAATGGCCAAGGCCGGCACTGCCCTGAGACTGGCGAAGGGAGCATAGTAATGATGCAAGCAGGACCAACAGTACAGCAGGTGCAGGACTGGTTCGATACTGACAAGGCCACACAGGCCCGTAAGGCCACCGCCAGTACAATACCGAAGCTAAGGCCGGGTGAGTCTTGGGGCCACTACAGGGACAGGATCATTCTCGATTGCTTCGCCATAGCCACACCACACGCCGCACGGGCAGGGAGCGGACACAGACAGCCAACAAGCAGGTGCAAGGCTCAGAACGGGCAAGGGGGGCCTTAACAGAACGTGAAGACCCCCAGCGGGGCGGGGCAGTGTGAATCATAGTCCCCCACACGATATATATGGAGTAGAGCAATACAAGACAAAAGGAGAATAGAAATGGAACATAAAGGCGTAGAGGTATCGTTCATTGACTCTACCCGTAGCCCGCAGGTGTTCAAGTCGGCTAACTGGTGGGTTGTTAGCATGAAGTCGAATTGGCTTAGTATCATAGAACGTACTGAGACTACTGTAGTTACAAAAGAAACGGTCTGGCGACGCATGGTGGAAACCAGCACGAAAGAGTACGAGACTGAAACTATTGCCATGTTCCCACTTAGCGAGATATTCTGCGTAAAAGATGTGGGTGGCAGTAGTTAATCTCCACGATATATACGGACCAAAGCAATAATGGACATTGTGGAGTACCCAATTAAAACAGGTTTTACTCCGCCCCGTGCAGACCGATACTCATGGTATCGTAAGGGCGGTTTATTGATTTTGGAATTGTTTAAGGAGAATGGAAAATGACCGAGATTACAGTGGATAAGTTGACGGCGTCGGAAGCAATCTATGGTTTTGTTGGTTGGTTGACAACTCAGCCGGGCGTCATCAAGATGGGTGCGTCTGAGAATTGTGTCCCTGTCGCTGATGCAATTAAGGCTTTTTGTGAAGAAAATGGCCTTGCCGAGCCTCGTGATGGTTGGGAAAACAACCTGATACACCCAAGCGGTGAATGTAGCGGCAGAGCGACCTGAAATGACATCCAACCTTGAAAATGCGAAACGTCGTTTACAGGAAGCCCGTGCGAGTATTTTTACTGAGACTGGCAATCCTTTGAACACGATTGAGCAGGAAGAGGCTTTGGAGACTATGCAGGTTTTGATAAATGAAGTTGAGAGTTTGATAAATGCCTACTGAAGCTGAAATCAAGCATAAGCAGATGATGGAGCATGACGCTGGCTATTGGGCCGACGTGTGGGGGATCAAGCTCCAGGCTGGCCGATTCACGTTCAAGGGCTTCGAGTACCAGACGGAGCCGATGAGTTCCGATTCGCGGCGTATCTGTTACATGAAGGCCCGTCAGTGTTTCGGTGCAACCATTAACGAGGTCCTGAAAGACCTGCACGGTATGATAATGGGCAAGTATAAGATGGGTGTTGCCCACATCTTTCCCAATATGGACGAAGTTGGCGAGTTCTCGAAATCTATCTTTAAGCCATTGATTGCTGCCAATAAGACTTCTATCGGTCAGTATGTAAAAAATGTTTCCGGTGGTACTGACACTACTACTTTGAAACGTGTCCGCAATTCCATGCTATTCCTGCGTGGTGCCCGATTAGGGCAGAAGGTTGGCGATTCCAATGAGAATACAAGTTCCAAGACTTCTGCTTTTTCCGCTGATAAGTGTGTGTTTGACGAAGTAGATTTCATGGACCCACAGGCTATTGTCAAATACGTAGAAAGCATGAATATGTCGCCTCACAAGCATGAGGTTTATCTCGGTAATCCATCGCATGAGGATTTCGGTATCGACCTTATCTTTAAGCAGTCCGACCAGCGATATTGGTTCAGGAGGTGTTCGTGTGGCGAATGGACTTGTGCCGAGAAGAGTTTCCCCGGCTGTGTAAAGATACGAACTGACGGTACCGGTTACGTCGGGTGCGATAAATGCGGCAAGGAAGTTAAAGTATGGTCCGGCCCCGGTACCGGCGAGTGGGTTCCTGCCTTCCCTGATAAGTCCAACTACATGCACGGGTACAGGGCCTCTCAGTTAATGGCCCCCTTCAATGACCCCGCAGATACATTGGAGGCTTATGTGAATCCTCCGTTCGGGAATTTAGCTGACGTTTACAGGTTAAAGCTCGGCGAAGCATATTCCGATAAGAGCGAAAAGTTACGCAGAAGCGATGTCCTGGCGAATTGCGGTAACGACGGCCTTGCCTTGAGGTATCACGGCCCTTGTGCTATGGGTGTTGACGTGGGAAAAGTCAAACATGTTGTAATAGGTACGAAGATTGATGACAAGAGATACGAGATACTTCGTGCTGTAAAGATACCAGAAGGCCCGGAGGGCTGGAACCAGATTAGCGATCTTGCAAAGAAGTATAACGTAAAGAGTACGGTAGTCGATATTCGCCCTTACGAGGATGAAGCGCGTGCGTACCAGAGGAAGCATTGTGGTGATATAGTTAATCCGGCAGTTTACCTCTGTGAGTACAGCGATACGCAGATAACCGGTTCTGCTTTCAATGTCAATACGGGTGTTGTCAAAGTACATCGAACAGGCATCTTCGATCAGACCCACAGACTTCTATCGGAAAGACAGATGATACTTCCCCGACAGTGCCCGGAAGTCGAAGAGTTTGCAAGACAGTGCTGCAACTGTGCAAGGTTCGAGGAGAAGGACAAACGCAAGAATACAGTAGTCCACAGGTATCGTCCTACAGGCGACAGGCAGGAACATTTCAGGAATGCTTTGAACTATTTTGTTTTAGCATGTAGCGGTCACAGGGTGGGTACAGTTAATCGGTATAAAAAACAGACACAATCGTCGATGGTAGATAACGAATATGTTAGGAGTTAGGAGAAAAGAAACATGAACAGAAGAGAATTTGGAAAGTTATGTGCAATAGTCAGTATATTCCCATCTCTACCAACGAAACATGATATTCCAAGTATTTCGGTTAAAAAGTTTTCCGCTTACATGTTTGCAACGCATGGAATTTGGGAAGGCACGGTATATTTAGAAAGAGACGATGGGCATGGATATAAGGTGCACAGAGAAGATACATCTCGTCGCGACAGGAATATATCGTTATCAGGTTTTGAGTATGATGCAAAGGCTTTGTATAGAGTTAGAACCAATCTTGCACCAAATAGTACTTTCTGTGCGATTTTTGAATGCAATGGCAAACGGCAAAGATATAAAGGTTAAGTTACAAGTTGATTTAATATGACACCAGAACAGATAATTGACATAAGGAACAGGGCGCTCAACGACCAGGCCAATCTACGGAGTCTCTGGCAGAACACGGCTGATAAGTTGTATCCCTATGTCAGTATCACGTCTACGAATGTACCCGGCAAGGTTGTAACTGACAGTATATACGATATGACTCCTATGTTGGACGCCGAAGATATGGTATCGGGCTTGAAGCAGGTCTTGCTTCCTGCCGGCCAGATGTTCTTTGCAATTAAGGTTGGCGGGAGTACTACTCTTCCCGATAATATCCAGAGGTACATTGCAAACCTTACCGAAGTTGCACACGCAGAGATATTCAATTCCAATTTCATTACAGAGTTCGACGAAGTTCTGAGGTCGCTGATTATCTTTGGTCCGGCAAGTATCTTTTCCGAATGGACGGTAAAGACAGGACTGAACTATCGCAATACAGTCGTAGGCTCGTACCAGTTCATTGAGAACTCCAAGAAACTTGTAGACGGTATAATTATTACGGTCCACTACACGGCCAGTCAGGCGATAGAGGAATTTGGCGCAGATAAGGTAAGTCAAGAGTTACTGGAAATTTCCAAAGATACCAAGAAGGCAAACGACCTGCTCGAATTTATCTACCTAATCAAACCGAGAGAAGTAGTTAATCCAAATCTATCTCAGGCAGTTTCTGCGAACATGCAGTGGGAAGAAACGATTATTGAAGTTAAGACAAAGCATGAAGTGTATAAGGGCGGGTTCCGCCAGTTCCCATACCATTCGGCAAGATGGAAACGACCGGCCAACGAGAAACACGGCAGAGGTATAGGAACGGAAATCCTGCCCCAGATAAAAGTGCTGGAACGAATGAACCGCGATTTTAATGAGGTTGGTAATAAATGGGCGAATCCGGCGAGAGAAACACTGTCTTCCTTTGAAGGCACGTTTAAAACTTTCCCCGGTGCGAACAATACTGTGCGTGTACTACCGTCGAGCAAGGCAGTGGACGGAGGATTGAATGGCAATTTCAATATAACCGAGAAATCCTTGGAACGCCAAACAGCCATAATTGACAGGGCATTTTTCAAGAATGCGTTTAGTCCACTGGAGGACTTAACGGGCGACCGCCGAACGACTTTGGAAATAAGAGAAAGAATCCGTCAGACGTGGCCTAAAATTGGTCCTCCAGTTGGGCGCATCTGGTACGAGTTAATGTCCCCGTTGGTAGAGAGGTCGATACTACTTCTTATACGGAACGGAGTTGTTGAGCGACCACCCGCCGAGCTTGAAGGTGTTTCGTTCGGTCTTGAGTTCGTTGGCCCGTTTGCACTTGAACTTAGGAGTCAGCAGAGCAAAGCGTTTCAGGAATGGGTTTCTGTCGTCGGTGAAATGGAATCTGTATTTCCCGGTGCTATTGATAACGTCGATTCAGACGATGCTATCATGCGAATGGGCAGGAACTTTGGTGTCAATACCGAAGACATGGCATCAGAGGAACAACGAACGGAGAAACGCGAGGCGAGAGCGCTGAAGGAGAAACAGAGACTGGAACTTGAAACTATGCAGGCCGGCGGGCAGGCTTACGGACAGACTACAACGGCACCTGAAGATGGATCGCCTGCTGCTGCGTTGATGGGAGCATAATGGAACAGACTAACTACGAAAGAACGATACAAACGAACAGCGACTTCTTGAACACCTTTGGTTCTGCCCATGGTGTAAAGACATTGGAGTTTTTGTCGAATTTCTGTTTGGAGCATGAATGTACGTTTGATAGAACTTCTGCAAGGAAGAGCGATTTTAACCAAGGCGCTCGTGCAGTAATACTCGAAATTCGGCATTGGCTGAATATGGATATATCTAAATTAGAAAAGGACGAACATGAGTGAACAAGGATTAGCAGAGGCCCAGCGGACTACCCCTGCCCCAAAAATGTATCAGGAGATCGAGCAAGGGGACGAGGTAGCAAGAGGACACGTTAAGGTTACGGAAGTTATTGCGTATGACGCCACCAAAAAGGTGCGGAGACTCCTTC
>SDBT01016545.1_pt1 | contig 11674 bp, 13 predicted proteins | sample 2277101 | NCBI WGS metagenome assembly SDBT01 (sample SAMN10404973, study PRJNA504765) | marine sediment metagenome | isolation source: marine sediment core GS10_PC15, 103 cmbsf | place: Arctic Ocean: Southern Knipovich Ridge | collected 2010
TCATTCAAGAGGGCTGTTGAAGCCGAAGAGGTAGCCGCCTGATGAAAGTTTCGATTTTTGGCTTACAAAGCCGAATCCATAATTATATGAAAATATAAAACAGAAAGGAAACAAGATGAGGTTAGGAATTTTTGGTGCAATTGCTCTGGCACTTGGTATCTGGGCGTTTGTTTATTGCTGGTGGTTTGTCGTGGAAATCATTCAGGGTCTGGTCGCCCTGGGATTGGTCGTAGGCGGCGGGCTGGCAATAGCCATTGCGATCAGAAGAACATACCGGGCAAAACAACCGTCAGAATAAAATACAACTGTTCATGGCGGCAAAATGGCTTTTCTTCTGTCATTGTGAGGCCTTTGGGCAGAAGCAATCTCTGGCCTTCGAATGGGTTGGAGATTGCCACAGTCGCCTTCGGCTCGGCCGTAAGTCCCGTAAGGGACGCTGTGCGGTGTCCTGTGGACTTCGCAATGACATGATATGGCCAACAAAAGGTGCAAGGGTATAAAGGTGCAAATATGCGAGACAATAAAAATTTAATCACCGTATTAATTGTGTTCATTATTCTGGTTGTTGTCGTGGTTTTATACTGGAACCGTCAGCAACGACGTATTTTTCAGCAATCTCAGGCCGGTATGCAGACCGGCCTGCTGGAAGAATGGGGGCCTGGTGCGCAACAGCAAATCCAGACAGCACTTGCCGTTCAGCCTGCGGCCTTTTCCAGCCATGTCTCGTACAAGAATATTATCGCTCGCGTTGCACCTTCGGTGGTAAGTATTAATGTGGATACCAGTATCTTTAATAACGCTGCCCAACAAGCCAAAATCCAGCCTATGGCTCAGAGTCAACAGCCATTAATTCAAAATCGGCCGGCAGATCAATCACCGGCTTCAGGAGGAGCAGCACAATATGTCTGGGGCGGGCCAATGGGCAACTTTGGTACAGGAGTTGGAGGATATTGGTGTTGTCCTAATTGTTATACATCTATGCCCTGTAGGAGAGGCTTTGCCGGTTCTGCGATTAATTGTCCAAGCTGTGGAATCCTAATGAACAGAGGCGTATCGCCTGCAGGCGGCCAGCAAGACATGCAACAACAGCAGCAGAATATTCAGCAGTTCCAGGCAGCTGGTAAAGGCGGCAGTGGTGTAATTGTCAGTCGTAGCGGATATGTTTTAACCAATCATCATGTAATACACGGTGCCAAAAAAATTGCTGTTACTGTATATACCGGCCAGACGAGCAAGACTTATCAGGCCGATTTGATTGATGAAGCACCAGAGCTTGACTTTGCTATATTGAAAATAGCCGGCAACGGCAAAGTGTTCGCGCCGGCACCAATTGGCAGTTCCAGCTCTATGTCCGTTGGAGACGAGGTGTTGGCTATTGGTAGTCCCTTCGGACTGTCGCAGACCACAACGTTCGGGATTGTGAGCAATACCAGACGTACGATGACCGTGGGCAATCAAACCTTTACCGATTTTATCCAGACCGATGCACCGACCAATCCCGGTTCCAGCGGAGGCGCTCTGGTTAATGTAAAAGGAGAGGTGATTGGTATTAACACGGCTATCTATTCGCCTACGCGGGCGTTTAGCGGCATTGGCTTTGCAAGACCAATCGATTCTGCCAAGGCTGCGTTTTCAGACTTCATACAATCTACCGGCGGTCAGGGGATGCCTGTAGCATTTCAGCGAGGTACTGGTCTTAATCCCTGGTGTCCGCCGGGAGGGTCGATGCGACAGGCAGCAAATACTATTAATCAACCTATCCAACGAGGACAGGGACTTTATCCGTGGTGTCCACCGGGTGGGCCGATGCGACAGGCAGCAGATGCACAGGCCGGGAAATGCTGGATGGGAATACGTACACGCCCGGTCGATCAGCAGACAAAAGCTTCTCTGGGATTACCCATGACCAGAGGTGTTGTTGTCTCGGAAATATTTGCTGATTCTCCCTGTCTGGCAGCTGGGCTACAAACCGGAGATGTTATCATTCGCCTTGATAATCGAAGCCTGAAGAATGAGACGATGCTCGGTGACTTGTTGGCCGCCAAAAGTATCGGCGACGAAGTGAAACTGGCTGTATACCGTGATGGGAAAAAGACCAATCTTCGCTTGAGGCTGGGGCCAAGGCCGGGCGATATTTAGGGCCAACCTGCCGGCTTAATGGAATCGCTGAGGTTACCCGGGGCACCTGAAACTCAGATATTGCCGGGAATGTAATCAATTGGCAAAAGGAACCTTAGCAATGGAAGTATCGAACTATGCCCAACAAACAAAAATGTGTTAAATGTGCGACGAGAATCTCATGGATAGGTATATGGGACAGCCTGTTCCTCGCGATTTTCAAAGGCGTTATTGGAATACTTACGCGAAGCCGGGCATTGACAGCCAGTGCCCTTTATTCGCTTCACGATGTAATTTCAGGTATTGCTGTACTCATCAGCCTGAGAATCTCAACAAGGCCGGCAGACAAAAAACATCCGTATGGCCACGGTAATGTAGAATACATTGTCAGTGTTTTTACGAGTATTCTCATTTTAGGTGCAACAATCTACCTCGTTGCCGACTGTATCAAGATTATCTTCATGAGCGAACACGCACCGCCGCATTGGGCGGCATTAGGGGCAGCTGTTATTTCTATTTTTGCCAACGAGGTAATCTTTCGCTTTAATATCTGTGCATATAAACAACTAAACAGTCCTGCTCTTCATGCTCATGGTAAACATCACCGTGCTGACGCTATTTCCTCATTGGCAGTAGCTGTAGCTATCGTAGCGGGCATGATGGGCTATCGCAGCCTCGATGCTATCGTTGCGATATTCGAAGCCGGACACCTGATTTTTCTGAGCATAGAGCTTCTTTATCAAGGCGGCTGCGGACTTGTTGACCGTGCGATTAAAGAAAGCGACATCTCTTTGATAGAGCAGGTCGTATCTGATATACCCGAAGTTAGAAGCGTAGGAAATATAAAAACAAGACAAATAGGCAGAAGTATATGGGTCGATCTGCATGTTTCACTGCCGGTCAACAAGACAATTACAGAAGTTCATGAGATTTCCGATAAAATTCGGCAAAGTATTGCCGGGCGAATCAAGTACCTGGGGAATGTTAACGTTGTTTGTGAGTAAAAGATGATAGCTCAGCGTTGTATCAACTGCGGCAAAAAAGTAGAGTGGATAATTTTAGGCATAAACCTTGGCCTGTTTTTCGTAAAGGGGTCGTTTGCCCTTATTAGCCATAGCAAATCGCTTCTTACCGATTCATTTCAATCCCTGGCGAATTTCATTATAACTCTGGTAGTCATCGCAAGCATGAGACTGGCAGCAAGAGGTGCCGATAAGAAATTTCCTTACGGTTACGGCAAGGTGGAGTTTCTTGCATCCGGTGTGGTGAATATGGCGCTTATGCTTGCGGCGATAGTTTTTATTCTGTTTTCTTTTACCGAGATGGCAATGGTCGGTCCTGAGAGACCACCAAAGCTGATAGCAATCGTTGCGGCTGTTATCTCAATTATCGCTAATATGTTAGCTTATCGTTACGGTCGATGCGCAGGCGAGAAACTTGGAAGCACCGTTATTTTAGCAAACGCCGAAGTCAGCAGGGCTGATGTAGGTACTTCGATAGCGGTAATAGTAGCTGTTGTTGGATGCAATATGGGCTTTTCTCAGCTTGACCATATCGTGGCAATTGCGATCGGAGCTATGATAATCAAAGTAACGTGGGACGGTGCAAAGAAGGCGATTAACGGACTGATGGATGTTTCTTTGCGCACCGAAGAAGTGCACATATTAAACTTAGTCGAAGACATTGAAGGTGTTCAGCGGATAGATGATGTGAAAGTAAGGCTTGCAGGGCGAGGGCTTTTAGTTGATATGAACGTTTTTGTTTCAGGTGATGTGGTTCTGGGCACCGCGTTGGAAACCGTCGCAAAAATCAGGAATATATTACGCAGGAAAATAAAAAGCATTTCCGAAGTATCAGTACAATTGCTCCCCGTTACCACTGTTGAAGTCCGTAAACGTTCATCCAGCAATGCAAAGAGCAAGTAGAGGTACGTATGTATCGTATGCATAAAAAGTCGGCAACCGATAAAACATCGCAGCAGCAAGATTGTATCGCCGCCCAGACAAAATACTGGTTTTTAATTTTAGCAGTTTTAATTGCCGTCTCTATTATCTGTGTGATTGGAGCCTCTGGTAGCCACCGAACAGTTTACTCTTCAGCCGTTGAATCGTATCCACAGGGAGGCCAATTGCAAACAATAGCTTCGACTAAATGCCCCTATTGCAACGGGATTCTCGATACTCAGGGAAGATGTAATATGCGGGGCTGCCTAATTTACAATCCGAACTGGGGTTCGCAAAACTTTCAAGTCTGGAACGCTGCTGCGACTAAATGCCCCTATTGCAACGGAATCCTCGATGCTCAAGGCAGGTGTAACCAGAAGGGATGCTCAATTTACAGTCCGAACTGGGGTAAGCCATCAAGCGCAGAAGGTATTCCTGTGAAAAAGGTGCTCATCAGGGAATTAGCGTCGGAAGTGGCTGCATCGCAAGGCAAGTCAAGCGTAATAATTCAATCGGTGTATATCGGCGGCAATGCCCAAAAGGCGGGTTTGAAAGCAGGCGATCAAGTCGTGCGATTCAACGGCCGTAAGATCAAAAATGTTAAGCAGTTCCAGTCTGTCGTAGCTCGCGCTAAGCCGGAATCGAACGTAAAGATAAAAGTCATCAGAAACGGCGAAAAAGTAAAATCTATTGTGATGATTGGCGAGGGTGAAATGGAGGGAGCGATCCCGCCGCCAACGAATGGGCCGTAAAACCGAAGAGCAGTTCAGTAAAGCCTCAAGAAAACAAACCTCTATGGACCCCAAAAAAATAAGAGAACAAGCAAACCAGTTGTATCGGCGAGGATTACACATTGTTGCTCGGTTAGAGGATGCTGAGAGCCTGGAGTTCGCAACCGGACTCTGGCGGAAGGCATTGAAATTATATCGCAAGGCTGGAGATAAAAGTAAAGCCGCACAATTGCAAAAGTCACTGGTTGATTTGTATCGAGACAAATACGTCAAGGCGCGTGGAAAAGAAGAAAAGCAGAGTGTTGTTAAGAAGTTTAAAGATTGGTTTATATTCTTCAAGATTGGATGTTTCGGTTTTGGTGGGCCGATGGCGGTTTTTACTCTTTTGCAGGATGTGTTGGTTCATGAAAAACAGATTTTAACTGACAAGGACTTTCTCGAAGGTGCTGTGCTGGGTGACGTTCTGCCCGGGCCGGTAACGATGGATATCGTAACTTATACAGGATATAAACTGAAGAAATGGTATGGTGCGTTCATCGCGACACTGGTTTTTATTCTGCCGTCATTTATCATCATGATTATCCTCGCTATGCTTTACGACAAATACAGCATAACACCTAAAGTTACCGGTGTTCTTAGATGCCTTGGCGCCGCTGTTACCGGTTTAATACTGTCTGTAGCCTTGAAGCTGAGTAAAGCTGAACTGAAGGATTACCGTGAACTCTGCGTCCTGCTCTGGGCTTTTGCCTCGTCATTAATCTTTAATCTGGACATCGTGCTGATAGTAGGACTTTCCGGGCTGGTAGGAATAGTTCTTTATCATGATGATCCTCAAGAGCTGTTGTCAGAATGATAAGTACCTTATTTAAATTAGCCTGGGTGTTTTTGAAGATCGGCACCTTCACTTTTGGTGGCGGCATCGTCATAATCCCGATGATAGAAAAAGAGGTAGTCACCAATTACGGCTGGCTCACCCACACCGAATTCATTGATGCGATAACACTGGGGCAGATTACGCCGGGGCCGGTAATAGTTTCCGGGACATTCATAGGTTATAAAGCCTGCGGAATTTTGGGAGCGATAGTTGCTACCGTAAGTGTAATTTTGCCGTCATTTATAATGATTTGCCTTGCTACCGAGGCCATAAAAAAGTTCCGTGAGAACAAAATATTGGCTAATTTCCTTCGCGGAGCACGTGTCGCTGTCATAGGCATGGTCTTTGACGCCGGTGTCAGTATAGGAGCCGGTTCACTTGTCGACACCAAGACTATTTTAATTGCCGCGACAAGCATTATCTGTTTATTCAAATACAAAGTAAATCCGATCTGGATATTACTCGGTGCAGGAATTGTCGGAGTGGTAACTTAGTATGAGTAATTTCATAGGTGTACAACCGTACAACTATCGGTGATTTAATAAGGCGTGAAGATGAGCGGACTGCGCCTTGTAAAGTCAAAGAGTAATACCCATTCAACCGCCATTTCCTGAAAATACAATTTTTCTGTACCGCCAGCGGTTTGCCTAATGCCGTCAGGAAGATAATCCACACCAATCCCGAAATTTAAGGCCTTTAAATTGATAGTTGAAACATTCATCGTGTTGTGTGTTGCAAAACTTGCAGCGGGTGTGGCGTTACTAAAGTTGGTTATCTTGCCAAAAAAACGTTCCTCAAACTCCGCCAAAGAAACAAAAGGCACACGAAAAAAATAAGCCTGAAGCTAAATATGAATCCTTTAAAGCGAAAAATGATTTCATTTCTTAACAAGGCCGCCTGTGAGCAGATAGTAGCGTTAAGGCCGGAAACTGAGCATGCCAAAGAGTTAAATAATACCGAAGTTGATGATACTGTAAAAGAAGAGATTCAGAGAATCTGGCAAGTCGCTACTCTTGCTGAAATGACAAAAATTGCTTTATCTGTATCCCGGCTAAAAAAGGCTCCCGAGTCCCAAAGAAAAAAAATAAAAAGCGATCTCAAAAAGATGGCTGAAAAACTGGTAAGCCGAGTTGAAGCTGAGTCCGGCCCATTGAAATTGCCTGAAAACGTCCGCAATTTATTCTCAGGTCTTTAACCACACATAGCTCGCATAGGAGACGCTATGAGAATCAAGAAGATTAGGGAAGAGGATAGCCCTAACAATTCCCTTGCTATAAAAACAATTTCAATTGTGGGCCTGCCGAATACCGGTAAGAGCCAGGTGTTCAATAATTTGACGGGTGAGTATGCTCTTGTTGCAAACTATCCTCTTACTACCGTTGAGACTAAAAGGGTCAAATGCCGGATTAATGGCGAACTGTACGAGGTCATAGATACTCCCGGACTGCATTGTCTTTATATTCATTCCGAAGAGGAACTGATAGTCCGTGATATGATATTTTCCGAAGAGCCGGATGTCATTGTCCAGTGCATCGATGCCAACCGGTTGAAACAGTCGCTGACTCTTACCGCCGACCTGTTGGAGTTAGGGATACCTATGGTAATATCTCTCAATGCCATAGATGAAACCTCCAGAAAGGGCATATGGATTGATTCGACCGGATTGTCCCGTTTGCTGGGAGTTCCTGTTATCGAATCAATAGCCGTAAATGGCTTAGGCACAAAAGACCTCAAGGCGGCCATAAGCAGAGCACGCAAAGGCAAATTTCGTATGCAGTATGGCGATTTGCTGGAAAGCCCAATATCAGAACTTGAGTCCAGGTTGCCACAACAGGCATCTTACAAGCGTAAAACGGCGACATTGCTGTTACTCGACGATCCTTTTCTTGATGATTACCTGAAAACCGAATACGGCAGGAAAAAAGTAATAGAGTTAAAAGAACAAGTGCGGGTGCTTAAACAACGGTTCAGAGGCAATTTCGCACATATGTTTAATAATATGCGCAATCAATGGATAAATACTGTTATTAACGATACTACTAAAAAACAAAAGCTTATGCAGGGACAATTCCCTGCGGCCTTTGGCCGTCTGAGCCGTCATCCGGTATTTGGAATCCCGATTTTGCTCGTTGTGGTTTTTACGATGTACTTCCTTGTTGTAAATGTTGCCAACGCAATCGCTCAAACAATGACCCAAACTTTGTGGGTACCAGTTGAAAGCAAAATCGATAACTTTGTAACTATTGGTTGGCTGAATGATTTTTTAATAGGCGATTACGGTGTTTTATCTTTGGGCTTGTCTAATGCATTTTTGACAATTCTGCCAATATTGGCGGTGTTTTTTTTGGCGTTTAGTATTCTTGAGGATATCGGCTATATCCCTAATCTATGCGTTTTAACCAAGAGGATTTTTGGAAGAATCGGCCTCAGTGGCAGCGCTATTTTACCTATTACTCTTGCATTTGGTTGTAAGACAATGGCCACTCTCACCACAAAAAGCCTGCGGTCAAAGAAGGATAAGTTTATTGCCATATATCTAATTGCTTTTGGTATTCCTTGCGCAGCACAAATGGCACTTAATACGAGCATACTCGGCAGGTTGGGCATAAAAGCTTTTATAATAACTTTTTCCGTGCTGGGGGCTGTCTGGATAGCAGTGGGAGCCATATTAAACAGAATTTTGAGAGAAGATAAAAAAAGCGATTATATACAAATCCTGCCGGACATACGACTGCCGAATCCGAAAGCTGTACTGAAAAAAACATATTACAAACTTTGGTGGTTTCTTAAGGAAGCTTTACCTATTTTCATATTTGCGGCAATTGGTCTGTTTGCAATGGACAAAATCGGATTACTTGATGCTTTAAAAAACCTGCTCAGACCTGTAATAAAGGGATTTTTAGGTTTTCCGCTTGAAATGGTGGATGTGCTCGTCCTTTCCATGGCAAAACATGAGGCTGCTGCCGGCATGTTAATAAAGCTCATACAAAGAGGCCAACTTAATTATGTTCAATGTGTGGTTGCTGTAACTCTTACGATGATGTTTGTTCCGTGCCTTGCAAATATTATGGCTATGGTCAGGGAACTGACAGTTAAGAAAGCTATTGCGATGGTGATTACTATTAACATCACCGCAATATTGGTTGCGGGAATTTTAAACTGGATACTGATAACAGTTATTGGAAGATAAGTCTATGAGCAAGAACAGAGAAAAAGACGAGCATATCGAACGGCTGTACCATATGAAGGAAGACAGCAAGGATTCAATAAACGACTTAAAGATTGCCATGAACGGCAACTGTGATACCGGCATAATCGATGAGCTTGAATCTGAAGATATGGTCGAATTATTAGCCGAGGGCAGTAAGATCAGGCTTACAGCCAAGGGGCAGGATTACGGAAGGCAAATAATCCGTGCGCATAGACTTGCCGAAAGATTATTAAATGATGTCCTTGGCGGGGATTTCGAATCAGGCGCCTGTGAATTCGAGCACATGATTAACACTGAATTGGTGGACAGCATCTGCATCTTACTCGGCCATCCGAGGTCCTGTCCTCATGGAATGTCCATTCCCCTGGGGCGATGTTGCAGGGCTTCTTCCCGTGCGGTACAGAGTTCTGTAATACCTTTGGTCGAGTTGGAAGTAGGTCAATCCGCACGCGTTGCCTACATTAACTGCGAAAGGGACCAACAGCTTCATAAGATAGATAGCCTTTGTATAAGACCCGGAGTAATTGTTACGCTGCATCAAAGATATCCAACTTATGTAATTGAATGCGAAAACAGTAACATCGCCATGGACAAAGAGATAGCAGCCAACATCTGCGTATGGAGAGGACCTCAGCATCTGGTAACGAAGGATAACTAAGCACTGTAGTAGGCGTTACATGGGCGCAATTCAGGCCGAAGAGCAAGCCGAAATCTCAGTTGATCAAAGGATTGATAAGCTTGATGATGTACTGAGTACTTTGGGTGTTGAGTAGAGCATAATCTTTCATAACAAATGTGTTTTTAAACCAGAAAGGCCGAGTTTGTTAGCTTGGCCTTTTGTCAAACAGCTTCCTTCGCTCATAATGCTTATCCTTTGTGTTTAATTTTTAGCTGGCTATTTTGAATTTATCGAGAAGTTCTGACAACTTCTCAAAATTTGTTTGGCGTTGGTATAACGGCCTTTGGTCCTGTTGATATATACCAATGTTCTGTTCAAAAGTTGTTTTTTTCGGATTTATATAAAATATCCCCAACGGCAGTTTTTCGTCTTCTAAAGCTTTTTTAAATGCCTGATTTCTATCATAAGCATCGTGACCTTGAAGGTAATATGTGTTCTCATTGAACCATTGGTAGGTGTTGAGTTTGTTGAATATGACACAGGGTTGAAATATATCTACAAGCGCATAGCCTTTATGGACGATTGCCTTTTTGAGGATTTCCTTAGTTTGTTCGATATGGCCGGTAAAAGCCCTTGCGACAAAAGAGGCATCAAGAGCGATAGCTACAGCTAATGGATTGAACGGTTCCAGAAACACACCGTTGGCCTGCACTGGTGTTTTAAAGCCTTTCTGGCTGGTTGGCGAGGCCTGGCCTTTTGTAAGTCCGTAAACCATATTATTGTGAACGATATTGGTTATGTCCGGGTTTCTGCGTATTGTATGCAAAAAATGATTGCCGCCTTCGCCATACATATCACCATCCCCACTTTCAGCTATTACAGTAAGAGTAGGATTGGCAGCTTTAATTGCAATTGCAGCCGGCAAAGCCCGGCCGTGCAGCCCATTGAAAATATTGGTCCTGAAATAATGAGGTGTTTTTGCAGCCTGACCGATACCTGAAACAAGTACAAGATTTGTTGGGTCAGTTTCTAACTCAGCTAAAGCTTGTTTCAGTGTTTTGAGAAGGCCGAAATTGCCGCAACCCGGGCACCAGGCAATATCAATATTACCGGAATCGAAAGTTTTTACTTCCATATTTTCACCTAATTCAATAGTCCCTTCAATTCCTCTGTCAACTCGTCAACGTAAAAACTCAGACCGTTATATTTGAGGATCTTTCTTTTAATTTCAATTCCTGTATTGAGTTTTATAAGCTTTGCAAATTGAGAAGTTGCATTGTTTTCGATGATTATCGTTTTGTTGGCTTTTTTAAGATAATCTGCGGTTGTTTTGTGTAATGGGTATACCTGTTTAAAGTGCAACAATGCTACATCTTCTCTGGCTAGATTTTTTACAGCTTCTTGTGCAACGTTGTAGGTTGAGCCCCAGCATACAACCAGATTTTTATATTTATCAGTTTCCTTTAATTCAGGAGCGACCACTTCGTTCTTGAGTAGTTCAAGCTTTTTTAGTCTCTTGTCGACCATCGTGGTTCTTAAATCAAGGTCTTCTGTAATGTGTCCGGCCTGGTCATGTTCATCACTGTCTACTGCCACCAGCCCCCGGCCGAATCCGGGGATTCCCCGAGGCGATATACCATTTTCAGTTAGGGCATATCTTTCGTAATCTCTGGAAGTCTTAACAATATGTTTCTCAATCTTTAGGCCTGAAACGTCAAGAGCAGTGGTATTATAATAACAATCGACCAGATACTGGTCGGTAAGGACAAATACCGGCACTTGGTATTTGGCAGCAAGGTTAAATGCTTTTTGTGTCAAATAGAAGGCATCCTCAAGCGTTCCGGGGGAAAAGATAATTCGAGGAAACTCTCCGTGCCCGGCATAGAGGGCAAGCTCTAAGTCTGCCTGTTCGGTCCTGGTAGGAAGTCCTGTTGCCGGCCCCGGCCTTTGAGCAAGATGAATCACGACTGGACTTTCCAGCATACCCGCCAGGCTCAGTCCCTCTGTCATCAGGGCAAAACCACCGCCGGAAGTAGTGACCATTGCCCTTGCGCCGGCATACCAGGCACCAATTGCCATATTAATCGCTGCAATTTCATCTTCTGCCTGCTCAGCTATTATGCCGAACATCTCTGCGTGCTTAGCAAGGAATACCAGTACTCCGGTTGATGGAGACAT
>SDBT01016546.1_pt1 | contig 11674 bp, 10 predicted proteins | sample 2277101 | NCBI WGS metagenome assembly SDBT01 (sample SAMN10404973, study PRJNA504765) | marine sediment metagenome | isolation source: marine sediment core GS10_PC15, 103 cmbsf | place: Arctic Ocean: Southern Knipovich Ridge | collected 2010
CACGACGTTCTGAACCCAGCTCGCGTACCGCTTTAAATGGCGAACAGCCATACCCTTGGGAGCTTCTCCACCCCCAGGATGCGATGAGCCGACATCGAGGTGCCAAACAGTGCCGTCGCTGTGGGCGCTTGGGCACTATAAGCCTGTTATCCCTAGAGTAACTTTTATCCGTTGAGCGACACCCCACCCACGTGGTCGTACCGATTAAAAATCAATACAAGGTGCCGGATCACTTTCACCTGCTTTCGCACCTGCTCGAGATGTATCTCTCACAGTCAAGCCCGCTTATGCGAATACACTATCAACCCGATTTCCATCCGGGTCTAGCGGACCATTGCGCGCCTCCGTTACAATTTAGGAGGCAACCGCCCCAGTTAAACTACCCATCAAACAATGTTCTCAACCCGGATAACGGGTCAAGTTAGAATCAAAATATATCTAGGGTGGTATTTCAAGGTTGACTCCACAAAGGCTAGCGCCTTCGCTTCAAAGTCTCCCACCTATCCTACACAAAATAGATCTCAATTCAATGTCAAACTGTAGTAAAGCTTCATAGGGTCTTTTCGTCTTTCCGTAGTTAAACGGCATTTTTACCGTTTTTGCAATTTCACCGGGTCTAGTGTTGAGACAGTCTTCAGACCGTTATGCCATTCGTGCGGGTCGGAACTTACCCGACAAGGAATTTCGCTACCTTAGGACCGTTATAGTTACGGCCGCCGTTCATCAGGGCTTCGGTTCAGAGCGTGAACCCTTCCCCTTAACCTTCTGACACTGGGCAGGCATCAGCCCCTATACATCACCTTACGGTTTTGCAGAGACCTGTGTTTTTGGTAAACAGTCGCCTGAAGTCTTTCGCTGCGCCCCCACATAAGTGAGGGAGTCCTTATCCCGAAGTTACGGACGCTAATTTGCCGAGTTCCTTAACACTAGTTTTCCCGATCACCTTAGAATACTCATCCTACCCACCGGAGTTGGTTTGCGGTACGGACAGTACTAAACCTCGCTAGAAGATTTTCTGGTCAGCTTGGATCGCTCGAATCATCCCCATCGCTGGGAACATTTTACATAACGCATCAGACACGAATACATCCGGATTTACCTAAATGCATATGGCCCTAAACGCTTGTACCTACCATGTTCAATAGGTAGGCCCGAGTTACCATGCCGCGTCCCTCCATTGCTAACGCCTCACGACTAGTCCCGAATCTCAATCATAAAACCGAAGTCTTACGAAGGAAAAACAAGCATTCATCGAGATTTGCTTGGGCGGTTTAATACTGGTACAGGAATATTAACCTGTTGTCCATCGACTACGCTTTTCAGCCTCGCCTTAGGACCGACTAACCCCACGTTGATTAACATTGCGTGGGAAACCTTGGGTTTTCGGTGTAGAGGTTTTTTACCTCTATTCAAGTTACTCATGCCAACATTTTCACTTCCTGACGCTCCACCAACCCTCACGAGTTGACTTCAGTGCAGACAGGAACGCTCCTCTACCACTCCTACAATTAAATGTAGAAATCCGTTGCTTCGGTTATAGGTTTAGCCCCGTTATATTTTCGGCGCAAGATCGCCCCGCCGAAGCGGGGATAGACCAGTGAGCTGTTACGCACTCTTTAAAGGAATTGCTGCTTCTAAGCCAACCTCCTGGTTGTCTGAGCAATCTCACATCCTTTACCACTTAACCTATATTTGGGACCTTAGCAGGCGGTCTGGGCTGTTTCCCTTTTGACTACGGCACTTAGCTGTCGCAGTCTGACTCCCGAGATAAGAAACGACGGTATTTGAAGTTTATTAAGGTTTGGTAGACTTATTTCGCCCCCTAGCCTTGACAGTGCTCTACCTCCATCGCTCATTTGCTCGAGGCTAGCCCTAAAGCTATTTCGAGGAGAACCAGCTATCTCTGAGTTCGATTAGCATTTCACCTCTATCCACAGGTCATCCCCTTGTCTTGCAGCACAAGTGGGTTCGGCCCTCCCGTTGATGTTACTCAACGTTCAGCCTGCCCATGGATAGCTCACTCAGTTTCGGGTCTAGTGTATATGACTAACTAACGACTACATTTTGACTGCCACAGATGTTGTTAGGCGGTTACCTTCTCGGCTTCCGCTTCTTTTGCCGATTCGAGGATCGACTGGTTAAACTTATACAGCTGACGAGCGCATACGTCGTATTCGGCGTAAAAATGCTCGTACTGCTTTACCGGAATCCGTTTGATGTCATGAAGGAAATCAAGATCCATCATGATTGAATGAACGTTATCCAGCGCCTTGAAGTTAAAAAACCTCTTGGCTTTGGGGGTTCTTTGCGAGAAACCCTCGGCGATATTGCCGATGATGCTTCTGGAAAGCCCTCTTAGTTGATGAATTTCATCTGTAGTGAAATTGCCTCCATTCTTTTCTAGAAAGCGATGAAGGTCGATAGCCACTTTGTAAGCCCGTTGATATACGTTTAAATCTTTGTAAGACATAATAATTCTATTTAATTCTAAAGTTCTTCTAAATACTAAAAAGTGACAGTCAAAATGTAATCGTTAGAACGCGCTATTCGCACTCGCTTTCGCTACGGCTCCGGGTATAAATCCCTTAGCCTCGCCACACACAGCTAACTCGTTGGCTCGTTCTACAAAAAGCACGCGGTCACACGATAAATCGTGCTCCCACTCCTTGTAAGCATATAATTTCAGGTACTATTTCATCCCCCTACTCGGGGTACTTTTCACCTTTCCCTCACGGTACTAGTTCACTATCGATCACTTTGCCTATTTAGCCTTGGAAGGTGGTCCTCCCAGATTCAAGCCGGATTTCTCGTGTCCGACCCTACTCAGGAACATTCTAAGTGGTTATTTAAATTTTGCCTACGGGACTATTACCCTCTATGGTGGTCCTTTCCAGGTTCCTTTGACTATAAAAATAACGACTATATTGAAGTCCTACAACCCCTGCCCGAAGGCAGGTTTGGGCTGTTCCCTTTTCGCTCGCCGCTACTGGGGGAATCTCATTTGATTTCTTTTCCTTGGTTACTTAGATGTTTCAGTTCGCCAAGTATCCTCTTCCCAACCTATGTATTCAGTTGGGGGTAACTGGCCATAACGCCAGCTGGGTTTACCCATTCGGAGATCTCCGGGTCAAAGCCTGTATAACGGCTCGCCGAAGCTTATCGCAGTTTTCCACGTCCTTCATCGGAGCAAAGTGTCAGGGCATCCATTATATGCTCTAATTGTAACTTGTTACCGAATTTAATGAGATCAACTAGCAATTAATGCTAATAGATTTAAAAATTCGTATTATTCTATAAAGTAGCGCCTCGCTACTTTTTGGTGATTACATTTGAAAATATAGATTCCACTGATGTCGGTCGGTGAATCTATATTTATATTTTACGATAATTATCGGTTTATAAAAATAATTATCGACCCGTTGCTGTAAATGATCAGTAATGCGCTCCCCTGCCCTTCTGCAACTGAATGCGTTCTAACTCACTTTTGAGAAGAAAGAGTTAAAAAAAAGAGTGGCTCGCGCACACTCTTGGAACCAAAAACTATGAGCTTTTGAGCCTAAGAGTATGCGTGGTTATGAATTGCGAGCATGTATTAGTAGGTCAGGAATAAAGTCTGGAAACTCATCAAATCGCTATAAAATTCACCTATCTACGCTAAATGCTTCTATATTTTATGCAGAAATAAGTAGAAGTCAAGAAAAAAACAGACTTTTTTCCCTTTTGTTTATTATCTTATAGATATAAACAAATAATCCGTTGACAGAAAAGTAAAATAGTTGAGCGAGAAATTTTTGCGAGCCCTCAAGCAAGAGCCTGAAGTGACATGTGCGGTGAAGGAAGCTTGCGACGCTGGGCGAAGAAAATCTTAGAGCGAAGACAGATATTTTGGAAAGGCCGAAAACCTTTTTTAAAGGTTATTCGGCACTCTGAAAGAAATCTACTCCAATACCCCCAAATATAAGGTCAAAGGAGTTGGTCATATACATAAGGGAAAGAAAGAAAAAAACAATGCCGATAATAACCATTAAAGAATAAGTACCACCGCCACCCAAATGACTCTCCGCCCACTGAATCATCCCGGTAAAACGAACCAAACGTTCACGATACACAATGAGAGCAATACTAAGGGCAGCCCCAAGCAAACCTAAAATGATACGCATAAATTAGTTTTTCTTGTTTTTAATATTTGATTTTTAATACCAGATCTAATAAGCATTAAGCCTCAAAAGGGATTGTATCAAACCGAATAAAAAATGTATACAAAATTCCTTGCCTTCCCCTTGTAGAAGTGCTAAATTCAGGGTACTTTATAAAATAAAAATATACATTATGAGCGATCAAATGTTTTTGGGTGCCATCATCGGGCCCATGTTTCTAGTCCTCGGACTATCTATTTTAATTTATCCAGCTGTATGGAAGAAGGTTATGGAAGAATGGGGGAAAAACCATTTGTCGATGCTGACAATAATGGCCTTTAACCTAGTTTTTGGTCTTGTTGTCATCAACATGCACAATGTGTGGGAATGGAGCCCTTACGTTATTATCACGCTTACTGGTTGGGGTGCTTTCTTAAAAGCTGTAGTATACTTCCTTGTTCCTGGCGACTATCTTAAAAAGATGATTACCATGATGAGTTGCAAATGTTACTTTCAAACAGCAGGTGCTATCGTTGGTCTTCTTGGCGCATGGCTCAGTTACCTTGTGTACCTAGCTTAAAGCTTAAAACTAAAAAAGCCACCTGCGCGGGAAACCGGGTGGGTGGTTTTTTGGTGGAGACTAGGAGAGTCGAACTCCTGACCTCCCGCGTGCAAGGCGGGCGCTCTAGCCAACTGAGCTAAGTCCCCATTCAGCAAAAAGGATTCTAACGAACGCACTTTTTTAAGTCAAACTATTTAAGCCTCTCCCCTATTTTACGAACCTTATCTAAATACTTCTGCCTAACCTTGTCCGTGGTAAACGGCACCTTATAACAAGGCTGATGAATAATATTCTTGATACCACAAAACTTTAAAACTGCTTTAAAGCGCCTCCATGGAATCCTATGAAATAAGAATCGGTAATACCAGGATGGACCGCCATAAGTTTCGATAACAACAGCCTTTTTGTCGCCCAGTAGTCCTTTGGGGAGTGAATTTACATATTTATAAGCAAAGCCAGAAGTAATCACACGATCAATAAAACCTTCCAGCATAGCCGGCGCCCTGTACCAGAATGTCGGATATATAAAGGTAAGAACATCTGCGGATTTGATCTTTTCCTGATAAGCTTTCACATCATCCCCCAGCTCAGCATGACCGCTAATATCAGCGATGACCGGATTAAAGTTGTCCTTATAAAGATCAATAACCTGTGTCTCATGCCCAGCCTCCTTTAGCCCCTCAAGAAGCGACTCTAAAAGAGCATGATTAAAACTTTCGTGCGAAGGATGTGCAAAGACAACTAGTACTTTCATTTTGGTTTTTTAGGAAGCTACTATGAATTATAGCAATTTCCCAATAGGTGGAGCAATCACGTCCTCGTCATAAATGATTAGAGGAATGATTTCTCGGTCTAGTTCTGTCACCAAATCTTCGTGATATAGAAAGCTCATAGCTTCATTCTCGATATTGATGCATCCGCGTGAGCCCTTTCGTTTTGTATGCAAGACAATATCAGCACCCATGTAGCTTCCCGGATGAGGATAGAATTCACCATTAGAATGCTGATTAATCGCAGGTAGCTTATTATATTGATAAATCGAAATATCCCCCTTCAAAAGATGTGGAAGCCCATCGTGTGGCATAGGAAAAGATGTTTTATAAACGCCAAAATGTTCACCGGAAGCATCCCATCCATTCATCGAACTGCGAGTCGTGCGGTACAGATACCGAACCACATGACCACCGATTGTTTTTAGATCGCCATAAGCGTCCTTCATTCCCTCTTTACGATAACTCAATTCATAAACGTTTCTAAAAACATACTCATCGCCGACTTTGCTGTAGGTTTCCATATGGCCCACGGCTCCGGGGCGCTTAACCATTTTCATCGCGTAATTGTGAGGTCTATCCAAAATACCGTAGTAATCTTCGATGTATTGTACATCGGTGCTTATTTTAGCGGTCAATTGCGCATTTCCACCTGGTTCAAGAGCTACTACCCAATAGTTTTTATCAGCTAGCTTAAACCACAAGTGACCATCTACAAACTTGGTTTCAGCAGGCTCAATATCCATACCTTTATAAAGTATAAATTGTGGTTCAGAGTGGATATCCGGCTGACTGTAGACCGTAATGGTATCGCTTGCGACTTCATACGTATCGTCTACATCCCAACGATTTTGACTTGCAAGTGTTTCCGCATTGAGGGGTAAAATGAAGAGCAAGGGTAGCACAAGCAAAATATAGGCTTTTCGTAGCATATTAGGGGTGAAATTAAATTCAGAGCGATATTCTACCACTCTATTGCTATTTTGTCAATGGCTGCTTTTACTTCATATAAAATTGGAATTGCCCCAAACGTAATACGCGCTGATGAACGGTTTGATACAGGCTTCAAAAGGCTCATCAGAAAACTAGCTTTGAATGCCGCTCCCAAAATGCGTGCCGAAGCCGAAAAAATGAATTGACGAATACAGTAGCAATTAAGTATCCTTTCGTGTGCTAAGGGCGATTAGCTCAGCTGGTTAGAGCGCTACACTGATAATGTAGAGGTCGGAGGTTCAAGTCCTCCATCGCCCACCACCTATCTAAAATATGGTTTTTAAAGTTACACCAGGTTAATCGTTCTACCTTGACATCGAGCCAAAAATAAGATAAAATCAGCCCATAATTTAAAAATATATAGTGCACTCCCAAAAAAATACTGAACATTCAAACGAAATAGGTTTTCACGATTTAGGTCTCGACGCCCCCATTCTGAAAGTACTGGATAAGCTTCAATTTCATACGCCCACCCCCATTCAGGCTCAGGCTATACCTGATGCACTGAAAGGTGAGGATATTATTGGTGTCGCGCAAACAGGTACAGGAAAGACCATGGCCTTTGGTCTACCCATGATTCAAAGACTAATTCATCACGGCGGACGAGGGCTTATTTTACTGCCAACACGCGAACTAGCAATACAAGTGGAAGAAGCAATGCAAAAGGTTGGTGGATCATTTGGGCTACGAACAGCTATGATTATTGGTGGTGCACCTATGCATCAACAGGTTAAGAATCTTCGCAGAAATCCCCATGTGGTTATTGGAACACCAGGTCGAATTATAGATCACATTGAAAAGAGAACCATTAAGCTGAATGACGTGAATGTGCTGGTTCTGGATGAAGCGGACCGCATGCTGGATATGGGCTTTGCGCCACAAATCAAAAAGATTTTGCATGTGGTACCAACAGACCGCCAAACTATGCTGTTTTCGGCCACGATGCCAAATGCAATAGTCAAAATTGCCACGCAATATATGAAGAGGCCCACGCATGTAGAAGTAGCCCGTCAGGGAAGCACTGCTGAAGGGGTTGTTCAGGAAATCTACATTGTCGCACGGAATCAGAAGAGAGACTTGTTACAAACACTGTTGAAGCAGTACGCGGGAACAGTGCTGGTTTTTAGTCGAACCAAGTATGGAGCTAAAAAAATCTGCCGGGATCTGAACCGCATAAATATTGCAGCAGCAGAGATTCATTCAAATAGGTCATTAAGCCAACGAAAAGAGGCATTGGAAGGTTTCAAAAGAAGTAAATATCGTGTGTTGGTCGCGACAGATATTGCGGCCCGTGGGATTGATGTAAAAGACATCGCCGTAGTAATCAATTACGATGTACCCGAATATGCTGAAGATTATGTGCATCGAATAGGACGTACAGGACGAGCCGGCAAGAAAGGTCATGCAATTACGTTTATCATGCCCAGTCAAAGTGACAAGCTAAGAAAAATCGAACATTTGATTGAAGCAAAATTGTCAAAAATACACTTACCCAAGGGAATACCAGAGCCCGAAATAGAAGCTCCAAAGGCTGAACGAATAAGACACGGCACCCGTACGACATATCGTGCTAAAGGCAAGGGTAGACGTAGATAGTTGTTTGCTGTATAATTTCTTCGCTCAGCCCACCATATAAACAACGCATACCATGCCTCTAGATAATCCAAGGAAAGGACGTTCACGGAAAGAAAGCGGACTATTTGAGACTCCTGCATCAACCGCACAAAAAACCCGCGACAAGGTTCAAAAGGTTCAATCTGTTGTAAGTTATACAGTAAGTGGAGGTGCCTCTGCTTTTGCCGAGAACATCCTTAGACAAAAGGGATTCAGTAGGGTGGAAAGCATAGACCTAGAAAATGGTGTACATTTGATCAGTGTGAGAGCTATAAGAGAAGATATCGAAAGTGCACTGAAATCTATGAGAGGAGTTACATATAAGTATTACATAGTGGCTACCGATCAAGTAGCCTGTTAAACCATGCAAGAAATAAGGAGTCAGAGACTATGGGAACTGGATACTCTCAGGGGAATCGCAATTGTTCTCATGGTTATTTTCCATTTTGTATTCAACCTCAGAAACTTTTTTGGATTTGAAATCATAAACCTCTATGAAGGGTTTTGGTACTACGAAGGCAGAGTGGCCGCTATAATTTTCATCATGTTGGTTGGCGTGATCAGCAGCTTAATTCATCAGAGAGAAGATCATGAAGTGGCCATACAGAAAAACAGCTACCGTGGCCTTCGACTGATCGGTCTTGGACTGATTATAACGCTCGCTACATTCATTTTCGCGCAAGATAACACGATATGGTTTGGGATCCTGCATTTTCTGGGACTGGCAACCCTAATCAGCATACCCCTTTGCCGATATAAATGGCTCAATATTCTTCTGGCTGTTATTTTGTTTGCCGGTTACTTCCCAATCAAAGATCTGTACACAGATAATTACTTCGGCCTGATTTTTGGAGTTACGCCTGCCAGCTTTGCCTCTTACGATTACTACGCCCTAATTCCATGGCTGGGATATGTGCTTATTGGCGTCGCACTGGGAAATTGGATTTACGCAGACAACAAACCACTCATAAAACGAAAACCCACTACACCGGAAAAAGCGCTGGCAAAAGCTGGAAAGTATTCCCTATGGATTTACCTGATTCATCAGCCAATTCTGCTGGGAACTATGTGGCTTTATTTTCGATTTCTTTAATAGCCCACTGCGCATGCTCCATTAACATTTCATCTGACTCGCGTTGAATCAGAGTTTTTAGGGGTGAAATATACGACTTATCGCCGCTATTACCTGCCACAATACAGGCATTCCTTAAAAGCCCTCTGCGCTTAGCGCGCATAATTGGCAGACCGGCAAAGCGCTCCAAAAACTGCCCATCATTTTCAATGGCCAAAATCCCCGCCAAATCCAAACTATCACCCACCCCACTTTCGGCCTTAAGCTCATCCATTCGTATTTCCTGCCGACCCGCCCGCCCTTCATTAAAAGGACAAACTTCCTGGCATATATCACAACCAAAAAGTCGATTGCCAATCATAGACCTAAACTCAACCGGAATCCCCTCTTTGCTCTCGATGGTCAGGTAAGCAATGCAACGCCTCGCATTAATCACCCTAGGGGCTACAATGGCGCCTGTGGGGCAGGCAGTCATACACCTTTGGCAATCTCCGCAACCGGGCATACGCCGCCTTTCAGTCGCAGGAATCTCCGCGTTGGTCATCAAGGTAGCAATAAAAAAATAGCTGCCATTCGAGGGGTTGATCAGATTTGAATTTTTGCCAAAAAAGCCCAAACCCGCAACCTCGGCCAGAACCCTATCCACCGTTGGCCCACTGTCGACCGAAACATAGGTCTCAATACCCTCACCTTGCCCCCTGAGCCAATCAGACAGTGCCACAAGCTTCTTTCTGAGCACTTTGTGGTAATCCCTGCCACGCGCATACTGTGCCACATTCCCCTGCCCTTCTGAACCATACCAGGCCTGAAGCACCACCACCGACTTCACGTCAGGCAGTTTGTTTTCCGGATGATAACGATCCTCCTTCATAGACTCCAAATAGCTCATTTCTGCCTGATATCCTTGTTTCAGCCACTCCTCAAAAATACCCTCATGCTTCTTCAAAGCCACTTCCACATCTGAAATCGGAGCCACACCATAACCAGACCAACACTGGTCTTCAATAAATGCCCCCAATTGATCCAATTTCATAATCATAAAACGATTATATATCATTTACATATAGATTCATTTATGTTATAATGAATTGAAGAAATAGAGAAATAATGACAAAAAAACAGCTCCGACAAGATCTAGTTCTACTTGTATCTGCAGTACTCACCGTTCTGGTGATAGGGGCTATCGTATTTAGTGTTCTCGAAGGATGGAGCGCCATCGATGCCTTCTATTTTGTTACCATGACAGCCACCACCGTCGGCTACGGAGACCTTACACCCACAAGTCCGGTATCCAAGGTGGTCACCATTCTTTTTGCATTTTCCATCATTCCTTTCGTACTATATGCCTTTACAGCAGTAGCTAAATCCCAAATTGCAAAAGTATATACCAAAGTCCATCACCTGGAACGCAAACAGAAAGAACAGGAAGAAGAAATAGATAAAACCGAGCGTAAGTTAAGACGGCAAAAAACCCTGATCAAACAACAGGAAGAGGAGCTTGATCAACAGCAATCTAATGTCAAAAAACAGCTCAAAGCCATTCATGAACAGGAAAAAGAATTGGAAGAACACGACAAGGCAATCGAAGGCCAAAAAAGAAAAATGAGAGAACAATCCAAAATTACCAAAGAACATGAGTCAGAGATTACTGAACACGATAAAGAACTCGAAGTTGTGGAAGACATTATGGAAAAGGAATTAATCAAAAAATAAAAAACCCCGACTCATAAACGAGCCAGGCTTTTTAAGCATGTTTGCAATCTAAATGCAGTACAGAGTGCATGAGTCTAGAGTAGTAACGACCATAAGTAAGTGATTCCGATTATACTCGAATTCGGACTTACTATGTTATCTCCTTAAAAGGAGGTGATCCATCCGCAGGTTCTCCTACGGATACCTTGTTACGACTTCATCCCAATCAAAGGTTTTACCTTAGGCACCCTCCCCGAGAGGATAAGGCGACTTCGGGCACCCCCTTCTTTCATGATGTGACGGGCGGTGAGTACAAGACCCAGGAACATATTCACCGCAACATAGCTGATTTGCGGTTACTAGCGATTCCAACTTCATGGGGTCGAATTTCAGCCCCCAATCCGAACTTAGACCGGCTTTGATGAGATTGGCTCCCCCTTGCGGGTTGGCTACTCATTGTACCGGCCATTGTAGCACGTGTGTGGCCCAGGGCATAAGGGCCATGCTGATCTGACGTCATCCATACCTTCCTCCGACTTGGAGCCGGCAGTCTCTTATGAAATATGCAACATAAGACATGGGTTGCGCTCGTTTACGGACTTAACCGAACACCTCAAGGCACGAGCTGACGACGACCATGCAGCACCTGTCATCCAGTTCCTTACGGCACTCTCAAGTTTCCTCGAGATTCCGGAGATGTCAAGCCCTGGTAAGGTTCCCCGTTTATTGTCGAATTAAACCACATGCTCCACCGCTTGTGTGGGTCCCCGTCTATTCCTTTGAGTTTTAATCTTGCGACCGTACTCCCCAGGCGGGATACTTAACGCGTTAGCTT
>SDBT01016547.1_pt1 | contig 11673 bp, 14 predicted proteins | sample 2277101 | NCBI WGS metagenome assembly SDBT01 (sample SAMN10404973, study PRJNA504765) | marine sediment metagenome | isolation source: marine sediment core GS10_PC15, 103 cmbsf | place: Arctic Ocean: Southern Knipovich Ridge | collected 2010
GAATTCACACCCCAATATCTCATGCGAAGGAGAACTTGGATCGGACCACACCCTAATTGTGCCCTCCGGCGGAGAGGTGCGTGGAGCAGTTTTGATGTACAAGACATGGCCCGCATTTGAGGCCGGGTTCGGAGCGTCTAAGATAATACATTTGGTCAGAAACCCCGAAAATACAGCCAAAAGCCGATTGGCCAACTCACAAGATAAGAAGCGAAAAGGGATGGATCATAAAGCACACTTTCTGAAGCCAACAAACAGAGAATTTAAGCTGAACGGCAAAAGATTAAGGGGATTGGAGAGCCATATTAGGAAAGAAATAGGTAGAATAAGAGACATCTTACGCCCGAGGTTGCACATAGAAGTATGCTACGAAGATCTTACAGGAGACGTATCCGTTTGTCAAATCCCACAAGAAATCGCCGACCGCCTTACCTCTTTTCTAGGAGTGTCGTCCGCCCCGCTTGTTACCGATTTGGTTAAGCCTCGTACAACCTACAATATTATATCCCCTGGGGAGGTTCAATGAGCAAAATAGGGACGAAGCTGCTGATAACAGGATCAGGCGGTCTGGTAGGCTCCGCAGCGGTAGAGTATTTCGATGACCACGACATTATAGGTGTTGATAACGACTCTCGTGGGAAGATGTTGCGAGACGATAGAGCGACCACCAAATGGAACACGGACAGGTTGGAGAAGCTGTATCCAAACTTCAGCAGCGCCCCAATAGATATCAGAGACAAGCCCCAACTCTATGAGATCTTCAAGAATAATGAACTGAAAGCCATTATTCACTGCGCTGCTCAAACTTCACACGGAGGCGAGGTCCGAGAAGACTTTAGCGTCAACGCTATAGGCACATTGAACCTACTTGAGCTTTGGCGCGAGCATTGTCCTGAAGCTGTCTTTGTGTACATGTCTACTATCAAGGTGTACGGAAATTACCCCAACACCTTAGACTACACAGAAACAACTCCGCTGAGATATGGCTCCCCTGTAAAACACCCTAATGGCTTCAACGAAAATGTTTCGATAGATCAGGGAACTTCCAGCTTTTTCGGGAGGTCAAAAACTGCCGCCGACCTGTATGTACAGGAGTTTGCTTACCAATATGGGTTGAAAGCTGCCTGTTTCAGAGCATCTTGCTTGACTGGTGGTTATCATGCTGGAGTGGAGGCACATGGGATGCTGTCTTACCTTATGTACTGCGCACGCACGCAGACTCCCTACAGGATTTTTGGGTACAACGGTCTTCAGGTGAGAGATCAACTACACGCACATGATATGGTAACGGCGATGAATGAGGTGATAAACCAACCCAAGAGTATCGTGTACAATATTGGCGGTGGTTTACAGAACTCCTGTTCGATGCTAGAAGCTATCGCGCTCTGCGAAGAGATTACTGGAAACAAAATCCGGGTTTCATACCACGAGGAGCGAACAGGGGATCACAAATGGTGGGTCACAGATAACACCAAGTTCGAACGAGATTACCCTAATTGGCAAATGAGCTACACACTAGCTAACATTTTACAAGATCTTTACGAAAGAGGAGAGCAACGTGGAAAACCCTGACACCCTAGCCATGTTTTGCACTTACGATAGGTTAGGGGTTCTACAGCCCTCATTGGAGACTATGCGAGCTTCTCCGGGGTTGCCCCTTCGTTTGTGGGTTCTTGATAACGGCTCTGCCTTTACGAACATGTACAGCTCCACGTCAGGTGCAGAGCAGCTCAAATTCTTGACTGAGACCTACCAGCAGGGTCATATTGAGAAGCTCATCTTGTGCGACCAAAACCTAGGCATATACTTCGCCTTCAATCAATTGATGGCTCTAGCAAAGTTGAACTCAGAGAACCCCCTAGTCTCGATTCCTGATTTCATCTTCTTGACCTGCGACGATATGCTCTACGAGCCGAACTGGCTATGGGAATGTCGCAAGACTCTTGAGGATTGTGAGAAATACTCGAAGGGCAAAGTAGTAATTGTCTCCCCTTTCCATTGCCAGCACAGTGACGGAGTTATCGCCCCCAAAATGCAGACGGTGGATACTTTCGAGGCCGGGGAACGCACTTACGAGATAAAGCAACGAGTGTGCGGAAACACTTGGTTCATGCGTTCTAAAACTTGGCTAGATTTCATGGGGCTGTATCCAGTTACCCATCCTTACAGGCAGGGTGATTGGTCTAAATTGAAGATGGTTCTGAATGGGGGGTACTTCTGTGCCGTGACCCCCGAAGAAATGGCGCATCACAACATTGAGGCTACAGGTCATAGAGGCTACGACAGAATTCACAACTTCAAATAAGGAGAGAGCAGATGAAGATATTGGTAATCGGAGGGCAGGGGTTTATCGGTTCGCATCTGATAGATAATCTGTTGAGCAAAGGTCACGATATCATCATTTTGGATCGTCTCGTGAAATCGGGTTTGTATGAAAGCTACGGCTGGAATGACAAACACATCGACTTCCTTATGGGCGATCTCAAAGATGAAGACAGCACACGAGAGGCTGTGAATCAGTGCGACATGTGGATCAATCTTGGTGGTCTGCTGGGCACGTCCGAGATGATCCACAATCCCATTCCTGCTGTGCAGGTGAACATCATTGGGGCTTTGCACGTATTCGAAGCGGCCAAGATCTACAACAAGAGGGGGGTTCAGATTGCTGTGGGCAACTATTGGATGAACAATCCATATTCGCTCACCAAGAACACGGCAGAGCGCTTCGCTCAGATGTACAACAAGGAGCATCACACAGATATTCGTGTGGTAAGAGGCATGAACATTTATGGGGAACGACAAACACACAAACCTGTGCGGAAGATTTTCCCCAACTTGGTGATCCCCGCTCTGCTCAACCAGCCAATCACGATATATGGAACCGGTGAGCAGGTCATGGACCTGATCTATGTGAAAGATTTCGTGGAGGTTCTGGCCAGGGCACTGCTAATAGACGATGCTCCCAACACAGTTCTGTACGAGTCCGGCGTTGGCGGTGGGATGACTATCAATAATGCCCTAGAGATGGTGTTGGCGGAAATAGGCTCCACGTCCGAGGTGAACCGAGTTCCCATGCGGCCGGGAGAAGATAAACAAGCTGTTGTTGAGATCAGCGAACAGGGGTGGAAAGACTTGATCGACCACCTGGGTTACACTCCCGCCGATCTTACACCTATGAAAGAGGCCATTGCCAAAACCATACACTGGTATAGGGAAAATCTAGGGGAGTTTCCCTGGACTGGGTAAGGAGACGCTTAATGCGGTATAAGCACCTATTCGCCGAAATTGACAAAGCAAAGCCCAGAAAAATCATGGAAGTAGGAACCTGGGACGGTGAACACTCTCGCCAAATGATAGAGCAAGCTAAGATCCACAGTTCCGATGTAGAATACTACGGTTTTGATTTATTCGAGGCCAGTCCTATACTGGAAAAAGAAAGTCAAGGCGCTAAGGGTAGTTCGAAAGCGGTGGGGCGGAGACCCGGTATCGAAGAAGTACAGGAGAAGCTAAACGCTACCGGAGCCAAGATTACCTTGGTGAAAGGAGACACTAATGTCACCTTACAGGAAACTTCTCTTCCCGTCATGGATTTTGTGTTTATAGACGGCGGACACTCCCTCCAGACAATACAGAATGACTGGGACAATGTGCAGAAGGTCATGGGTTTGCACACGGTGGTCATATTTGATGACTATTACCAAAATGACAAGAAGGGCTACTCTGACGAGAATGGTTGCAAAACACTAATACACTCCCTAGACACCGATAAGTTCTCAATAGAGATCATGTCTAACACAGACACGTTCAAGAAACCCTGGGGCATCGTTAGCATCAGTCTTGTAAGGGTAACTAGAAGTGAATAGGGTGAATCTGGTGTTCGCGGAAGATGGGTGGATTCTGGAGCGGATGGCGAAGGAGATCAAGCGCTGTGTGCCGGAAGTTTCTTTGAACGGTGACCCCGGACAAGTCAACTACTTTATCAACTATGCACAGTACAAAGACATGCCCGGTATCGCTGTAGCTTGGTACACCCATTTAGAGGAGGAGGGGCACTGGCATAAGTTCTTCCTGAACTCTATAAGCAAAGTTGACTATTGCGTGGCTCCGTGTGAGAACACTGCAAACATACTCAAGAATAACGGTGCCAAGAATGTCCGTGTTATCCACAACGGAGTTCCTAGCCGAAAGACCTTGAGATTTGGTGTATGCGGTCGAGTCTACTCAACAGGGCGCAAGGGAGAGTATCTAGTCAAAAATATGGTAGACGCGGGGTACGACGTTAGATCCCTCGGAAAGGGATGGCCCTGCCCGGAAGTAGACATGGACATAGACACGGACAGAGACGAGTTTTTCAAGAGCCTGGATTACTACATTGTAACCTCCCTCAACGAGGGGGGTCCAGTTCCGGTACTGGAGGCTCTAGCTCAAGGTGTTCCCGTTATTGCACCGGATACTGGTTGGTGCTGGGAATACAGCACTCTACGGTATGCTAAAGGTAACTGGGATAGTCTACATAAGATACTGAGGGGCCTACAGCCCCCGCTGTGGGATGACTGGGCTGCGGACAACAAGAAGTTATTTGAAGAGATTCTGGAGAAGTTGTGAAATACGCGCTAGTATTTCCTGACCACACTGGCACCCCTAAGGGACCTATTACTAGATCCCTACTTGCGCTTGCCGAGACCCGAGGCATTGACAAGCTGTTCTTGACCAACGGCAAAGACTGGGACGATTACGACGCGCTAATATACTTCCACAACAAGAAGCCAAATATTCCCGCAACCCGGGTCAAAGTAGGCTGGTGGCTGTGCGATCTTCGAGCACCTGAACAAGTAGTCGGCACTAATGGTCCGGGTAAGCTGGACTACGTGTTTCTGTGTAACCGTTTGTTTCTGGATGACTACGCGGACTACTACGGAGCCGAAGCACATCATTTTCCCCAGTGCGGCAACGATCTACCTGTGGACGAGGGCAGAATTTTGACCGGAGATGCTGTGTTCATCGGAGCTGTCTCAAAAAGTATCGAACCTATAAAAGACTACCTAGACTCTGGAGGCAAAATAGCGGGTCTCACTAAGCAACAGGTGCGAGACAAAGAGTGCGGCAATTTTGGGCCGCGTCCCCCCAGAACCTCGAAACGACAGAGCGACAGAGGCTACCACAGTAACCGACTGCCCTTCTTGACTTTACTCCAAGAACATATCTCTGTTGATATTGTCAAAAGGGAAGGCACTACGGTGGACTCCAAGTGGCTTTACCAAAGGGCTCCCATTTCGCTAGCCCTCTCACCTCCTGTTCTGGGGTACACATCAAACAGGCTATACAACATACTATCCTCCAAGGGCTTCTGTCTAACGATGTGGTTTCCCGGAATCGAGGAAATGTTCGAAAATCACAAGCATTTAGTGTGGTTCAGGACCCCCGAGGAGGCCGTGGAGTTGGCTACGTTCTATTTAGCTCGACCTGAAGATCGTATGAAGATACAAGAGGCAGGTTATCAAGAGTATCTCGAAAAACACACAGCGGCACATCGCATTGACAATATGCTGAAGATTATGTTGAAATGAAACCCAAATAAAGCGAGTAACACAATGACAGAATACTACGATCACCGACAATACTGGTCCGGGCATCTCAAGAAACAGGGAGCCCTTTACGTATCTTCAGGCAACAGCAAGAAAATAGATAACGTCCAGCAGTCGGTATTTAGTAGTGCCCTGCTTCAAGCTATTGGAGACACCGATCCGGGAAACATCCTCGACTTTGGATGCGGTGTGGGCAGATTCGCAGAAACCGCGCTTACTAAGGCAAGCTCCTATACAGGGGTAGATATCGCTGCGGGCGCTTTTGAGCACGCTCCAGAAGTGCGGGGAGCGGAATTCGTTGGCCTGCCCGAGGACACTATCCCATTCACAGACGGATATTTCGATTCTGCCATGTCTCTGACTGTTTTGCAGCACATCGTAGACCCAGAACAGTTCTCGAACTGGGCTGGTGAGTTGGATCGCGTAGTGAAGTCTGGAGGATATTTCTACATTATTGACGATGCGAAGCCTAGAGGCCCGGGGGCCTCCCTCCCGTCGCTATTTCACATGAGCATTCGTGGACCTCAAGTTATCAGCGAAGCTCTTGGTGCCGTGGTAGACGAGGATTTTGGTATCATCACCGCAGAGAGAAAGAACTCTCACTACTTGTTCAGAGCTAGGAAACTCTAAATACCCAAGATGAAGATGAAGATTTTACACGCTGGCCCGTGGGTAGGGGAGTTCGGGTGGGAGTTGTGCTCTTGGAATCCATTCCTGAGGCATATATCTCAGGAGTACGACAAAGTAATCGTAGAGGGGCCTGCTCGTTCGGAGTACCTGTACGAATTTGCCGACGAATACCGACCCAATGAGCCCCTATCTCGCTTCTCGGACGAGTATAGGGGCCGAGGTGAGTCGTTTTCGCCGGAACCTGGGGCCACTGTAGAAAAGCCAAGCCAGGGCAAACACGGAAGACCTGAAAAAAGAACATTTGGAGATGCCCGCCACAGAGCGAGGCCGTCATTTAAGCCAACCCCCAAAAGAAAGTGGAGGTACCTTCCCGAAAGTATTGAGCATGTGGCAGATGTCTTATGCGCTTTTCGCTCTCCCAAGATATTTCAGCGCAAACCCAAGGCTAAAGTAAGGACTTTAATGAACAAAGAGTACCCCCAAAAAAATTGCGAACAACTGGTGAATCTCCTGATAGAGGCGAACATTTCAGTGGCTTGCATAGGCGATTCAGATAACTATCATGTAGAGGGCGCTATTGACTTGAGAGGTGAATCTCTGAAGAAACAATGCAATGCTCTGGCAGGGGCAAAAGTATGCGTAGGCCCCAGCAGTGCTCCTCTGCACCTAGCCAGTCTGTGTAAAACGCCTCACGTTGTGTGGTACAACCGCAAAGACACAGTTTCCAGTATGGCCAGATATAAAAACTACTGGAATCCTTTTGAAACTCCTTTTACTTACATGCAACAGCGACTACCCTCAGCAGCAGAAGTTATGTCGGCGTTGCAAGAGTATTTACAGTGAAAATCCTGATTCTTGCCCCCTTTAGCGATCTGAGGAGCACCATCCACGGGGTTACCGAGGGCCTGGAGGAGTGTGGCCACAAGTGGGATTTCGTGGAAACGAAGCCGCACAGAACCTCCGTTAATATTCAGTTACCGAAGTACGCCGAGTACGTAGCAAAGAAAGCAGAGAGCTGCGACACGGTGATGATAGGCAAAGGCACTACGATACCGCTCAACATATACAAAACGATGATCGACATGTGCCCAGACACCACCTTCCTAACGTTCGATTCTGTCAGTGGCGACGGTTGCGGCCCTCCAGACAGGCCAGTAGAGCTAGGAGCCCGTGGTCTACTGTGTGATCGTATTCTCCTGACGGGTACAGAGGGCGCACGCTGGTTTCGACAACAAGGGTACGAGGGTCGCATAGGGCAGGTTTATCAAGGATGCCGACACCATATTTGGCAACCGGGTACGCTACCTCGGGAAAACCAAGATCGTCTGTGCTTTCTTGGTAGTGCTCGCTACAAAGGTGACGGCGGCCGGGCAGAGAAGTTCAGGGCTATCAAAAATGCTGGGTTCAAGCTGATGTCTTCGAAACGTATCTTTCACGAGGATGCCGCCGAAGCCTACTGGAACAGTGCCATCTGCCCCAACTTCACCCCGGGGGATATCACATCCAACAGGGTCATGAGAATTCTGTCTTCTGGCGGATTCTGTCTAGCGGAAAGAAACGCCGACATTGACCACTCATTTACCGACGGAGAAGAACTGGCTGTGTTCAACGCAGGAAACATTCCGCACATGATAGACCAGATCAGGTACTACATGAACAAGCCCGAGCTAAGACACGAGATCTCCATGAGAGGATACGAGTGGACTAGGGATAAGAGCTGGACGCACCAAGTAGAGAAAATGGTGCGGTTTATACGTGGAGAAGACGTTCCTGCTGATGGAGCTGCCGGAGAGTACGTTGGTACCTACAATCCTACTGACTAGACTGGGCGGCGTCGGGGACATGATAATGTCTGAACCCGTTCTTCGGGCTGTCCACGACAAGTATGCGCCCTGCGAGATCACTTACCGAACGCATCGTTACGTCTATGACCTGATGCTGCACCACCCCCTAATTGACAAGATCCTTTGCACACGAACAGGATGCTGGACCCCGACCCCAGAGGGATACGACATTCACGTCAACCTGCATGGAGTCATAGAGACGGCCCCATTCGGGATCCACGGTACCGACGCATTTGCCAGAGCGGCCGGTGTGGAAGTCAGTCGCCGGACACCGGTGCTCTATTTGACCGGTGAACAGCGGCCTGTTGAGACCGAGGATGACCGATACCCCGTCATCTCCCATCCTCCCGTCAAGACGCCGGAGAGGGTAGACATCACCATACATGTGCCCCACGAGCCCAGGAATGCGCTGTGGGCCGTCGAAAACAGAATCGTGCATCACCTGACGGAATACTTCTCCAAACACGGGGAGGAGCCCACTGTGCGGGTTGTTGGCCAGGACCCTATGGAACCCGGTAAGAGCCACATCCTGAAAATGGCGAATGAGATCAAACAGTCGAGGATGTTCATCGGCCCCGATAGCGGCGGTTTTCACATCGCTGCTGCATTAGGAGTCCCCGCTATAGCCTCCCTGACGGACAAATTTCCCCCCTCCATGCGCGGTTACTCTAAAGTAGTATGCGTGAAGGATTATCGAATGGAAGACGTTTTCAGCGCAGCTCTGGCCGTGTACAGGAGAGTTAAACGTGGTTAGAAGACGGAAACAGGAACAGGAGCGGGAGCTGAAGAGGACCCGAGGAGCATCGGACCCCCCGTTTGACGCCGCTGCTCATTTCGAGAACTACGATCACGAAGCAGTTCTGAAATTGTCTTCAGAAACAGTGGTATGCCCCGCTACTTTCGAACGGAAAGCCACGGTCGAGGTATGTGTCGGAGCAACCAATCAGTACAAATTGAACTCCAAAATATACATCCATGATGACGGCTCCACACAATACGACGAAGAGTGGCTTCAACCATTTGGAGATCGGGTGTTTCGTCATAAGCACGGTCATGGTGGGAGACGCGGAGTTAAGGATCTGCGTTCCAACATCGTAAAGAGTCTGCTAGGAGACTTCAAGCCGGAGGTTTTCAAACCCTGGCTGAAGGAGGACTTCGGTGAAGAAGGGCCGACGTACCTATACATGGTGGACAGCGACGGCTATCACGATCCGCACTTCTTCTACAGACTTCACGAAATCATGGAATTGTACCCAAAATGGGGTACAATTTGCCTTTATAACGCCCAGTTTCACTCGCCCAAACACAACAGGCCGCACAATAACATCGTAGATTACGACACCGTAATAAGAGGCATGAGTGCGGGAATCAGCATGTTCTTTCGACTTCAGAGTTTTCGAGACAGACCCAACAAAATACAGGTCCCGGACGGCCGGGGCTGGGATGGTTTCTATTCGAGGGAAATCGCCGGGAGAAAAGTGGTTACCAGTCTTATATCTTATACACTCCACCTAGGTAAGGGTGGATTTCATAATAAAGGGAGTTGGGACAGAGACCGGGCCTTGAACCCTACAAAGTTCCTAGCAGGGATAAGAGATGAGTCTATCAAAAAAATTGAATCATGCGGGAAAGACAGCAAAAGTTGAGGCTTTGTGCAAAGTCGGACAATGTTGCCGAATAGCCATCGCCAAAGAATATTGTCAGGCGCATTACCAAAGAATTGCATATGGACTCAATAACCCATTTGACTCCCCAATAAGGAGTTATGGTAAAAAAATATGCGTTGTGACGCTCTGCGGTAAAAAGCATGAAGCTAAAGGTTATTGTAAAGCTCATTATGCTAGGTATCAAAAGGGCTATAGAGGAGAAGAGTTATACATAGGAATTCGAGAACATGGCTCAGACTCAGAATGTGCAACTCCTGAATGCGATAGGAAAGCCAACGATCGTGGATTCTGTCCTTCTCATGCTACACGATTGCGAGCTATAGAAAGAAAAGCTATTTTGGTTGATGAAAAGGGAAGAAAATGTATAGATTGCGATGGGTTCTTTCCTGATTACGTGTTTGATTTTGACCACATAAATGGAAAAAAGGGAAGAAAAAGTATCAGCCGACTGCTGCGCAGCGGAGCCACAATTAACAGACTTCTAGAAGAGGTGGAAGATTGTGAGTTAGTTTGCGCAAATTGCCATAGAATAAGAACATATTCTAGATATGAACCTCTATTGCCAAGGAAGGCATAGGTATTGCATAGGAATTAGCATTATGTTGAAGAAAATCATTTCTGGCGGGCAAACGGGTGCAGATCAAGGCGGACTTGAAGCTGCTCGATCATTGGGCCTGGAGACCGGGGGCAAAGTGCCTCTCGGGTTCAAGACCGAAGATGGAGCTATGCCAGAACTCGGACCACAGTACGGCCTAGAGGAGCTAGCCTCACACGAGTATCCTCCCCGCACGCGCTACAATGTGGTGGATTCCGATGCGACTGTAATTTTTGGCCGCACATCCGAAACCGGATCCAGAATGACCAGACGAATGTGCAAGGAAAGTCACAAACCTTGTCTGGTCATTGAAGAATTCGACAAAGATGGCCTGGAGCTGATTAGATCATTCGTCGCCATGTACGAAGTTAAAACCCTCAATGTAGCTGGCAACCGGGAGTCGAAGTTCCCCGGATTGCAGAGGAAAGTCCGCAACTATCTGGTAGAAGCATTAGGAGATGCAGTGGGGTTTTTTGATGAGTTCCCTGAAAGAACTTGAGCGAGACGTTCACCGATTCCTCTCCACTCTTGCACATGTGAAGAAGGTTGAGGTCGAGGCGTCTGTAACCACCCGAGGCAGGAAGAAATGCGAAGTTAGCACATTTATCGACTCGGACACCAGGGCAGATCGGTTTCGAGTATACGATGTAGAAATACTCCTGACTGATCGGCACAGCAGTGTCCTATTCGACTTCCGCTGCCACACACTAAAGGCATCAGATGAACAGAGAACCTTGGAAACGACAAAAACCGCCTGAGTATTACACCGCTTCAGAATTCGAGAAGATGCAGTGGGCCTGCGGGATACCCTCCCGTTTCTGGAACACAAAGCCATCCTCTATCCACCCCGTCATAGCAAAATATGACTTCAAAGGCAAGCCTACGCAGGTTGGGGCTCAATGGCAGCTCCAATATCTGACTGAACGCATCGACAACCCCGAGTTGCTGGGTTGCAACAGGCTCTCCTGTTTCACGTCAATCCCTACGGATGAGCACGCGCTGGCGGCAGCCTGCCTACTAGCCACAGCGTACATAACGCAAGCGTGGAACGCCGATCAAGCGGTGCGGGTGCGTGTTGACGACATCCAAGACTACGAAAAGTGCCTGAGTATAGACAAAGAGTTTTACTCAACCGAACCCGAAGTTGTTATTCATGCCGTAGAGGCTCATCACCAGGACGTAGAAGCAAGGACACTTTTGGCTGTGCTCGTCCAGGCCGCAGACGGGATAAGCGCTACAAGGCCGGGCGCCAGAAGAGAGACCCTAGAAACATATATAAAACGCCTGGAGAAACTGGAAGCTATCGCGGATTCCTTCAAAGGTGTCGAGAAGGCATTTGCTATTCAGGCCGG
>SDBT01016548.1_pt1 | contig 11673 bp, 10 predicted proteins | sample 2277101 | NCBI WGS metagenome assembly SDBT01 (sample SAMN10404973, study PRJNA504765) | marine sediment metagenome | isolation source: marine sediment core GS10_PC15, 103 cmbsf | place: Arctic Ocean: Southern Knipovich Ridge | collected 2010
AATATCCATCGAAGGAAATACGGATATAGCATTTACTGAAGACGTTCCCCTTAGATTCAAGGCTTATAACTGGCATGTAATAAAAGTTGATGACGGAAACAATTTAGACGATATCCATAGGGCCATCAAAGAGGCTAAATCAGAAACAACAAAACCATCCATTATTGTTCTGCGGACACATATAGCTTTTGGCAGCCCGAATAAACAGGATTCCGCTGATGCGCATGGAGCGCCTCTTGGTGAAGAAGAAATCCGCTTAACAAAAAAAAACCTGGACTGGGATGAAAATGTATCTTTTTATGTGCCGGACCAAGTTCACAAAATATTTATGAAATGTATTGATAAAGGTAAAAAGGCCGAATCAACCTGGAAAGAAAAATTTGAAGAGTATTGCGGTAAATATCCTGACCTGGCAAAAAAATTGAATGACTCATTAAATAACTTGTTAAATGAAGGCTGGGATGCGAACCTGCCTGATTTTTCAAATAACGACGGGCCGATAGCAACAAGAGCTGCATCTGGAAAAATACTAAATGCCATTGCAGAAAACACATCTTATCTCATAGGAGGATCTGCAGACTTGGCCCCCTCAAACAAAACTATTATAGAATCCTCCCATGACTTTCAAAAAAATATGTTCGACGGCAGAAATATCCGTTTTGGAGTCAGGGAACATGCAATGGGAGGGGTAATATCGGGGATAGCTCTTCATAAAGGACTTAGGCCTTATGGCGGGACTTTTCTTGTTTTCGCCGATTATATGCGACCATCAATTCGCCTTGCCGGATTGATGAAATTGCCTGTAATATACATCTTTACTCATGACAGCATTTCAGTCGGCGAAGATGGGCCAACTCACCAGCCAGTAGAGCATCTGGCCAGTTTAAGGGCAATTCCTGGTCTGACAGTGATCAGGCCGTCTGACGCTACAGAAACAGCCGAGGCGTGGCGTTTTGCTGTTCAAAATTCAGATAGCCCGGTTGCATTAATTCTTAGCCGGCAAAAACTTCCCGTTATTGACAGAACAATATACAGCTCTGCCGATATGCTTGTTAATGGCGCATATATTCTGTCAGATCCCAACAAAAAACCGGATATCATACTAATAGCTACAGGGTCGGAAGTACATATTACGCTCGAAGCAGGGAAGATTCTTGAAGAAAAGGGTATCTCTGCCAGAGTAGTAAGTATGCCGAGCTGGGAACTCTTTGAAAAAACATCACATGAATATAAAGATAAAGTACTCTTGCCCGATGTAAATCTACGGATTGTTGTTGAGGCTGGTATTCCCATGGGTTGGGAACGTTATGCGGGAAGCAATGGCGCAGTAATTGGCATAAATGAATTCGGCGCCTCTGCTCCTGGAAATATAGTAATGGAAAAATTCGGTTTTACATCTGAAAACATTGTGCAAAAAGCAACAAAACTTTTAAAGGGATAAATTATCAAAAAGTCCTTCCTTATGTACTCGTCATCCACGGCGAGGTAGAGTTCGCTACCGTTAAATCTTCATCGCTTCCTAACCTTGAACCGTGAACCCTGGAACTGTGAACCTGAGTAGTTACTTTATATGTTTCTCTGATTATTGAAAAAATACCTTATTATTTGGAAAAAGGTATTGATATTTTTATTCAATTGTAATAAATATTAAAATTAAGTATAACTTCAATTAGTTATTGTTCTTCATAAATACTCTTGCTAAAATATGTTTTTCGTCATGTTTTTAATGGAAGAGCGTCAAATCGTTCAAGGTAATAAAGATAACTAAAAATGGAGACCAGGCAATTTACCGTAAACCAAGATGCAAAAGGAACTTTCCGGTTTAAGGGGAAATTGACCATACATGACCTTGAATACCTGAAAGAGTTCCTAGATACTTCTCTTGACCGTACAAAAAATATTTTTCTCAACATGGAAAAGGTTGTCTATGCCGATACAGCTTCAATCCAGTTGCTCATCGCCTTCAGGAAAGCACTGAGTTCGGAAGTCAATTGGAAAATTACTGATATGTCTTCCGAGCTTGAAAAAATTCTGGAACTAAGCGATCTTAAAAAGGAGCTGATATAATAATAGGAGGAACATGGAAAAGCATATCTTACTGGTAGATGATTCACCTACCATTAGGTCAACGGTTTCCTTTTGCCTTCGAAATGCCGGTTACAAGGTGACCGAGTCTAAAGACGGAGAGGATGCCCTGAAAAAGCTGGAGAGCATGAAGGAGAGCCCGCAAAGCCTTGCCCTGATTGTAACAGATATAAACATGCCCGAAATGGATGGTATCACCTTCATAGAAAATATCAAAAAAAGCGACTTCCGATTCCTCCCCATTCTAGTTTTCACCACCGAATCAAAAAAACATATGATCGAAAAGGGAAGAGCCGCCGGGGCATCTGGATGGTTAGTTAAGCCCTTTCAGCCCGAACAGCTCTTGTGGGCAGTAAAGAAACTAGTGTAGGCCCAATGAACGAACATGACGAAACTTTAGAAATCTTCTTTGCCGAAACAGAAGATCTGATTAAAACTTCTGAAGAAAGTCTTCTGCACCTGGAATCCGCACCTGAGGCGGGACCAGACCTTGAAGAACTTTTTAGGGCTGTCCATACATTGAAGAGTGGCTCAGCAATGGTCGGATTCGACCACATCTCAGAATACTCCCATCTTTTAGAAAACCTTCTGGACCGACTTAGAGACGGAAAACTTCCTATAACCAAGAACCTAATTTCCTTTCTTCTGGAAGCAATCGACTTCATCCGCGACATGGTAGATAAGTGTGCCAGTGGTGATACAAGCATCGAGCCTGAAGTTCTCGAAACAAAAAAGGCCCAGGTAAATCGTTTCCTGGGAATGGAGGGTGCTCCCCAGGAAGATGCTGGTTTACCAGAAACGATCACCGATATTCCCGGTAAAGCCGAAAAATGGTATTATTATAATATAGATCTTATATTTAGAAAAAATCTTTTTGAGTCAGGTATAGATCCTCTCCTTCTTTTTCTGAACCTGAAAGAAATTGGCGAGTTTGTTGAGGTGGTTTCGGACATCTCGGAGATTCCACGCTATGAAAAAATAGATATTTACAAGCTGTATATTTCATGGCGCATTATCCTGAAGAGTGCTGCACCTTTTCAGGAAATCGAAAATGTATTTATGTTCGTCAAAGATGACAACAATATTGAGATAGAAGAGATAACAGACCGTTACAAAGATGGTATAGATCTTAAAGTCGGAGAAATGCCCATTGGTGAAGCTCTCGTTGAAAAGAAAGATATCTCCAAAAACGACTTGGAGAACGCTTTAAAAAAACAGAAAAAAATTGGAGAAATTCTTGTAGAAGAAAAGAAAATTGATAACGAGACTTTGCAGACGGCTATCACCATACAGGAAAAAAGCCGGACTGTCTATCGCAAAACAAGTATAAGGGTTGATGTTGCAAAAATAAATTACCTTGTTAATCTTTCCGAGGAAGTAGGTGTCGGTCTTTCCAGAATGCAAAGCATTTTTTCGGACGAAGAAAGGCCAAATATATTATTAGACTTAGAGCAAGAACTGGAAAATTTACTTAAAATAAACCGTGAATTTCAAGAAAGAGTTGCTCAGATACGTATGTTTTCTCTGGAAGGGACATTCCAACGATTCCAACGGATTGCCAGAGATACTGCATTGGATCAGAACAAACAGATAAAAGCCATAATGTCAGGTACTGACACTGAACTGGACAAGGAAGTTATAGAGTGCATCACAGATCCTTTGAAACATCTGGTGAGAAACTGTGTTGATCATGGTATTGAACTGCCAGATGAACGTGTAGAAAAAGGCAAATCTGCAGAAGGGATAATAGAATTCAAGGCATATCAGAAGGGAGGACAGATTTTCGTCCAGATCAGTGATGACGGCGGCGGTCTTAATATTGAAAAAATACGACAACGGGCTCTGGAAATGGAAATGGAAGTGCCGGATGATGAAATAGATAATAAAACACTTGCGAATATTATCTGTAATCCTGGCTTTTCTACTACATCCAGTGTAACAAAAATATCCGGAAGAGGGGTTGGCATGGATGTGGTTAAAACGGCAGTTGAAAAGCTGGGAGGCTTCCTGGCAATTGAAACAGCAAAGGATAAAGGAAGCACCTTTACTCTTGCCATTCCTCTTACATTTGCCCTAACTGATGCTCTCCACTTTAAAGTAAAAAACATATCTTATCTGATGCCGCTTTGGGGTCTGGTTGGAACCGAAAGGTTCGATGAAGGGAATATGCGGTCTTTTGGAGGAGATGAAAAACTCTATAATTTTAGAGGCAAATATCTTCCCATAATGGATTTATCCCGTGTTTACGGAAGAGAAACGTCGAATATCAACGATCAAGGGGAGATTGTGGTATTTCTCGATACCGGTAGGCAGAAATTTGGGCTTCTAGTAGACGAAGTCCTTGACTGCCGGCAGATTGTGGTCAAAAGCCTTGAATCACACTATCGGAATGTAAAGGGCATATCCGGCGCGACCATTATGGGCGATGGCTCTGTTGCACTCGTCCTTGACCTTTTTGACCTTGAGGAAATTTATTTTAATAAACATTCTGTATAGGAGTAAGGTATGAACAAAAAAATACATAATATCTATATCCGAATATGGTGGTTTGCATCATGTTTATTCTTCCTGGTTTTTCTTCTTTTTTCATTTCCTTCATTAGCAGAGGAAAAAAAAGAAAGCAGGTACGTGGGCTCTGATTCTTGTAAACCATGCCACGAAACCCAGTATGACTCTTACAAAAGTCATGCAAGAAAAAGCCGCTCCTTCGAAAGTGTACAAAAGATGAAAAAAGGTCTTACTGATGATGAAATCAAAGCGTGCTACGTTTGTCATACCATGGGATACGGCAAGCCTGGCGGTTTTATAAGTGCTGAAAAGACACCTGAACTTAAAAATGCAGGATGCGAAGTCTGCCACGGCCCCGGCTATCTTCATATCGAAACAGAGGATCCGGCTCAAATCATTCGCAATGTGACAATAGACATTTGCCAGGAATGTCACATTCAAGAGCGGGTTCAGGCCTTTCGATATAAGCCTATAATTTTTGCCGGTTCCCACTGATCATCTGGAGGTAAATATTTATGATTAATTTAATGCATTCGCTTTTGAAAAAGTCAAAGATGCGAACCAAATTTTTGGTTACTACCATTTTGGTTGCAGGACTCTTCATGGGATTCAGTCTCTATCAAAGTATTGTCTCCTATACAGAGTCCTCTATGAATCAAACTGCAGAATTTTCAAACCGACTGCTGGAAAATACATACAGCGCCATGAAGTTTCCCATGTCAATAGGAGACGAAAAGACTGTAGAAGAACAGCTGAAGGGCATTAAAAAGCACATGACCGGCGTTCAGGTCTATATTACCGACTTTAATCAGGATATTATTTATGCGTCAGAAGAAGGGTTTATTCACAGTAGTATGAAAAACCATCTCAATCATGACGATTCACGTAATGCCCTTGGCGAGACTCTGTTAACAGGCAAAGCACCTGACACATCCTTTCAAGACGAGATAAGAGATGAACCATTTCTGGTTACCATAAAACCCATCCTCAATGAATCAGCCTGCCATCACTGCCATGGAGCCAACAGAAAAGTATTAGGCACCATGGTAGTAAAACAGACTCTCAAAAATGTGCTTGCCTCAATCAGCCATACCAGGAACCAGTTAATTATTGAATTCACCATAGCTCTTGTAGGGCTGGTGGTATTTATCAATTTTCTTTTTTCCAGGTTGGTTACGAAACGTATCCAGCGTTTAAGGGAAAAAACCCACCAGGTCGCTGAAGGCGATGTCACAGTAAAGGCCCGCGATGATTATGAAGATTCGATTGGGAAATTAGGCCATAATTTCAACCGGATGGTAACAAGCATACGTGACCGTATAGAATACGCCAACAGCCTCAAGCTCGGAATAGTTGATCCTTTCTTTATGGTTGATCCGGATATGAAAATAACCTTTATTAATGAAAATGCAGCTCGCATTACAGGTATAACTCCGGAAAATATAATAGGCAAACCCTGCCATGAAGTATTCAATAGCAGCGCATGCGAAAAAGATTGCCCCGTCAAGAAAGCACTGCAAACGGGTGAAGTCACCGAAGCAACAAAGATGCTTTTAACAGATAGCGAAGGAAAAGAAATTCCTGTTATGTCAATTTCTTCTATATTGAAAGATTCATCAGGCAAAGTTCTGGGAGCATTTGAGATAATTCGTGACGTAACCGCAGAGGTGGAAGCTGAAAAAAGTCTTCAGGAATTATATGTTCGGGAAGGAGAAGCCAAAAAAGCTCTGGAAAATAAAGTAAATGATCTTTCTGAAGTGCTCGAACGCGTCGGGCAGGGCGATTTTACAATTCGAGGCGCTGTTTCAGGCACCGACGATGCCATGGACATACTTACCAACAGGATGAATGAAACGCTGGATGCAATAGTTAACTTGATAACTCAAGTTAAAGATCATATCGTTCCTGTTCTCAAGGGAATCATGCAAATCTCCCATGGAAACCAGAGTCTTTCCCAGCGCACCCAGCAACAAGCATCCGCTATGGAAGAGATAAGCGCCACCCTTGAACAGCTTGTAACTACCATAGCTGAAAACTTGAAAAATACCCGACATGCCGACACACTGTCAAAAGAAGCGGTAAATGTAGCCCGGGAAGGGGTGGGTCAGGTTGAAAAAACAGCCCATGCCATGGTGGAAATGTCAGATGCAAGCCAAAAAATCGTTGAAATGATGGAACTTATAAATGAAATAACCTTTCAAACTAATCTGCTGTCAATTAATGCTGCTGTCGAAGCGGCAAGGGCTGGAGAACAGGGACGCGGTTTTGCGGTAGTAGCGAATGAAGTACGGGATCTCTCAAAAAGAAGCGGATCTGCTTCTAAGGATATTCAGCTATTGGTGCGGGAAATTATGAGCAAGGTAACGACATCCGGTCAATGGGTTGATGAACTGAAAAAGGGTTTGACAAAGATTGTAAATACTTCTCAACAGGTTTCAGATGCGCTTGGAGAAGTTAGCCAGGGGACAGATGAAAGCGCAAAAGGAATAGAACAAATCAGCCAGGGAACCCAGGATCTGAGTGATGTCAATGAAAAGAACACTTATTTTGTTGATGAGATTTCTCAGGAGACTCAGCAACTAACCGAAAAGGCGGAACAGCTTCATGATATAGCAGGAGTATTTATTCTCGATAAAAAGGGGGAGAAGGAAGAAATTCCGGAAGTAGCTTTTAAAACGGATCGTTACAAATCCTCTGATTCAAAGAATCGTCGTGAGTCCAAAACTATCACTACCCCTCTGCAGCAAGATCTGCTGAGCAAAGCATCTGCTGAAGATATTGATGATGATTTGTTAGAAAAAGAATTTGAAGAAGGCTTTGAGGAATTCTGATGGCTGAAATCCAATATATTGTCTTTTCTATTAACCAGCAGTCTTTTGGAATTGAAATTTCTAAAGTAAAAGAAGTCCTAAGTTACCGAAAGATAACTCCTCTTCCCCAAATGGAAGGGTTTATCAAAGGCATTATAAATCTTCGGGGAATTATTATTCCTGTTTTTGATTTGCGTGAAAAATTTAACATGCCTACAGAAGAATACACGCAGTTTCATGTGATCATTGTAGTGGAAATATCGGGGAGAGTGATGGGTGTCATTGTCGATGTTATCTCAGATGTGTTTGAAATTCTTCCTGAAGAATTTCAAACAACAGGTAATCTGCCACCTAACATTCGGCGTGAATATTTAAAAGGGGTCGGGAAAAAGGGCGATGAAATGATAATCCTTCTGGATATGAATCATCTGTTAAGTCCTGAAGAACTCGAATTGGCTGATGCCACATAAAACACTCCCGGTGTTTTCTCAAAAAGATTTTAATCTCATACAAAGACTGATTAAGAGTAAAGTTGGAATTCTTATTAAGCCTAGGAGACAAAGCATTCTTGGTATAAAATTGACTCCCCGGCTACAGCGATTGGGATTAAAATCTTTTTTTGCCTACTACCACTACCTTCTAAAACCCGAAGGTATAAAGGAGTTGCGGCACCTTGTTAACACCGTTACCATAGATAAAACGGAGTTTTTTAGGGGAAAACAACAATTTGAACTTTTGCGTAAATCTATTCTTCCTGCATTGATCAAGCAAAATAATAATGAAAAACGTATCAGGATTTGGTCTTCAGGATGTTCCTCCGGGCAGGAGCCTTACAGCATTGCCATAATTGCAAATGAAATTCTTGACGCCAAAATGTCTTGGAATATCAAGATATTGGCCACTGATATTAACACGTATTCCCTTAAAACTGCTTATTTAGGACAGTATTCCAAAAAACAGGTTAAAGATATTCCATCTGAATACTTAAAAAAGTACTTTCGCAAAGAACTGGTTGGAGAAAAAGAGATCTTTCAGATAAAGGAAGTCCTTAAAAAAAAAATTATATTTCGAAGACTCAATCTGTTAATGTCTATTAATCGGATTAAAGGCCCTATTGATATGATTTTCTGTCGCAATGTTATGATATATTTTGATAGCCAGGCAAGGAAGAAAATTTCCGACCAGTTTTACCATCTTCTATCGCCAAAAGGGTATTTGTGCATGGGTCTTTCTGAGTCCCTTTTAGGAATCGATGACCGATTTAAACTCGTAAAAAGCTCAATATACAGCAAGAATTGATATTATATGAAACGATTTTACAGTAAAAAATATAACAAAACCGTAAACATGCTCCGCGCAGGTGAATATTATGCCTCGAAAAATGGAGAAATCCTTCATACAGTTCTCGGATCATGCATTGCCACCTGCATCTACGATCAGGAAAAAAAAATTGGGGGTATGAATCACTACCTCCTGCCGGGTATGATTCATCCTGATGAAATAATGGCATCAGAAATAGGCAGATACGGTATGTACGCAATGGAACTTCTTGTCGGTGAACTTATAAAATACGGAGCAAAAAGAGAAAATCTCGCGGCTAAGATATTTGGTGGAGGAAATGTTCTGAAATTCAGAAAATCTGACGGAGATGTGACCGACTCGAACATACGATTTGCAAAAAAATTTCTCGAACTCGAGGGCATACCATTACAAAAGGAAGACGTGGGTGGATACAACGGCAGAAAAATAATGTTTTTTACAGACACGGCAAAAGTATTACTGAAAAGATTTGATATGAAAAAAGATATGGAAACCTTTAACAAAGAAAAGTCCTATAAGAGTTTGATATTCCGCAAAAGGAAGGCTAAGCCGTCGGATTCTTCTATTATTCTTTTTTAGTTATATTATGAAATCAATACGCGTACTCATTGTAGAAGACTCTCCTGTTGTACAGACAATTCTCAAACGTATTCTTTCCAGTAGACCAGATATTGTTGTAATGGGAGTGGCTTCTGATGCTTTTGAAGCAAAAAAAATAATAATGAGGAATAAACCTGATGTCATCACCCTCGATATTGAAATGCCTCGTATGGATGGCATTACTTTTTTAAAACGCCTCATGAGTTATCGCCCCATTCCTGTGGTAATGATAAGCTCCTATACACGTAAAAACAGCTTGCGAACTATGGAGGCGCTTGAGGCCGGAGCAGTTGATTTTGTAACAAAGCCGTCACAAGACGTAGAAAGAGGACTAACGGAATTAAGGGATGAAATTATTTCAAAGGTCAGGACTGCGGCGCAGTCACGGGTTAAAGTCGATTTTCTGAAACATAAGCCGGGACTTAAAGTTGAGAAAGAATATCACAAAGTCTCCAGCAAACTAATTGCAATCGGAGCTTCCACAGGCGGACCCCCGGTAATTCAGAAAATTCTTTCCGGCTTCTTCTTTCAGACAAAAGGCATCGTTATTGCCCAGCACATGACTGAGCGATACACACAGGCCTTTGCTGAGAGACTCAACAGCCTATTCCCTTTTGAAGTACGCGAGGCCTGTGACATGGATTGCATTGATCAAGGAAAAGTTTTAATCGCACCCGGAGGAAAACATGTAAGGGTTGTTCGGGAAGGTAATGATTACATTATAAAAGTCGAAAATCCATCAAAGACATGCAGTCAATGTCCATCGGCAGATATACTTTTCCACTCGGTCGCCAAAAGCGCCGGTCCAAATGCTGTGGGAATAATATTGACCGGTATGGGAGAAGATGGAGCCGATGGGATAGCAGCTATGAAAAAGGTTGGAGCATATACCATTGCTCAGGATGAAGCCAGCTGTGTGGTTTTTGGGATGCCTAGCGCGGCTATTAAGCGAGGTGGTATTGACATTGTGGCTTCACCTGATGATATACCTGTTCTTATACTTGCAAAAGTAAATGAACAGTAAATATAAAAACAAGGATCTATAATATGCCTACAATTCTTGTGATCGATGACAGTAAATTGATAGCGCATGTTGCAAAAAACATCCTGAGCAAGCAAGGCCATGAAGTCCTTCTGGCTGAAGATGGAGAAACAGGCTTAGATATAGCTAAAGACAATAAACCAGACTTAATCCTTCTAGATCTAATTCTGCCAGGAATAGACGGATACGGGATTTGCGAACGTATAAAAAACGACTCAAATATTGCAGACATACCAGTTATTATGCTAACTTCCAAGGCAGAGCATGCTGATAAGGTGCGAGGGTTGGAATTGGGTGCCTCGGATTATGTAACGAAACCCTTTGACGAGGGAGAACTGATAGCCAGGGTCAACACCCATCTGCGTATTAAGGAACTCTATGAAAGTGTGCAGGAAAAAAATCGCCTGCTGCTTGAAATGGCAAACCGCGATGGTTTGACAGGTTTATACAACCACCGATATTTTCAGGAAACTCTTTCAAAAGATTTTAAAAAGGCTCTGCGCTATAATGAATCACTCTCATGTGTCATGTTCGACATAGATCACTTTAAGAAATTCAATGATACTTATGGCCATCAAACAGGAGATATGGTTCTAAAGACTCTTGGCGGCCTCATCAAAAGTTTAATGAGGGATAGCGATCTTGCAGCCCGTTATGGAGGAGAAGAATTTGCCTTGATACTGTATCATACAGAAGCAAAGGATGCATACGATATTGCCGAACGCCTGCGAAAGACTGTAGAGCAGCATAAATTCCAGGCAGAAGATCTTGTACTATCGGTAAACATCAGTATAGGGGTTGCCTGTTACTATCATCCAGAGATCCCCGACGCTAAGACCCTGATTGAATGCGCAGATAAAGCGCTATATAAGGCAAAAGACGAAGGCAGGAATAAAGTTGTAGCCTTCGAGGAAATTCAGCCCGCCAATACTACGGAAAATACATCCTAACCCGGGCTAAAATTTTATGTCGCAAAAAGTATCTTCAACTTTTCGCAAGTGCATTCAATACCAGTGTTATGGGTCTGTCTTCCTCGCTTTTTCCAGTAAAACGAATTGGCCCCGGTCTTCTGTAGTTGTCCTCGCAAGGTGCTGCTGCAAGCCATTTATCTCTAAATGATTTTACAACCTGGAAGGATATGGAATTAACATCCACAACACTTTTTTTCAATACAAGCGATAGTTTCCCTTTTCTTTCTTCAAGATGCATAAGTGGAGCAATTGGAATTCCAATAGGCTCCCATCTGGAAAAATCCATTTCTAAATTCTTTATTGCTGCCATCTGGCCGGTTACACCATTAGCTATCAG
>SDBT01016549.1_pt1 | contig 11672 bp, 13 predicted proteins | sample 2277101 | NCBI WGS metagenome assembly SDBT01 (sample SAMN10404973, study PRJNA504765) | marine sediment metagenome | isolation source: marine sediment core GS10_PC15, 103 cmbsf | place: Arctic Ocean: Southern Knipovich Ridge | collected 2010
TTCATTTTTCGGGAAACTCTCTCTAATAGTCAGAGAATGCTAACTTATTCTTTAACACAAAAATAGGTAAAATTTGCAATTTTCTTTTTATAATTTCTATATTTTTAATTTAATTAGAAATCAGACAAAGGAATTTTAGAGACATAATAAATTACCTTACCATCAAAACTAATTTGAACTGGTATAATCTTAATGCCCTTTTTTCTTGCTTCACTTAATTTTGCTGAAAATTTAGGATCAGTTTCCCAATTTGGAGAGAATTCTCGCGCCTTCCGTAAGATTAAGATTAGAATTATCCCATTATGTTTAATAATTTCCTCTACATGTCTTGTACCTCGTTCAGTTGGAGCATCAGGAAATAGGGCAAGACCATTCTTAACTAATGAGCAACCTTTTACTTCTAAAGGGATACCATTGAGCATAAAATCGATTCTACTCTTTCCAATTGGTACCTCCCTTTTGATATTTTTAACATTCTCGAATTCTGATAAATATTGAAAAATTTTCTGAGCAAGTTTAGAGTGAAGAGCTGAATCTATTAAAACCCACTCATCATCAGTTTTAACAGCTTTAATATAATACTTCAATTTACCCTTTGAGTATGTAAATAGAACATCAACCCCCTTAATTAGCAACTCTTTTAATCTACCAGGATCGTGGATATGAGCTGTTTCAATTTGATTTTTGTACATAATCTCTCCTACAAATCTATTAGGTCTAGAGATGAATGTTCCTTTCATTAGATTTGTAAGCTCGAAAATAGGGTGTTTTTCATATGTCATGAAGGAAATTGTGCATCCAATTACTTTTTTGGCGGATTTAAAAGGAAAATATCAAAGATCTTGTTATTTATAAACTAAATAAATAAATAGAGTTTGTTATTTGATTTATATGATGACAGAAGCCGAAACAGATGAGAAAACTATTTTTGAGAATTATAAATTCCACCATATAGAGACATCTAAGTGCGAGAAATGTACGGATTTTGCTTGTGAAAACGCGTGTTTTCGAGGAATTTATAGAGTCATTAATAAGGAAACCATACCAAAATGCACTGTTGTAGAGGATCGGGAAGATAATTGTGTAAAATGTCATATTTGTACAACTACTTGTAAATTAAGAGCTATTACTATAGATTAAGTTATTGCAGATAGCTACTCACTAAAATTTTGGAATTGGGAAAAGATTGCTTAATTTTGTCTCCCCACTATCTAAATATCTTTTCACCTACAAATTTGCTCTATAATTTAAAAAATATTTTGACTATATTACTTCACTTTTATTCCAATTTCTTTTATATGAAAGGTTTAGAATTAGGTAGATAAAGAAAGAAAAGAAAGAAAATTATTAATTTTATTATCATTATCAAAATTTATGGGAGAATAAGAAGTGAAGGATATAAAACAAAGAAAATGGTTAGCTGAAAATGATAATAAGTTAGAAATAAGTCCAAAAGAGCATTATCGAGAAGCCTTTAAACAACTTATACTTGAAATTAGTCTGAATAGATTAAGCGTAGAAATTTAATGCAAATCAAGTAACCTATAACCGGATTTTTTTAAACATACTTTTTGAATTATCAAATGCTTCCTGGATTGTTTTAAACTTTTTAAGGCGTTTAAGAGCACTATATTGTGGGAAGATCATTTTGATTTGTTTTTTTCTAAATAACTCTAATAAATGTTTTGGGGAGCCCCATGATCCATCGAGTAATTCAGCATTATACAAGTTAATATTCTGCTTTAGAGGTAATTTACAAAGAAAGAAATGTGTATCAAATCTAATTGGAGATAAAGCAGGGGTGATTAATCTTCCAAAGTATTTTAATTGGTCCGCCGCATAATATAGATTTTCTTTGGCTAAAATATCTGTCATTATAACTCGTTTTTCTTGAAGGTTTTCTTGATATCCTCTAAAATTTTCAATACTATCATCATTCATTGTAATTAAACTGCCGGATTCTTCTGATGCGATTAAAATTCCTGTTTCCTCAAATAACTCCCGGATTGCAATTATCCAAAGACAAGTAGGATCTTCACATATTCCCGTATAATTTTTCAGTAAATTTTTGTCAAGTCCACTTATTCTCGTTCGTGATTCTTTACTAATATCTTGTTCAGCTATTCCTCCACCAGGAAAGACGTGATGTTCCCCTAAGAATTTATTATTTGCATGCCTTTTAGCCATAAAAACCTCAAATTCGCAATTGTCGCTAGAATCTAACTCTTGCTCTCGTTCACGTAATAAAATTATTGTAGCAGCTAATTTAGGTTCAGCAGGCATTAAAATTCAATAAGTGCATGATTATCTTACCATTTTTAAAAGTGTAATAGCGGGTTGTAGAAGCATAATGTATTGTTCAAAAAAAAGTTTAATATATGTGAGAATCAATAATAACTCACATTATATCATTAATAAGGAACCAATTCCATAGGGTATAGGTCCCAATGTGAAGAAATCTGGGCAAAATATTATATTAGTACAACTCTAACTCTAAATTTTGAGAATTTAATTGTGATTATTCTCACAATGATGTTCTTTTAGATTCAAATGATCAGTATTTAATTCAATTGGTAATACAAAGTCATTAGCTACATCAGCTATGATATCTATTTGACAACTTAATACATCGGGATTGTTTCGAAAATGCATATTAACAACGTTATCGATAACTTTTAGATTAAAACCAGTCATTAAAATGCTAATATTGGTATCTCCTGAAAGGCGAAAAGCATTTAAAAGAAAAGGGCATGTTTGTACCAACTTAAATACTTCTCGAGGTTTTTTAGTCTGTATTTCTACCCGAACAAAACATAGATCAGCAACTTTAATATTTATGCCCGCCTGATATTTTAACACACCTATCTTCTCAAGTTTTCTTATGCGCATCCCTATTGTCGGTTGACTGCGATTCACATATTGAGCGATTTGTGTATGTGTGAGGCTCGGTTCTTTTTGAATTAAACCCATAATTTGGCAATCTATATCGTCAATTCCTATTTTACTTGATAGCATTTTTTTAATCTTTTTCTAAATTTTTTAGCTATTATTCATGTATCGCAATATAGCGATAATACGATAACATAATATTTAAGTCTTTGTGATTTTCGTTTTATTAAGAAAACATTAATAATCCATTAAAACAAGCTTTAAAAAGCCTTAATAACATAAGTTTTATAAAACAAGATATAACCTTCCGATGAGTGAGAAAAAGAAGGATTTAAAAATATATAAAAAAACGATTTAACTGAACACAATTCTGGGATTTCATGAGCGATTTAAAAAAATTGAGAGAATTAACAGCCGATTTTTTGAAGGTCTTGTCAGACCCAATTAGGCTAGATATTCTTTATCTTTTGGAAAAAAATACATTGAATGCTTTCAAGATTCAAAAAAAAGCGAATAGGTCTCAATCAACCATTTCCAAGCATTTAAATATGCTAGTTGAGAATAAACTCATAGATTTTGAGAAGAGAGATAATATAAAATATTATAGAATTAAAAACAGTGAAATTTTTGAGATAATCAACGACATAAACACAATTATTTTGAATAATACCAAAGTCAAACTCAAGGAAATTCAAGAAGCAGATAGATACGATGCATTATCTTAAGTTTTTTAAAAAATGTAATAATAATTATTAATTCTATAGAATTATGGCTAAAAATAACATTGAAACTCCCTCCGATTCTAAAAAAATCAAGATTTTAGTTATGGGCTTAGATAATAGCGGAAAGACGTCGATAGTAGCCTGTTTGCGTGGAATTAAAAATTTGGCTGCCTTTAGTCACATTAAACCAACGAGAGGTCAGGATGTGCAAAATTTTGAAGCCTTGAACTCAAATTATACGATTTGGGATTTTGGAGGTCAAAGAGCCTATCTTGATGACTATTTTCAAGATATTGACAGTATTTTAAAAGATACAAATAAAATCATATATGTAATTGACCTCCAGGATGTAAGCCGTTATGATGAAGCACTCGAATATATGAATAGAGTAATATATTCAATGGACGATAGGCAAAAAATTGATTTTACAATTTTTCTACATAAATTCGATCCAGATTTAGTATTTAATGAAGAATTAAATGAAGAGATCATCAATAATTTGATAAAAAAGATTAAAGGAATGACTCCTCTCTCTCTCTCCCCCACATTTGCAATTTGTAAAACATCTATATATGCTATCTTCGAATCAACTCATATTACATGAAAAAAAAAAATACCTTGAATAATTTAGACATTTTTTAAATGGATTGGAAATTATTGTATTTTAGAAGTGAGAAAATTAGAAAATGTTTCAGAAATTTTAGAATTTTTAGGTCTTCTTTTAGCGATAGTTTTAATCGCATTTACCAGCTTTTATAGTGTTTTGCTTTTCCATAACGTTGCAGAAGTTTTTTCGGTAATAATCTCCGGAGGAATTTTTTTTATTGGTTGGAACTCTCGAAAATATATGAAAAGTTCCTTTTTTTTAGTTCTTGGGGTATCTTCTCTATTTATCGGAATCATCGATATAATCCATTCTCTGTCATACCCCGAAATGCATATTTTTACGGAATTTGATGCTAATCTTCCGATATCCCTATGGATTGCCGCCAGATATCTTCAATCTTGCTCCCTTTTAATTGCTTCCTTATTGATTACAAAGAGTGTTAAATCTAATTATCTTTTTGTAACTTACGTGGGCGTATTTATTATTTTAATAATCCTTATTTTTTCTAAAGCTTTCCCTGTCTGTTTCATTGAGGGCATAGGGTTAACGTCCTTTAAAATTATAAGTGAATATATAATCATTCTTATCTTGATTATTTCCCTTCTACTTATCATTAAAAATCGAACTGAATTTGATAAGAAAGTTTTAGTTTTAATTATTAGTTCAACTTTAACAATTATAATCGCCGAGTTATCCTTCACACTCTATGTCGGAATCTCTGATTTTTCAAACTTGGTTGGACATATCTTTAGAATAATCGCGTTTTATTTATTATATAAATCCATTATTCAAATTGGTATAGAAAAACCATTTGATTTACTATTTAGAAAGATAAAAAGAAGTGAATTGGAATTAAAAAACATCATTAAACATTCCGGTGCTGGAATTACTATGCTTGATGAAAATGGGACGTATTTATTAGTAAATGAAAAAGCTGCAAGTGAGTTAGGAGGAAATCCTGAAGATTTTATTGGAAAATCACTTTTTGACATCTTCCCGAGAGAATTAGCTGAAGAATATATAAGTAGTAATCGAGATTTAATTCAATATGGAAAAAGTCGAGCTTATCAACGAACTTTTGACTTACCAATTGGCAAAAAAACATATTGGATTGTAGAACAACCATTGAAAGATTCCAAAGAGGGTTATACATCCATTCTTAGTGTTGCAACAGACATAACCGAGCGTAAATTGGCAGAGGACGAAATAAAAAAGAGAGAATATGATTTACGAGAAAGGGTTAAAGAACTTACTTGTCTCTATAACATTTCCAAATTAACTGAACAATTTGATGTGTCAATAGAGCACATCTTAGAGAAAATTTTATCTTATCTCCCTCCTGCTTGGCAATTTCCTCATATAACCTGTGTTAGAATCTTCTATAAAGATATAGAATTAAAAACCACGAATTTTAGAGAAAGTAAATGGTTTTTAAAAGCTTTTATTAAGGAATTTGGGGAAAATATTGGTTCTATAGAGGTATATTACTTAGAAAAAATGCCTGATGATGACGAGGGCCCGTTCTTCAAAGAAGAAAGAAATTTGATCAATGCTATATCTGAAATGATAGGGTCCTTCATTGAACGGAAAAAAGCGGAAGAAAAAATACACAATTTATCTCGATTTCCCTCGGAAAATCCTAATCCCGTTTTAAGAGTAGATAATAGAAGAGTGATATATACTAATAGAATTGGGCAAGAATTATTTAATGTTGACGAAGAAAGTCCAATTCCTGAATTTTTAGAGTTTACAACTAAATTTGTTCTTGAAAATAAAGAGATTCAGGAACTTGAGTTAAAAGCAAATAACCGCATATATACGTTAGTTATTACTCCTGTGGAGAATGAAGAATATGTAAATATATATGGTATGGACATAACTGAACGTAAACAAGCAGAACAAAGAGTATCACAGCTAATTTCAACTGTTTCCCATGAATTAAGAACCCCTATTACTGTTTTATTAATGTCAATTGAATTCTTAACTAAAAATAAAGAGACTCTTACTGAGGAGCTGGAAGAAAAATTAATTGACGGAATATCTAGAAATATCCAATTGTTAAATCAGTTAGCTGATGATATATTATTAATTTCAAGAATTGATGAGCATCGTTTTGAATTAGAATGGAAAAAATTTATGCCGTTAGAGGTGATTAATGAAATCTTATATCTCATGGAACCTATTGGTAAAGAAAAACAAATAGATTTTGTAGTTGATGTGGATAAAACAATTGAATTACATGGGGATCCAAAAAAAATCAATCAAGTTTTTAGGATAATTATTGATAATTCCATCAAATATTCACATGAAAATTCAAAAGTAGAAATTCGTGCAATAGAAAACTACCAAGGTAAATACAATGGTAATCAAAATTCGGGAACATTGTTTCAATTTCAAGATTATGGTCGTGGTATCCCAAAAGAAGATTTACCTAAGATTTTTGAACGTTTTTTTCGTTCAAGTAATGTAAATGAAGTTTCGGGTACAGGATTAGGGTTAGCAATCGCTAAAGATATAATTAAAGCTCATAACGGAAATATAACGGTTGAAAGTGAGCTAGATATAGGGACCATAGTTTATGTATTTTTACCTCAAATTGTATGAATTAAACAAATTTTAAATATTAAAGAGATTAATATTCTTCCTACCAATCTTCTGGAAAAATCATACATATTAAACTTATGGGAGCGATTAAAATACAATCAAATTTGGATGCTGACCAGAAGACCAGAGAAATCTAGTAGTATTTTAGTGAGCTCCGTATAACACATGACCTGGTGGCGTGATTTAGGCTGAAAAATTTAATTTTTGTAATTGACGACAACGAAGATATTCTTTTTAATCTAAAAATCATGCTCGAAACGAGCGGGTATGATGTATTAACTGCTACAAGCGGAAAAGAAGCACTTGAGGTGCTTTCCTCTCTCGGAAATCTTCCGGAAGTTATTATTAGTGATATTATGATGCCCAGTATGAATGGTTATGAGTTTTTTGCGTCTGTCTCAAGCCATCCTAAATGGATTCATATCCCCTTTCTATTTTTAACAGCAAAATCCACCCCAGAGGATATACGATTGGGTAAAATGCTTGGAGCTGATGATTATATCACAAAACCTTTCATAGTAGCAGATCTAATTGCATCAATCTCTGGAAAAATTGCAAGAAAACGACAAACTTCCTTGATTGATCATGAACTTCAGCAATTATTAACATTATCTAAGAGAGAAATTCAGCACTCAGTTAATAAAAAAGACAAATCACCTTTTTGTTTAATGTTAGTATTTTGGGATGACATTATAGGACCTGTTCTAAAGAATAGCTATCCCTCTGAAAAAGATTGCCATTTTTCGATTAGCACAATTGGAAAACAGTTGTTCCACTCTGCTACTTCTATCTACGGACAGAATAATATCACGAAAGCTGAAGGAATTTTACTTAATATTGAAAATATTCAAAAAAATGGATATATTTTTTTTGATGCTTTTCCAGATGAACGGGAAAGATATGGAGAAAAGCAGTACATGTTATCCGTGATCTCCCCATCTATAACTTACTTTGATTCTCTGAAAATAAAGGAAATATTGAGAGAGATTTCTGAAAATATAAAAAGAAAAATAGACTGGGAGATTAAAGAATATTGGGAAAAAATATTTGAAATATTATCCACAGGGTCTCTTTTAATACATTCTCAATAAAAACTTTTCAATCTTTAGGATTTTCCGGGTTTTATAATTAAAATAAGAAAATCTATTAATATTCTATTTTTATATCCTTGATATTTATTCCAGCTATAATTGCTGGTGAATTTGGTAGTCCCATCTAAAGCATCTCTATTTTCGGTTTTAGACGAAAATGAATGAAGAAACATTTTTATTATACTTTACAACGATTTAGAAGTTTAATACCTTATTTTTCCAATGAAAAGACTTTTATAGGACCCAACCAAAATTAGAGAATAGTAAACTTTGCTTTAAAATATTCTGAATAAAAAGTGACGATGGTCTAAATTTTCATGGAGCGAGAGAAGGTTTATCTGAAGCTATTTGGTAAAAAGTTGATTAGTTTTAAAAAGCTTGAAACTGGGGAAATAATTGGTACTGGCTTTTTAAATCCGTTTATTGATAAATTAGGATTCTTCACTATGCTAATGATCCAAGCAAAATTCTATAGAAGTTATAAGAATTTAGGTAAATGGAAGGGTAAAAGAGTTTCAAACACATTTGCGCCACCAGTTGGGAGTCGTCCAATGTTTCGTTTGATGAAAGCTGCTATTAAAGGTCGAGTTTTTCGTTATCCTTTTCCAGTTGCCATGACATTTGCCGTTACCTATAGATGTCAATGTAATTGTGTCCATTGTAGCGCGGGAAAACACTTAAGGAAGGACAAGAAAGAACTTACCACGAGGGAAGCTAAAAAACTTATTGATGATAGTCAAAACCTTGGAATTTCTATAATTGCGTTTACGGGAGGAGAACCGTTATTACGTGAGGATATTTTTGAACTAATATCCTATGTAGACAAAAAAAAGGTTGTTCCAATCATGTTTACAAATGGACAATACCTTACAGATGAAAATGTAGATAAGTTAGCCAAGGCCGGGTTATACTCGCTTTTTGTTAGCATTGATAGTCCCTTTTCTGAAGAACATGACCAGTTGAGACAGAATCCTGGCCTATTCGAAGCCGCTGTTGCTGGGATCAAGAAGATGAAATCGAAGGGGGTATTTGTTGGTCTTTCTTCCTATGCCACTCGTACAGCTACCGAAAAGGGTATGTATAGGAAATTATACAAATTTGCTGAGAAATTAGGTGTTCATAATGTAATTCTATTTGATGGTGTACCAACAGGTAATTTGTTAAAGGACACAAGTGAAATGCTTACCATGGAGCAGCGTGATGAAATTCGCGAATTTTCTTCTAAAATTTTCAATCAAGGCAAAATTCCTCCTCTCTCTTCTCAATCATGGCAAAATTCAATAGAAGGATATCTCGGTGGAATCGGGTGTTTGGCAGGAAATATCCAGTATTATGTTTCTGCGTATGGTGATGTAGCACCCTGTGATTTTACCCCTTTATCCTTTGGGAATATTCGGAATCAAACTTTAAGAGAAATTTGGAGAAAAATAGTACGTCATCCTGCTTATAAGCATCGAGCCACTTTCTGTAGAATGCAAAACCCAAAATTTCGCAACCTTTATATAGATCCTATCCCAGATAATGCCCTTCTTCCTTATAATATAAACAATTTTCCCCCTACAGATTATAGGGAGTAATGTATGTGGCTCTTAAATGGAAATAAATTTATAATCGACGTTAAAATAACATTAATTTGGATTAGTATTCTATTTTTATTCCCTTTACGTAATCAAAAGCAGAATAAGCAGCTATAACCCCTTCAGACACACCAGTAATAGCTTGTTTAAAGGGAGCATCAGCAACATCTCCAGCAGCAAATATGCCTGGAATATTTGTCTCGGATTTACGATTTATAAGTATTTCACCTTTGTCATCAATTTTAACTCCGATACGTTTAGCTATATTAGAATTTGGAATTGCACCAATTTCGATAAAAACACCATCTATCTCGAATTCTTCTCCATTGTCAAATATTACAGATTTTACAGTGGTATCTCCTTTTATTTCAACTATGTTTGTGTTGTTGATGATTTCAATTTTTTCATTCTCATATACTCTTTTCTTATTTATAGGTTCAGCACGGATTTCTTCTCTTCTATAGATTATATACACTTTTTTAGTATTTTGGGCTAAAAACAAGGCTTCTTTAGCAGCAGAATCGCTTCCACCAATCACACATACTCTTTTATCCTTATAAAATGGCCCATCACAGGTTGCACAATAGGAAACGCCTCTTCCGGCAAACTGCTCTTCACCAGGAATCCCTAATTTTTTCCTTTCGGAACCAGTGGCAATACAAATGGAATGTGTTTTAAATTTCTGGAAAAAAGAATGTAATATAAAGTGGTCATTTATCTTTTCAATGCTCATGATTTCATCAGAAATATAGGGAATGTTTAGCGATTGCATATGTTCTTTGAACATCTCCATTAGCCCGGAGCCACTTATAGATGTAATTGCGGGATAATTCTCAACAACATCAGTTGTTGCTATTAAACCCCCAAAAACTTTCCCAATAACTAGTACATCCATCGCAAATCTCGCTGCATAAATAGCACATCCTATCGCACTCGGTCCTCCTCCTAGTACTATTAAATCATATTTTTTTTCTAAATTAACACTTTCCATATCAATATTGAACATTAAAATCTCACTGCAAAAAATTATTGATTATATTTGATATTTACTAGATAACTTCTAGATTTTAATTAAGACATCTTTTAAAAGTTAGAGTTATTAAAAGTATTATTATACTTTTTATTTTATATTCAGATTGATTTATAATCCTAAAAATTATAGATTGAAGAGGGAAGCTCAAAATTGTCCGGATATATAGGTAAGAAAATAAGAATGGAAAGAATAATTAATAGAGAAACAAAAAGGACAATAATAGTACCGATGGACCATGGATTGACTGTGGGACCAATCAAGGGAATTAAAAAAGACCTAGGAAAAATTGTAAATAAGATAGCTCTGGGTGGTGCTAACGCGGTTTTAGGACACGTTGGAATTCCTCTATATGCTCATCGAGGTTATGGGCCAGATATTGGTCTAATTTTACATCTATCTGGATCAACTTCATTAAGCCCTGACTCAAATTATAAAGTTTTGGTGAATTCCGTTTTGGAAGCTGTTAAATTTGGAGCAGACGGTGTATCAATCCATATTAATATTGGAACAAAATCAGATCCCGAAATGCTAGAAATATTAGGAAGTGTATCAAGAGAATGTAGAGATTTAGGAATGCCACTTCTCGCAATGATTTATCCAAGAGGAGAAAATATAGATGATGAATATGATGTGGGAGTGGTTAAAATAGCAGCAAGAGTTGCTGCAGAGTTAGGCGCTGACATAGTAAAAACAAATTGGACTGGAGATCCGGATTCTTTTAAAGAAGTAGTCGATGGATGCTTGGCCCCAGTAATAATAGCTGGTGGAGAAAAGGGGGGAATCAGAGAAATTTTGGATATAACAAAACAATCAATAGATGTAGGTGGTGCTGGTGTTGCATATGGAAGGAATGTCTTCCAGTCAAAGGATCCTACAAATTTTGTAAGGGCGTTATATCTGATTGTTCAGAAAAACTATAGCGTAAATGAAACAATGAAAGAATTAGATCTATAACCTCTTCATGATAGAAGAGAATAATACAGGGGTTTTATAAGAAATTCTAATTAAACTGAAAGTTAAAGAAATTAACTTTTTTCTACATATCCCAACACTTAATCAAAGTGTTCGTTTCATTAAACTAAATTGCATTTATTTTAGTATTGAACATTAATATTACCCCCTATTAATGCCCTTAATATCTCATTAGGA
>SDBT01016550.1_pt1 | contig 11672 bp, 10 predicted proteins | sample 2277101 | NCBI WGS metagenome assembly SDBT01 (sample SAMN10404973, study PRJNA504765) | marine sediment metagenome | isolation source: marine sediment core GS10_PC15, 103 cmbsf | place: Arctic Ocean: Southern Knipovich Ridge | collected 2010
GTAGACCACGCCTTCACCATGCGGGTGATAGTTACCGGAAGTATCGCCTGCGATCTTAGCGCACTTACGATGCTTGCTGCGCGGGCCGAGATGCAGGTCGTTCATAGCCACCATCACGCGGCGTTGCGAGGGCTTGAGCCCGTCGCGGATATCCGGCAGCGCCCTATCAACGATGGTGCTCATCGCGTAGGTGAGGTAGCTCTCTACGAGCTCTTCCTCTATTTGCTGATCTTCGACCTTCTCGTTATTGAACATCACCTGCGCTAATTGAGACGCCGTCCCGGTGGCAACTTCGCTTTGCTCGGAGGCGACCACACCGTCCTCGGCGGGGACCACGCCATCATCGGCAGGGACCACGCCATCATCGGCGGGAATCACGCCATCATCGGCGGGAATCACGCCATCATCGGCGGGGATGTCATTGTCTTCTACAGGGATATTTTCGTCGTTTTGCTCTGGCACTTGGTGCGACTCCTCTAAATGCAATTAGCCTGCGGATAGATGCTCTGAAAAACGGCTCCATCCGCTTCGAGTCCGCAGGCTGTAACGGGGGCTATTATCGCAGAATTCACCGGCGTTTTGTACCCCCACCAGAGGCGAAAACTGCTTATTTTTCAGCGTTTTTCAGGCCATGACCAACACCCGCCGATTGCAGGTGCGCCCGGACCGGGATTTGCGCAATTAGGTGCCTCGATTCACACGGAGATTACACCTCGCCTGCCAATGCGGGAGAGGTCTTTTTCCCCATCTTTGCGTAAACGACGGCTACGTAGATCAGTATCGCCATAGCAAAGCAGTACTCCTTGAACTCGCCCGAACCCTTGCCCAGCAGTAGTGACATCGAGGTGTAAGAGTCCACAGGCGGCAGTTGGTCCCAGATCGCTTCTTTGAATTTCTCCGGCAGGCGCAGCAGCAGCGCCATCAACGCGGGCAGCGCCAGATGATACGTCGGAAGCAGCCAGTACCAGATTCGCTTTCGGTCGCCAACGTCTGCAATGAATCCCTTGAGCTTCTGCCCCGCTGGGGGTTTCAGGGACTTCTTGTGCAGCATCGAGACCGCGAGCGGAAATACGATTGCGAAGAACATTCCGAAGTTGAGTATCGCCCTGGGAACGTTGTTGAAGATATTCCCGCCGTACTTGCCGAGAGTATTATGGATGTTCGTCTCTTCCTGGCGGTTGACATCCTTCACCCATTCGGGCGTGTCCCAGCGAAACCATTGCTGGCCCCAGCTTACTTCCTCACCCGCGAAAAACAGTGCGCCAAAACCAAGCAGCAGGATAAGCACAGCTACTGTCTTGGGGATCTCTTTTCTACGAACGAAGACCATCGCGGCCAGCACTACCGCAGGCAGCAGAATCGCAACCGTTCCATTTTCAACGAATCCCCACTCGCCGTCGTGTCCGCCTATCCAGATCATATTCCACACGTCGTACCCGAACAGTGGAAGCACGAACTTGAGAATCAAGGTCGCAACAGGCAGACCCAGCCAGATCATCCAGTGCACGTTGCGGGGTTTTGCGGCATTTTCCATAATCAGTCTTACTCCGAAACGGTTCGGTCCTTCTGTTGTTTACCAGATCGATAGCCCACCGGCCAAGCGTTCAGGTAAAGCTTGTCGCGGTGGAACTTGTCCAGTTTTTCAGCATCAAGCCGAATCGCATACGCACGTCCCCACCGCTGGGACGTTATCGCTGCGGTGCGAGCTACCGGAAATATCTCGCCCAGCAGGTCCGGACGCGGCCAAAAGGCGATGCTCTTGCGGCCGTGTTCTTTCGCATTCAGTTTCAGGACATACTCACCGCCGTCGGCCTCATCGGCTGCGCCCAGTTCCACCAGCCCCTTGTCACAGGTGATAAGCCACTTAGCGCCGCTGGCCGTCAGGTTCTCAATCGCCTGGCCCGCACGCTGGCGAACGAGATCGGATCGCTCATCGAAGCTCATGTATTCAACTCTGCCGGATGGCTTTGGAGGATCGATTCTCGCACCGAACCTGCCCAGATATACTTCCGTGCCAAGTTTACCGGCACGGTAGACGGCGAATTTCGCATCCGGGCCAATGAGTTTTCGCGAATTGTTCCCGAATTCCTGCAGCTTTTCGCCGTCGAACGTGCGTGCGTGTCGCGAAATCGCGTGCCGATCTACAAACATCACGCCCAGCATGGCGATGATAGTCACAGCCGTCAGAACCCGAATCCGCCAAGTCAGCGATGCCCAGATAGCCAGGCCGACCCCGATCAAACCAAGTGGTATCAGTGCAGCGAATACGCCCGCCGTTCCGTATTCCATGTATGCGGGAGGCTCTGCCGCGTTGGTAACGAATTCAGGCAGATGTTCGTAGAAAAGATAAAACGCCGACAGCACCGCTATTGCCAATGAAGCAAAAATCGCACCGCCGGCAAATAGATGGCGGACGAACGATTCCATTCGGCCTGCGCGGCTGCGGCGAATCAGTTCCATGATCGCCCAGGCTCCCATTATCGCACCGGCTGCGTAGCACGGCAGGAGGTAATCGGGACGGAACCCGTGCGTCAGCGAAAACGGCACGACGAGCGATAGTATCCAGCAGAGCGGCAGAGAGACGGGCGAAAGTCTGGCGAACCATTTTCGCGGGCGAACCAGCAGCAACGCCCCGATAGCAAAGATCGTCGCCGGGAACATGTAATGCAGCAGCGCTATCGCCGGCGGGCTGGACGCCGCATGCGGGCTGGCTGCACCGCCACCGGTTATGCGCGACCAGAATTCGTACTTGGCTATCTGGCGAAACTCATGGCCGCCTTGGGCGAACATGCCTGCCCACACAGGCGCGAGCACCAGGACCATCGCCAGAATTCCCCATACGAAATACGTCGCCTTTGCCGCTCGCCGCCATCGACGAAGTACAAGCCTCGCCGCAACGGACGCCTTGACGCCGATACCTTCGACCCGTCGCAGCAGACCGAAGCCCGGACCCACAGCCGTCGCCAGTGCAAACATTCCGCCGATCAGGCAGAGATTCAGCACGCCCCAGCCTTTGGTCATCGCAGCGAAAATCATCGTAGCCCAGAGACCGATGGCCCACCACTTGCGATTCGCAAGAGGCGCGCGATGCAGCAGCAGCCTGTCTGCACACATGATCGAAGCTATGATCCACATCGCCAGAAGCATGTCGGTAATCGCGACGTACATCATTTTGGACATGTGCTGAATGCTCACCCACAGGCACGCCGCCAGCAGCCCCGTCGCCGCGCCATGCCACCTGCGTGCGAGAAGATAAACCAGAATCGCAGTTATGAACGAGGCGATAATCGTCGGAAGGCGGAAGGTAAAGTCATCGTAGATTCCCGTCGCCATCAGCACCGGAGCGCCCAGCCAGGCATAGAGTTGCGGCTTGCGGGCCAAACCGCCGAACTGGTCGCGAGGCAGCAGCCAGTTGCCGCTCTGGATCGTACCGATGACCGCGCCGATCTGCTGCAACTGGGCGCTGGCATAGGTCGTGCTTGGCCCGTGGGCTGCTAGGGCAACTACGCACCCGACCAGAGCTACGATCAAAGCGATGTGAAATACGGTTCTCATTGGGGCAAGAGGATACGCCAAATCGCCGCGATTTGAAAGCCCCGATAAGTCGATGTATTTGCGCCAAACCGTCGCGGATTTGAAAGGCCCGATGGGGCGATGTCTTGTGGTAGAATGCCAGCACACGCTGCATTTCGACCACCGCATTGCGAGCAACTTATGGCTGACCCGATAACACGATTAGCTCCGTCGCCGACCGGTTCGCTTCACCTGGGCAACGCACGGACGTTCCTGCTGAACTACCTGCTTGCAAAGACGCGAAGCTGGCGAATCCTCATGCGCATCGAGGATCTCGACGGGCCGCGGATCAAAGCCGGCGCAACCGCCCAGGCGCTCGATGAACTTGCGTGGCTGGGCATGACGTGGGAAGAACCGATCGTCTATCAATCGCAGCGTGAGTTGATATACCAATCCGCCCTGGAGCAGCTTATCGCAACCGGAGTAGCCTATCCCTGCACGTGCAGCCGCAAGGACGTGCTACTGGCGGCAGGCGCGCCGCACATGGACGACCCGGTGGTGCTCTATCAGGGCACATGCCGCGGTAAGTGGGCAACGGCGGACCACGCCGCCAAAAAGACCGGCCGGGCCGTCGCCTGGCGGGTGCATGTCAACAACACGCCCATCACAATCGCCGATAAGTTCGCAGGCGATACGCAATTCATCCTCGGAAAAACCTGCGGCGACTTCGTCGTCTTCCGCAACGAGGGGCTTTCGAGCTATCAGTTAGCTGTCGTGCTCGACGATGCGGACGCAGGCGTGGACAGGATCGTCCGCGGCGACGATCTGCTCGAATCGGCTGCCCGCCAGAGTCACCTGCGAGGATTGCTGGGGGTATTTCCCGATCCGGAGTATTGGCATTTCCCATTGGTCGTCGGCGAGGACGGGCGGCGACTTGCAAAACGCCACGGCGATACGCGAATGGATCGTTACCGCCAGGCGGGCGTGACTACCCAACGCGTCCTGGGGCTGCTGGGCTATTGGTGCGGGCTGATCGACGAGCGACGCCCCGCCGAAATGGTTGAGTTGATCGATAAGTTCGACATCGCCAAAGTGCCCACCGAGCAGATAGTCTTCACAGCCGGCGACGACGCATATCTGATGAGCGAGTGAATAATCTCCCCGTTGCGACTCCCGCGCTAACGGCGGCGACGACGCCTGGTGCGCGATTGCTGGAGAACGCTCGTGCGCCTGCGAACGATTCGCTGGACCACCTGCTGATAGACGGCCGAGTCTTTCTCCTTTTCCGGAACGATAAGGAGCAGTTCCTCGTAGAGGTCTCTCGCCCCGGCCGGGTCGCCGCCCTTTTCGTACGCCCAGGCGTCGTGGTACTTCCGCTCGACCAACCTCGTCAACTCGCCCAGCGCCGCTCGATAATCGCGTTCATCCTGGCCGTCTTCAAAAGTTTGATCGCGCTTGTAGGCAAGATAAAGCTTGAAGCTCTTGACACATTGATAGAGATCGCCCGTTTTGGACGGAAGGTTTGCAAAGAGATTCCGCCCCCGCGCCAGCTCGCTCTGGGCGCGCGTGGGGATGGTGCTCTTGGCGGGCACTTCGGCCAGCGCCGCAGCCATCAGCTCCTGGATTTCACTTATGCTCTCGGTTTGAAACTTCCCGGCCTGCTCGCCGGAAGAATCGTCGCGATTGCCCTTCATGACACTCAAAAGTGCAAATAACCCTGCAATCGCTATCAGGTACACGCCGAAGTAGATCGCGTACTTCCTGATCTTGGACTTTTTCTGCGCCTCTTGGTCGTCTTGCGGCAGGGTTGTGGTGACGGGCAGTTGGGCAGTCTTGGCCGGTTCGGCATCGGCGGGCGTTTCTGCGGGCACCTCGGCGGGCGTCGGTTCGACTTTTTCCAGCGGGTGGGCCTCGAGATACTCGTTCAACGCCTGATCTGCATCGTCACCGGCAGCGACGAACAGAAAGACCGTTTCGGCCCCGACGGCGATAACATCGCCCGTATCGGGGAAGACCTGCACCTCGGTGGACTTGTACCGCTTAGAGTTGACAACCGTACCGCTGGGCGAGAGGTTCCGCATCAGCCAGCCGTCGTCGGTCAGCTCAAACCGCAGATGCTCGCGGGATACGCTCGGCTCGATGAGTGTTATCCCCGCCGACGGCGAACGCCCGACGATAAGAGAGTTCTCAATGAGTTCGCCTCGCTGGCGGGCCTGCGGTCCGGCGACGAACACAAGTACGGGACAGGGAGTTCTCATTACAGCAGCCCTCCCCTGACTACCCTGATGATGGCCGGGCCGAAGATAGCGAGCATCACCGCGAAGACAAGCAGCAGACACGGTAGCAGGATGCGGATAGACGCGACGGCGGCTTTGTTCTCGGCTGCGAACGAACGCCTCAGCCGGAGCAGCGATGCCTGATCGTGCAAGACCTGCCCCAGCGGCGAGCCAAGTTCTTCGGCCTGGATTATGCTGGCGACGATGCTGCGCAGCGCTTCAAGCGGAACCCTCGCCGAGAGATTCTCCAGCGCCGCCCGGCGGGTCGTGCCCAGGTCCATCTCGGCGAGCATGGTCTTGAATTCGACGTTGAACGGATTTTCCGCCCGCTGGCGAACCACCGTGCCCACCGCCTCGACGAACGTAGCACCCGCCCCCATCGCAAGTGCGATCAGATCGAGAGCGTAAGGCAGACGATGCGATATCTCCTGCGTGCGTTTGGTGGCTGTATCGTGCAGGTTCAACAGAGATAGCATCGTCCCAGCCGCAATTGCGAACCCCATAAGCAGCACGCTGAACTGACCGTAAACAGCCAGATTGAACACCTGCAGCAGCCCGCCAAACGCCAAGCCCACCCCCAGGCAAACCGCGAGGTATTCCTCTGGCGTGTAGTAGTTCGGGCTGCCCGCGGCGATTAGCGTACGACGCAGCCAGTTCTTGGTTTTGGGCATGGCAAGGCGATGGGCCACCGTCAGGAGCAGCCACATTATCGGCCGCAACATCGGATGCTCGAATACCGTCCTGCGATCGGTATGCCCCGTTGCAATCGCCGCCATTCGCTCGGGCGAAACCTGAATATCGCCCGGCTGGCTGAATACCGAAAGCACGAGCAGCAGAACCGAGACGAACAGCCCAATAGAGAGCAGTACGTCCCATATCTCCATGCCCAGGGGCAGCCCGGCCGCCAATATGTAGAACTCACAAGTCATCTCACACATCCACCGCTACGACTTTTCTGACCCACAGGAAGCCCACAACGTTGAGCACCAGCATCGCCAGGATCATCACTTTTCCGATGCTGTCTGCAAAGAGCAACCGGACCGAAGTTGAGTCCACCAGGAAATACAGTATTAAAATGACGATGACCGGCATGGCACCCAGCCATCTGGCGGTCGCCCTTCCCTGGGCCGTCAACGCCTTGATTCGATTCTCCAGGCGCTGGATTTCGCGGATGGACGTCGCTATCCGGTCCAGCGTTTCGCCCAGGTCTCCGCCGCGCTCGCGATGGGTCTGCAACGCAGCAAACAGCAGGCGAAAATCGCCCGAACCTATGCGATCGGCGGCGTTGTCCATGGCCTCGTCGAGCGATATTCCGTACTCGTATTCACGCAGCAGATGGGCGAATTCCTGTCGCAGCGGAACCGATCCATCGCGAGCGACCAGCTGCATTGCCTGCACCAGATTCAGCCCGGCACGCACGCCCGATCCGAGCGTCTGTATGCCGCTGACCAGTTGATCTTCGAGCTTGGTCAGTCGCTGGCGGGCAAGCAACTTCAGCGCCACCGGAGGCAGCGCAGCGCCCAGAGCAAGCCCGATGCACGCACCAAGCAGGCTCCTGCTGCCTGCATAAAAGACCATCGCCAGGCCCAGCATTACGATTGCGGTCAGTATCGTCGCAGTTCGTGGCGTTACGTCCAGCAGCAACCGCCTGCGCAAGATCAGGTCGAAGCGTTTCTCCTGCTGGAGTATCACCGCCTTGAGCGGCGGCCAGCCGAGGTACACCGCCCCGGCCGTCAGCAACGCCATCGCACCCGAGGCGATAACTTGCGACGCGGTGAACACGGATTGCACATCGCCTGCTGCGATCACGTGAACACCTCCACGCTCAGTATGTCGTTGGCGATCAGTCCGTCGGCGAAGGCGGGGATATAACCGGTGTGGTACAGGCGGGTTTGCTCGCCGTCGCCGGCGCGTCGCAGGAAAATATCCTCGGTTATGACTCGCTCGGTCTGCGGATCGATTCCGCAGATTTCGGTGATGTGCGTTATGCATCGGCTCCCGTCGGCCAGCCGCGTCATTTGCACGGCAAGGTCGAGAGCCGCTACCACCTGCTCGCGTATTGCCCGAATCGGCATCTCGACGGCCATCAGCACCATCGTCTCCAGACGCATCAGCATGTCGTCCGGATTGTTGGCGTGAATCGTCGTCAGCGAACCGTCGTGTCCGGTGTTCATGGCCTGGAGCATGTCGAGCGCCTCCGGTCCGCGACATTCGCCGACGATCAGCCTGTCCGGCCTCATGCGCAGCGCGTTGCGAACCAAATCGCGAATCGTATATGCGCCCTTGCCCTCGATGTTGGCCGGTCGCGTTTCCAGGCGAACCAGATGCTCCTGGGGAAGTTGAAGCTCGGCAGAGTCCTCGATTGTCACAATTCGCTCACCGGCGGGTATGAAATTGCTCAGCACGTTCAGCGTCGTCGTTTTACCGCTGCCCGTTCCGCCGGAAATGATAATATTCTTGCGCCCCAGCACACAGGCCCGCAGGAAACTCGCGGTCGGTTCGCTAAGCGTCCCGCGCTCGACGAGATCGTCCATGGTGAACGGAATCTGTGCGAACTTGCGGATCGTCAGCGCAGGACCGGAAAGGCTCAGCGGATTAATGATAGCGTTGACTCTCGAACCGTCCGGCAGGCGGGCGTCAACCAGCGGTGTCGAACGGTCGATCCTCCTGCCGATGGGCGTAATGATTCGCTCGATGATGCTCAGGACGATCTGGTCGGAGAAGAAGCTCCGCCCGGTGTTCTGCAGCACGCCGTCTTTCTCTATATAGATACGATCGCGCCCGACGACCATGATCTCGTTGACGTTGGGCATCTCCAGCAGATCCTGCAGCGGACCGTAACCGAGCACGACGTCCTCGATCTCCTTGGAGAGCATTCGCCGCACGATGTAACTGCTGAGTTCGGGCGTAATCAGGCCGGTGAGTTTCTCGCTCCGGGCGTCCCAATCGGCTTCGATCATCGCCACGTCGTCCTTCAACGTGTGAGGACGCAGGCGCAGCGGATAGCTGCTCAACACGTCGCCGATGATCCTTCCTATCTGCTCCTCATGCTTCGCATCGAGCAGGTCGGAATCCTCGAATCCGTACCCGTACATCAGCTTGCCGGTGGCGCGTCGGGCCAGTTCCGTGACGATCATCCGCCAGAGGAACTCCCTGGAAAGATGCGCCGACATCTCATCGTCCACCTCGGCGAGGTGAACGTCGATTATCTGTCCGAGATTCTGCTTTATCAGGGCGACGTGACTCGAATCGGCCGAGCCTAGTTGCCCGGTAACTCGCAGATTGAGCTTCTCCAGCAGTTCGGCGTGCATCTTCTGTTCGAGCTCGACGATGCGCTTGCGTGGCGACGCCTTGGCTGGGGCGCCTTTGACGCGTTTGTCCGCCGGGGACATCATGTAAACGCTGAACTCGCCCAGGCGAATCTCGTCGCCGTACTCGATCTTGCGCTTCTGCTTGTACTCCACAGGCTGATTGGCAACCGTCGCCCCGTTGAGCCCGAGACATTCGAAATAGTAACTGCCCGCCTCGGAGAATATCTGCCCGTGCTTGCGGGAAACGAACGGGCTTTGCAGCGTGATATCGTTGGTCTCATCGCGACCGATGCTGATTGGCTCGCTGCTAACCTGCGTCACGTCGCGCTGATCGGTGTATTGATTGTATACCCAGATTTCCATTGGATGGTCTTACCCGGTGTTACCTTTCGGTTCTGCTGGCCGTTAAATCCCTGAGCTGCGAATTGACTTGCGGCTTCTTGATCCGCGTACCGGCGGTCGGGTTGCGCACCTCCAGCCACACGTTGCCGCGAACGTGAGACAGGACGTTCGCCAGTTGCAGTGACACGTCGGGGCTGACCTCGATGGTTATCTTGCGATATTGCCTCTGCCCGGTTTTCTGTCGCTTGCCAGGCCGGGCGCGTTGATCGCTGAACGTCACCCCGCCGATTTCGATTACCTTAACGTCCTCGATTATGCGGTACGCCTGCAACGGTTTGCTGCCTGCGGTCAGCATCGCCAGCACGCTGACGCGATCGCCCACCGAGAGTATTTCGCCCGGTCCCTGTCGCGGGTCGATTGCCAGGGTGTAAGTGACCATCCCCGGCCGAATTTTCTGCGACGGATTAGTTCTGGTGGAACTGACCGTGTGCTCGTACTTCAGCCAGCGTCCCTTGAGCACCGGCTGGTAAAGCGTGCTTGTCAGGGCGGTGTCCATCTCGTCGGACTTCATATAGTTGTCCAGGCCCTTGACGAACTCGGCGCTTACCTCGACGGTTTCGACGTCTTTGGCGCGAATCTTCTCGCCGGCCTGCATGTCACGGACCACGCGAATAAGCTCGACGGTCTCGCCTTTGCTCTCCGATCTGATTTGCGCAATTCGGACGTTGTAGATCACGGCCACGATTGCAGCCAGCACGAGCGCCACTACGAGCAGTTGCTTGCTCGCAAAAGGCGACCCGCCCGCCTGGTCCGGGTTAATTACGTTGCTGGATTCATCTGCCATTTGACGTTTCCTTCGCTATTGAGCGCCGCCGAGTTCTGCATTGCCATGCGGTGTAATCAGCGTCACTGATATTTCAATTTTCCCGTGCGAGCTCTTGCTTTGACTCAGCACGATCACAACTCGCTCCATCCGCTTACTTGCCATCAGCAGACGCTCGTCGTCGCCATCACAGGCGGTTCGCACCTCAAAGCCCGCGCCGGTAAGAACTCCCGAATAATGCTCCGCGGCCGCGAGTATGCTTCCGGTGTATTCGTAGCGTGCGAGTTGTTCATTACTATCGCCGGTTACGCGACTAAAGGCAAAGCGTCTTTTAGCACCCATCGGCGGATTAATCTCGCCCGGATCGCCGGACATTTCCACCAGCCCCGCAGCGCCCGACCAATCGCCCGCAGACGGAGCCTCGGTCAGCTTGCGCAAATCCAGATCGCTCGTTAGCGCCGGGTGTATCGTCGGACCCGGCTGGGGCGTCCGCGGCGATACACGCTCGGATGCGTCTGCAAACCAGTACAAGTGTATCTGCCAGGCGGCGAAGATACTCACCGCCAGCAGAACGACCTGCAGCAGAGCGGTGAGGCGAGGTTTTGCTTTCGCATCGGACATAAGCTTACCACCTCTGCAGGTACAGACGGCTGATCCTGTCTCGCAGGTCATCATCCGGTATCTGGTCTACTTCCGCATCGAGATCGGCCAGGAACGTATCCCGGATCGTCGATAGATAGGACACCTCGCCCCGCCGCCACTGGAGACCGTCGCGAAAATGCGGCCGCTCGATAGCCCCTGAGATTGCGGCAAAGGCAGCCACATCGGTCGGGAACTCCGCCGAGACATTTGCCCATCGGCCTCGCGGCCAGGCACCGGGCACGCAACGGGCGATCAGTTCGCCAGCGTCTGCTGATTCCATGGATGCTTCGTCGACAAAATCGTCGAGCGTGTCATGGCTGCGGTTTTCGCTGTCGAACTCGGCGCTGCCAGCCTGGAGGTTGAAGAACATCACGTTGCGTTCGGCCAGTTCGTTCATCCGAGCGGAATCCGCGCCAGCCACCTCGGACCAGGCGGAATATCGCGCCGCGACGATGACGTGCTGCTGGTTGACCATCGCGAACCCGAAGAAGAACGTCAGCGCAATTACGCCTGCGAGAATCGGAATCGCCAGCGTAAGCTCGATGAGCACCGCGCCTCTGCGTCGATTTGGATTGGTCGGTCTAATGATTTAAAAACTCCTCAGCCATCGGTGACAGGCCGTCAAGATATTGCATCGCCGAATCGAAATCGTTCTGGCTCGGACCGGTCTGTCCGCCCAGGTCGGCTGGCTGGGAAAGCTCATCGACCCAGCGGTCCCAGTCGCTCACCGGTGCAAGCTGCACCTGCCAGTCCTGCGTCCAGAGG
>SDBT01016551.1_pt1 | contig 11672 bp, 6 predicted proteins | sample 2277101 | NCBI WGS metagenome assembly SDBT01 (sample SAMN10404973, study PRJNA504765) | marine sediment metagenome | isolation source: marine sediment core GS10_PC15, 103 cmbsf | place: Arctic Ocean: Southern Knipovich Ridge | collected 2010
CCTTCCGGTTGCTCGACGAGGCGCTCGACGTCACGGACGGGGGGCGCTGATCGCACCGGCGGCGCGCGAAGGCTGCCCCAGGTCGTGGTGGCCATCGGATTACTCGCGGGAGCCTGCGCGACGGCGGCGCAGCGCGCGATTCCGCGGGCCGGCGCAGTCCACAACATCATCGACGGCGTCCGCTTCGAGTCGGGCAACTGGTCACCCGATCTCCCAGCCGGCCGGGCGGGGCGGTCACGCGGCAACCATCGGGCGGTGGTGGAGGTTGACCAGCCCGCGGCGGCCGTGGCGGTTCGCATCCCCTGGCGGCGAAACGACGCGAACCCACAGGGCAAGGACGTGGTCGTCGTCGATGCCGCCACCGGTGAAACGGTTCGCGACCGCGTGGTCGTGCACGTCGACAACGAAGCCGGCGATATCGTCTTTCGTCCGGTTGCGGGCTCGGACACCTACTACGTCTACTACCTGCCCTACGAGACGACCGGCAGGCAGTACCCCACGCTGAAGTACTTGCCGCCGCAAGCGACGGCGGATCAGGATTGGTTGGCTGCGCTCGGTCGGCTCGATGACGAAGCGCGCATGCGGCTGCCGCAGGCGCGCACGGTCAGCATCCAGTCGATCAACGCGTTTCACAGCTTCTTCCCGATGGAGGTGGTTGCGACCGCCGCGGAGGTCTCCCGCTTGCTGGGCGGCGAAGTGCGGGCCTGCTACCTCTTCCCGGAGGATCGCAGCTACCCGATTCGCATGCGTCGGTTCCTGCCGAAGCACTGGGCCGATCGTGGGCTGAGGAACACCTTCGAAGGCGCAGCGCGGCGCGGGGAATACTACACGTTCCAGATCGGGGTGTACGCGGTCGACCGCCGACTGGAGAACCTCTCCGTCGTGTTCAGTGATTTCGAATCCGGAGGCGGATCGGGTCTCAATCACAGCGCGTTCACGTGCTTCAACACCGGCGGAGTCGATCAGCTCGGGCGACCGTTTGCCAAGTCCGTTTCGGTGGAGGCGGGCGAGGTTCAGGCGCTCTGGATCGGCGTGCAGATTCCCTTGCAGGTGCGACCCGCACGATATAGCGGATCGGTAACCGTCTCAGCGGACGGTGTTCCCGCGCAGGCAATAAAGGTACACATCCAGATCACGGACGAATCGGTCGCGGATAGCGGTGACAGCCGCCCGGAAGACATGACCCGGCTGCGCTGGCTGAACTCCACCGTCGGCTCGGACCCGGACTTCATCATCGCGCCGTACCAGCCGGTCCGGGTCGCCGGCCGGACGCTTTCAATCCTCGGGCGCGACGTCCTGCTGGATGCCAGCGGATTGCCGGCTCAGATCCGGAGCTGGTTCGCGCCGGAGATGACTGGGTTTTCGAATACGCCCGAGGACCTGCTCGCGGCTCCGATCGCGCTGCAACCGACGACACGGGCCGGCCTCGAGACCTGGACCTCCCAGCCGTTTCAGGTTCATCAGGAGGCGCGCGGACGGGCGACCTGGAGCGTTCACAGCTCGTCGGCGCACTTCGACCTGCACGCCCAAGGTGCGCTCGAGTACGACGGTATGCTCGACTACCGGCTCGCGCTCGTCGCGCGCGAGGACATCGACCTGATCGATATCGTCCTCCCGATCGACCTGCTGCCGGAAGCCGCGCGCTACATGCTCGGGCTGGGCCGGCGGGGCGGGAAGCGCCCGGAGCGCATCGACTGGGCCTGGAAGGTCGAACATCACCAGGAAGGCGTCTGGCTCGGAAACGTCCACAAAGGTCTCCAATACGTGCTGCGGGATGAGAACTACGAGCGGCCGCTGAACACAAATTTCTACCTCACCAAGCCGCTCAACTTGCCGCCCTCGTGGTACAACGCCGGCAAGGGCGGCATTCGCATAGAGACGACCACGGGTGCCGTGACGGCCCGCAACTACAGCGGGCCTCGGCACATGCGGCGGGGCGACACGCTGCACTTCAACATCCGGTTTCTGGTCACGCCCTTCCAGCCGCTCGACACGAAAGCTCACTTCAACACGCGCTTTGTACACAAGTACGTCCCGGTGGACACGGTCCGCGCTTGGGGCGGGACGGTGGTCAATATCCACCACGCGAACGCCATCAATCCATACATCAACTACCCGTTCTACAATCTCGATGAGCAAAGGGCTTACATCGCGGAAGCCCACGAGAAGGGCATCAAGGTCAAGCTGTACTACACGATTCGGGAGCTGACCTATAGGGCCCACGAACTCTTCGCGCTGCGCAGCCTGGGGGACGAAATCCTCAACGACGGCGCCGGCGGCGGCCACTCCTGGCTACAGGAGCACCTGCAAGACAGGTATCACTCGGCGTGGCATGCCTGGAGCGTCGATGACGCCGCGGTACTCAACCAGGGGACTTCGCGCTGGACCAACTACTACATTGAAGGCCTGAACTGGCTGGCCGAGCATCAACAGATCGACGGACTGTACCTGGACGATATCGCCTTCAGCCGGGAGACCGTCAAGCGCATGGTCTCGGTGCTGCAGCGTCACCGGAGTGAGGTCGTCATCGACCTGCACTCCGCGAATCAGTACAACCCGCGCGACGGATTCGTCAACAGTGCGCTGCTCTACATGGAGCATTTTCCGTTCATTTCGCGGCTGTGGTTCGGCGAGTATTTCGAATACGACCGCGACGCGGACTACTGGCTGACGGAGGTCTCCGGAATTCCGTTCGGCCTGATGGGCGAGATGCTGCAGGATGGCGGCCACCCGTATCGAGGACTGTTGTATGGCATGACGGCGCGGATGTATGGGGACGTCGATCCTCGTCCGGTCTGGCAGATGATGGATGATTTCGGCATCGACCGGAGTCGGATGCTCGGCTACTGGCTGGATTCCGTACCCGTCCGGACGAATCACGAAAAGGTGCTCGCGACCGCGTACATGCGGCCCGGGGCGACGCTGATCGTGCTGGCCTCGTGGGTATCAGAGGACGCGGACGTGAAGCTCGCCGTCGATTGGGCGAAACTGGGCGTACCCAATCCCGCGGCGGTTTCGCTGGTCGCGCCGCGGGTCGAAGGCCTGCAGACCCGCGCCACCCTCGACGTGAACGGACCGATCCGTGTGCCGGCGGCGCAAGGACTGTTCCTGCTGCTGCGGCACGAAAGCCAGTAGGTGTAATGCTTCATTCGCAAGCCGCGGGCCCGGTCGCCGCTGCCGTTTTCGGTGAATGGAGTGCGAGCCGGGCGACGAGGCCCAGGTCGACTTCGGGACGGCCGCCCCGCTGGTCACTTCCCGCCCGGAACGGGGCGTCAGAACCGATAGGACAAGCTGAGGAAGAGCCAGTGCGTCTGGGCCTTCACGGAACTGTGGTTGTAGTCGCCGCCAATAATCCGGCTGTGCGAAACGTATTGGGTCGGGCCCCATGAGTACTGGTATGCGGCATCCAATCCCCACCGCTCCCACTTGTGGCCGTACCCAAGGGAAAGTGCATGTTCGACTATGCCGGCAAGGTTCGGGAAGAGCGTCGCGGATGGGATTGGGTTCTTGTGATACACGTACCCAACGCGCAAGACGTCGGCAGACGTGGGGAAGAACTCGTAACCAACTCTGAAAGCAACGGAGTCGTGCCAGTCCATTGGGAGCGTATCGCGCACGCTGGGGCCCAGGAGCAAATCGAAAAGCGGATTGGACCCGTCGGACAACTTCATATCCATTTTGTCAAACGCGTGGGACCAGTCGAACCAGACAATGTCCGTGGAAACGCGGTGCTTGTCGTTGAACCGGTGCGTGATTCCGGCACCGAGGCTTCTGGGCCAGGCCAGGTCAACCTCCGCGTCGTAGCTGGCCTTGAGCGGCGCTACTCCCAAGCCGGTAATGTCGACCCTTGCGCTGCCTTTCAGGCGAAAGCGGGTTTCACTGCGGTATGCCAATCCGACGACGGTCTGGTCGCTGAGCTTGTATTGCATTCCAATCGACCAGGTCGGGGCATACCCGGTAACCTTGAGATCGAGCATGCACGGAAGCCCGGCGAAGCGGCCGGTCTGCAAGTTGAACGGCTCCTCCAGTTGGACGTGATTGACGGCAAGGCCGAAGGTGGCTCCCAGGCTGAGTCGCTCGTCTACCTTCCAGGCCAGCGCGGGCAGGATCTTCATTAGCGCCGCCAGTGAACTGTACTCGCGTTTCCCATAGAGGGCGTGGCGCAGATTGTAATGAGCGCCGAATCCCGCCGGCGCAAACACGCCGATGCCGAATGCGAAACGGTCGTCGCCGAATTTCTTCGAATAGGCGAACTGAGGCAGAGGGAAAGGCACGACCCTCCCGTCGTCGTTGTTGAGCCGGTCGGTGTAGTCCAGGTCGGTGAAGAGCACATCGAAGCCGAAATCGAGCCGTTCGTGTTCCGGTATGTTTGCGAGTCCGGCCGGGTTGTCGAGGATTACGCTGAGATTGTCGAAATGAGCGATGTTGGTGCCGCCACGACCGGATGACGTTGCGGCGATACTGTCGCGCACCACACCTTGGGCCAACAGGCTCTGCTCAGACAGGACGATTAGAGCACAGAATGCGGTGACCAGGCAGAAGGTGGAACGTCGGCTGGGCATTTAAGTGCTCGGTTCGCGTTTGCCATAGCCCTGATGCCCGCACCGATAAGGGCCGATGCCAGGCCGCAATTGGCGCTACGATCCCAGCACACTCGAGACCAGCCGGCCAACTGCGTCTGAATCGAGAGTGACGACGAAGTCCGATTCCAGGGAGCCCAATCCGAACTCGCCCCCGGTCAGATTCAGAACGGACTCCGTGTGCAGGTGCCCGGTGGCGCCCTCGAACAGGCCTGTTCCGTAGATGATCTCACCGAGCGCCGTGGTCTGAAGTCCGGTAACGGTCGGAGCACCCAGTTCATCCAGCACGAGTGCGCCGGCTTCGTCGGTCAGCATTATGAGGTCTGCCACCACGACCAGATTCAGGCTGAAGAGCGTTCCGTCGTCAGGTGAATCGGCGGTGAACTCCGCGCGTGAGAGCGCCGCGATTGGCACTCCTTGGCTGTCAAAGAAGACCTCGAGGATTTCCTCGTCATATGTGCCTTCAAACTGCCCGGAGACGGTTCCCGACAGCGTTGTCGGCAGTCCGGTATTCGGGTTCGTCGCGGTAACGCTCGCGACGATGCGCGACTCCGTGGTCGCCCCGGAACCCTCGACCAAGCCGGCCACGCCAGACGGGAACAATGCGAATCCGCAGCCGCTGGAGCCGAGCCAAGCGAGATGCACTACGACCAGGAACGCTGCCGTACGTTTCGGTCCGCCGAGAAACCGATCTGCCTTTTGCGCCATCAGCACACTCCAAGGGCGGGAGGCGATGTCCGTCACCCACGACACGACGCCATCGTTAGCGTCGCGGTACGGTTTCTCGCGCTCCTGATCGGTGTATCGGACCGAGAGCTAGGCAACTTGAGCGGGTTCGGCCACGGGCAGGCGGACCACGAAGGTAGCACCCGATCCGGGCCGGCTCTCGCAAGTCAAGGTGCCCCCGTGTTCCTCGACGATCCTGCGGCAGGTATCCAGCCCCAGGCCGGTCCCCTCGTCCCCCTTCGTGGTGAAGAACGGCTCCCAGATCCTCTCCAGGGACGCCGGATCGATGCCGGTTCCGTTGTCACAGACCGACAAGACCCCCGCGGTCTCATCGCAGGCCACGGTGATCTCAATCTCGGGCTTGTCGTGAGATTTGAGAGCGTCGGCGGCGTTCTTGACCAGATTGAAGAGCACTTGCTGGATCTTCGCCTTGTGACAGCAGACCACCGGCTCGGCGGCGACCGCGAGCTTCAGGGCGTGCTTCGGAATGCTCTCGTGCATGCCGGCCAGCGAAACTGCTTCGCGCGCCAACTGCCCGAGATTGACGTTGAGCATTCGGTAGTTCCCACCATCCATCCGCACAAAGTCCTTGATCTCGTCGATCAGTTCCTTCAGCCGGTCGTGGGTTTGGCGAACGATGCGTGCGAGCTCGACCAGCTCCGCGTGGTCCTGGAACTCGTTCTCGATGAGTTCAACCAGAGGCAGAACGAAGAGCTGGTTACGCATCTCGTGAGCGACGCCCGCCGCGCAACGGCCGAGCGCGGCACAGCGTTCCGCATGATCGAGCCTCTCAGCCAGCGCGCTGTTTGAGAGAGCCAGATCGTATGCTTCAAAGCCTCTCACGAGCATGGTGAAGAGTGTCTGGCGCTCCCAGGGCTTGGTGATGAAGCTATACACCTGGCCCTTGTTGATCGCCTCCATCATGGCGTTCGAATCGGTGTATCCGGTCAGAATCATCCTGATCGTGTGGGGATAATCCCGCTTTGCGATCTCGCAGAGCTCCACACCGGTCACGTCGGGCATGCGCTGGTCGACCACCATCACGGGGATTTCGTGGGTTTTGAACAGCTCCAGCGCCTCCGCGGCCGACGAAGCCTCGAGGATATTGAAGTGAGCGGCGAACGCTGCGCGAAACACAACGAGATTCGCCCGCTCGTCGTCCACGTAGAGTAGGGTGCGTTTCATGTTACGGTTCCCTCGGGCAATGCCGGCGCGCCAGTAGCTGCGGGCATTGCTTGGCCGCGTTCAGGGGTGCTGCCGGTGCTCGAGGCACGTGCCAAGCGCTCAATGGCAGGGTCCGGCGTCAGCAGCTCCTCCACTTCGACCGGAAGTGTTATGGTGAACTCCGTGCCGTTCGCGTGGCCAGGCGGCGGCGAACTGACGTCGATTGACCCGCCGTGGCCTTTTACGATCCCGTAGCTGATGGACAGACCCAGGCCGGTGCCGACGCCGACCTTCTTCGTCGTGAAGAAGGGATCGAAGATTCGACCCATAATGTCCTCCGGCATGCCGGCCCCGGTGTCCCGAATCCGGACGACCATGTGACTGGCCGTCCTGCGGGTTGAGATATGAATGCTGCCTTTGCCGGAGATGGCCTGCTGGGCATTGTCGAGTACGTTCAAGAAGACCTGTGCGAGCTGCGTTCCAGAGCACAGAATCTGGCCGTCGTCGCAAAACTCCTGCTCGATCCGCACGCGGTTCTTCGTCTTGTTGTTAAGGAGATTGACCGCGATCTTCAAGCCTCCGTGCAGATCACACAGCGACCGACGATCTTCGCCCGGGTGCGCAAACTGCTTCAGGTCGCTGACAATGGCCGCGGCGCGCTTCGCGCCGCTCTCCACAACCTCGGCGAGCTCGTACACCAGGGAGAAGGTATCGCTGAGCTCGTCCGGCGCACTACTTGTGTGGTCTGACGCGCCGTCCGCGGTCGTCGCCCGGTTCAGCACCGGTTGGACCACTTGCCGCAGCTTCTCGATTCTCTCGCGCAAGGGGATGATTCCGTTGTAGACCGCGTTGATCGCATTGTTGATTTCGTGGGCAATTCCGGCGACCAGCTCGCCCAGCGAGGTCATCTTCTCCGAATGCACCAGTTGATCTCGGGCCAACTTGAGCTCTTGGGTGCGCTCGCGAACCTTGCGCTCGAGGCTCGCGTTGAGTTCCTGAATGACCGTTCGATTCCCTTCCAGACGCTCGACCATTCGGTTGAAGCTACGGCCGAGCATGCCGATCTCGTTGGTCGAGACGGCCGTGATGCGTTCCGCGAACGCGCCGGCCTCCACGCGACGCATGGCGCGCACCATGTCCTGGACCGGCATGCTGACCGACTTGGCTACAAAGGAGGACAGAACCAACGCCATCAGAACCGCGCAGGCCGAGATCGCGATGGTCTCGAGCCGCAGGCTCCGCACGACCTGATCCAGTTCGCCCGGAGCATTCACCAGGCTGTTGGCTTTCTCAGTGGCAAGCGTGGTTATCATGAGCGCCGTGATTAACACGGTCAAGGCAAACGAAAAGAGCAACTGCTTGTACAGGCGGCTGGTGGGCAGGTTCTCGTAATCAACCACCACACCGTAGTCCATCAGGTGCCGGGTTACGGGGAGCATCAAACGCTCGATCACGAAGTACGTCATCGACACGGCCGTCGCCACGCCCATAAACGTGGCGATCGAAACATGGACCAGCACAGTCACAGATGCGCCCGCGGCCAACGTCAAGTAGACATAGACGGGCGGTAGGCAGCACAGCGGAACCAGAACCGCCTCGCGTAGATGGTGCCGGATCGGAAAGACGACTGCTTCGCGGCCCGCTGCGCGGCCGAGTGCGGTGGGGAGTGGATGCCCTAAGTGCAGCAACCGCATCACCGCCCGGAGCTTCCTGGTCTCCCACAGGGCCAACAACACGGTCACGGTCACCGCGTTCAAAACGACTGCCGCGGCCGCCACGCGCCAATGGAACTGCAGCGCTCCCGAGAGATCTAAGGTCAACCCGACGTAGTAGACCACCAGCACTCCGCCAACGAGACCCCCCAGGCGGGTAGCGACCATCATCCAGATAATGTATGCGGGTCCTAGTCGCGTGACCCAGCGCTGTAGCATGTTCGGCGCATCCTCTCGTCGAGCGCTGCGACATCCAGCCGCTCGAGTTTCTCGACAAACTCAGTGATTACCCAGTCAGGCGTAGAGGCACCGGCGGTGACGCCCGCGCTGCGGCACCCCTGAACGTACTCCGACTGAAACGATGACCAGTCTTCCAGATGGTGTGTGGGCGTGCCCTGTTCGCAACAGGCCTGAGCGAGCTGGCGCGTGTTGGAACTGTGCAGCCCGCCTAATACGAAGACAACATCGGCCCGGCTACACAAAGCCACGGCGGCCTTCAGGCGGCGATTAACTTCGTTGCATAGCGTGTTGACTACCTTGATCTCGCAAAACGAACGGGAGACGATGTGTCCCACCATCATTGCGAACTGCTCTTGCGCGAGCGTCGTCTGACCGACTACCCCCAGGCGACCCTTGCGCGGCAGTTGGTCCAGCTCGTCGGGCCGGCCGACAACCACAACCCCCGGCGCATACCCGACGATGCCTTTGACCTCGGGATGATCGGCGTCGCCAATAACCACCACCCCGTAGCCTTCCTGGTGCAGTTCCTCAACGACCCGCTGGGCGCGTCGCACCAACACACAGGTCGCGTCAACCACCTCCGAACTGCGCGCGCGCAGGCCGGCCATGGTGGCCGGATCCACGCCGTGGGCCCGGATCAACACCGGCCCGGAGCCCACCTGGTCCAGCGACTCGGCGATGCTGAGTCCGATTTCCGCGAGCCGGGCCACGGCCTGCTTATTGTGAATCAGGGGCCCGAGGGAACACACCGGTCCGGCGCGGTGGGCCGTGTCCTCGGCGAGGTTGATGGCGTCCTTGACGCCGCGGCAAAACCCCAGATACTTGGCGCACACTACTCTCATCGTTGCTCGGGGCTCACGAAGTCGACCTGGTAGTCGAGGCTACAGCTAGTCCCGCATCCGCTTCTTCCATGCGCGCGGGTTGATCCGCCACCGTGGCGGCCGCGCGAAAGCGGCGGAGGTGCCGCTTGTAGTGGAAAAGGTGTTTGGCCAGGAGGGTGGCAATGCGCGTGATGTGCTCGTGGAGGTTAGCGGTTCCGGCGTAACTATGGCCGATTAAATCGCGAAGCTCCCGGTTCTCGTGAAGCAGGGAAAGCAGCAGTTCCGCATGCCGGCCATATAGAAAGCGCGCAGCGCGGGAATAGGCCAGCAGCTCTTTGCCCACCCGACTGCGCAGAATACGCTTGGTGTAGCCGGAGAACGACAAATCGTTGCGTTTGAACGCATCGACAATCGCTTCGGCCGCCAGGGAACCGGTGGCGAGACTCTGCGAGATACCCTCCGAGAAAAGCGGATCGCTGCCCAGCGCGTCTCCCACCAGAAGCATTCTGGGCCGGGAGAAGCACTCGCTCGGATCGAAGTGCCGGATCGGCCAAGCCTTGCGTGACACTCCCTCGGCGTTGACCCCACGGCGAACCAGGATTTCGTTCAGGTATGCGTGGCTGCACACCCGCGCCCGAGCGACGATGCCTCTGCTGACAAAGGGCCGGCCGTCGATGTAGCACGGAAAGTCCCAATAGTAGCCGCCGAGTCCTTCGCGAACGTAACTGAAGTCCACCAAGAGCACCTGTTCCGTGAAGACCGGTTCTTTTGCCGGGTCGGCAGGCGTCTCCGCCACGAGTATCTTGGTGATCTTCCCGGGGCGAAAACCGGGCGTCTTGCGCAGCACGGCGTTGGCACCATCCGCGCTCACGACGACCTTGGCGCGGAAGTGTCCGCGATTGGTAATCACCGAGAGGCAATCCGGGTTTCGGACAACCTTCATGACCCGAACACCCTCCAACGTGGGAATGTTGCGGTCCGTGACGGCACGAAACAGCGTGGTATCGAGGTCGGACCGACGAATGACACGCTTGGCGCAGCCATCTTCAGGAAGATCGATGCAGGCTTCCCCGTAGACCAGGCGCACGTGGTGCACCGGTGCCGATGGGATGTCTAAGGGGATCTCCAGCTCGGAGAGGATGCGTTCGGCGTTAAGGGTAAGCGCGCCGCCGCAGGTTTTCTCTCGAGGGTGATGGCTCTTTTCAAGCAGCAGGGTCCGCGCTGCCAAATCCGGGCTGAGTTGCTCGAGATGCAGCGCCGTGGATGTACCGGCGGGCCCACCGCCGATGATGATGACATCCACGTCTCCCAATAGCTCGCTCTGGCTGCCTCGCATAGTAGTGACACCTTTCCTGTTCCGGCGTCGAAGACTACTTGAGTCCACGACTGGCCAGGTGAATCTCCAACAGTTGCTCCAGTCCAACAACGAATGCGTCGATCTCGACCGTTCGCAACGACCGGGCCAATGCGACCAGCCGACTGCGATGGTCTTTCCAGCGGTTCAAGAAGAACGGCTCGCAGTCATGCGCCGTGATGGTCTGCCGCAGCACGTCGGGGTCGGCATTGATGAGTTGCTGCACGCTCAGGAGACCCTGCTGCAAAGCGTGGGCGAATACCCCGCTGGTGAAATCGCGATCGACGAGCTCGCGCTCCCACGTAGTCAGCAGATTTCCGATGCGGCCCATGCATTGGGCGTGCCAGAGCGCTTCACGAACTCGGCCCAGCTCGCCACGGTCAAACCGGCTCGAACACATGAGGTCCAGGGTCCCGGAGACCATCATGTGCATGTTGTGCGGCAGATAGAGATCGTGCTCCACCATGTTCACCAATTCTGGATCACGGTTGAGCATGTGGCTGTAGCGCATCGCGTTGAGAAGTTGCAGATAGTCGTAGCGCAGCAGGTCCTGAAACTCCGCATAGCGCGGGTAGGCTTCCGCCCGTGCCACGATCGCATTCCACACCCGGCGGGTCACCTCCGCGTAGGCCTGCTGCTCCGGCGAGAACTCGGCGAAGTCAGGAGCTGAGACCGCGAAGGGGATCTCGAGCAGTTGCTCGAGATAAGACGCCGGTCCGGACTGATCGGCCACGTCGTCCAGCAAAACGTCGACCATGACTCCGAGCACCTTGGTCACGTTGTTCGTATCGCGGAGCTCCGGATCGACGCACGGGAGCGAGGTCAAGCTGACCCCTTCCAGACACCACTTCCAGAGGAAGGGGTCGCGGTCGCCCACCTGCTCGTATTCCCGCACCCAAGATTCAAGTGTCTTGGGCAGGGGTCGTCCGCGAACCCGGTCGAGCGCGGCGTGCAGACGGGCGTCGTCGATCGCTGGAAGGGACCCGGAAGTACAGTCCCGCGCCGTTTCGATCCCCCGCAGAACCAGCGACAGTATCTTCTCGGTGGACAAGCCACATACACCGCGACGCTGTCG
>SDBT01016552.1_pt1 | contig 11672 bp, 13 predicted proteins | sample 2277101 | NCBI WGS metagenome assembly SDBT01 (sample SAMN10404973, study PRJNA504765) | marine sediment metagenome | isolation source: marine sediment core GS10_PC15, 103 cmbsf | place: Arctic Ocean: Southern Knipovich Ridge | collected 2010
GTGTGTCCGTTTCTAACGTTTCATTTTGATCAGAAAACAAAGCATCGGTATAATGATCTCCTCACCCAGAAAAAGGATAGTCTTGATCCTACTGTGCAATTATTCTTGTTGTTTGTGCTTAACCCATTGACTTTACGTTATCATGATTTTCTGCGTAACACAAAGCAGGATGAAGCTACTATGGGTTTACCTGCACATGCGTTGATAGTAGAGGGGCAAATCGCGTGGCGTCGAATACTAGAGAAGTACCCCACGAAATTGCAGGGAAAGCCAGAACATGAATTAATCATGACGTTGTTTGAATTCCTTCGTAATATCCAGGGGGAAAAACCGCGAGAACTGTTTACCGCAAGTTGTAGTATATATTCTGGACGGCCAACTATTTGTCGTGTGCATCCGTTAGTGAGATTAGAGAAATTTGATTACGGCCCTGAAACAAACTCCATTGAGCAAAAACCAAATGCTGATGGTCAGAAGATTATTCTTAATCCTCAGACAGACTGTCCATCTTTAGCGTTTGATCGAGGACAACAAATGACTGCGAGTCAGTATTTAGAACGTCAGCAAGCACACCTTAAATCTGAATACATCTTCAGAGGCGAAGTGAGTAGATTTTTAATACAACACACAGAATTACTTAAGGAACTCTCACCAGAAACACGTGTTTTGATCTTTTGTCAATAACATTAACCCTCTTCCATCTGGCGAATTTTTAATCCACTTTATCACAGATTTTTGAGTACATAGATGAATACACAGCCTAGGAGATAAAGGAAATGTTAAAATACTGTCCAATCTCCCTTCAGGAGTTTTTAAAGAAAAAGAATAAGAATACCGATCTAGTGGAAAATACCAATTTAATCCCACACTTAGTCTTGTGATCAGTGATCGTGAGGTCAGGATAGGAATATTTGTTTTTACCATTCACAACTTTCTTCTTATAAACACCCTTTTGTTCAACAGTTATGAGCTTGTTAGGATCATTATAAACCTTTTCTAATCCGACACAGAGAACACGGCTCCAAAAATCTTCATTTTTTCCATGACACGCAGTAGAAGCTACAAGTTCATTTTGAATAGTTTTTAATGCTTCAATAATCAATTCATTCGATAACATTGAGTTTCATTCCTCTCATCATTGTTTTTTCATCCCTTTATTTCATCCTTTCGTATTGTTCTGGTGATCTACAATATCTTTCTTTTGAAATCCCACAAAAATACACCCTAAGGAAGTTAAAGAGGAGGGGGGAAATAGGAAAGTGGTTGATGGGATACGTCTCGGAACGGACAAGGTGTGAAAGCCCAGTAAGGGATGGATTCCCAGCGACTAAAACCACTTAGTGGGACAATTAACAACTTTTTGACTGGTTTTAGGGGCTCAATACTAGTCTGCGGTGAGAAATTAATAAGGAATTAATCCTCATCTATTTTTTCCAATTTAAGTAGTTGTTTTGAACCTTACTTTGTCGTTCAATTTAACGTGAGGAGGACTTAACAGCTTTTACTGTTAAAATTGGACCAGTTACAGAAAAACCTATACTAATCGTGAACCACCCAAAAACTGGAAGAGAGATCTCATATAGGATTATATGACTTAAAAGATACTCTACTAGATCTTGATATTCCCCTTTAAGAAAAGAATCAAGTAAGTTTAACAGCGTTATTATTCCAATCAGAAAAATTATTATCCCAATTAAAGCGATAATCATCTTTTGCTGTTTCTTCAGTGTCGCACTAATTTTTTGCATCACATTTAACCCAATTCTTGATTATTTTCAAATCGTTTTTCCAGATCCTATAAAGAAGTATTATAAACAGCTATATAAATTTATCTTTACATATAATCTTTCAGAGTTGCAACAAAGTTGCAACAAAGCAGCAACAGCTTAATAGAGATGATAAGGTGTATTACAGTCCCCTTGTAGTTAATAAAGTTGCAACAAAGTTGTCATATTTGACATCATTTAAGATAAATATGATTAGGAAGTATCCTCCCTCTAGGAACGTAGAGATTCTAGTTTCATTCTAAGAAGAAAATTACGCTTGAAGATTATATGGTGTTTAGACATAATATTGGCATTAATATCTTTGCGGTTATTAGGGCTCTAAGGATCAAAAGATATTTCTCGAAGCAATTGCTCGATTAGGAAGGGGTTTAGATCACGCATTCCAAATGAATTGAACAATAATATTTTCCCTTGTAGCTCGCATAAAATGGCCGATGGCACTTACAACAGGAGTTTCCTTTCTTTTTGGGCTCATTACTCATTCCTTCTCAATTTCTTGTGGGTGAAATGTCTTGACACAGACTTCAACTATATCTTTCACGAATTGTATCTGTGCCGCTCGGTTCAATCCCCGTATTTGAATCCCAACAAGATTTGTTAATGCCACTAATACCTGATCGAACGCGTCTTGTTCGACTGGTGTCAGATAACTCCCTGGATAATCTTTCAACCGTTCATAAAATTGGATTAGATCAATTCCCATACGTTCACTTCTCTTTTTTTGTCGTTCTTGTGATAGGTTAATATAACTGAATTCCTTTGAAGAGGGTATCTCTCCAACTGGTAGTTACCTGTATTCCCGCCATTTTGGAGTAGCCATATATTTTCCCAGTCCAGAATCGAATAATTCCCCTCTATCAATCATTTCTTGAAATACTTGATAGAATGCCTTCTCAGATAACCCAATTTTTTCAGCTTCTTTGTGAGCTTGTTCTATTATGATGAATTCATTGGATAATAATAGATCAAGAATCGCTTCTCGAAACGCTCGTAGTTTCTTGCTCTTAGAAAATCCAAAGTACTGCGAGGTGGGATCTTGTTCATATTCTAAAAATTTGAATCCATGAGCATTATCGAAATCGGCAAATAAAGCTCTTGAAATTTTTAAGATTTTGTTAATCGTAACATTATCTATTGGTGTTTCATTTATTCGACTGTATGAGGTAGTTAGACGCATAATTGTTCCTTTCCTTCCTCTAATATCGTGGAGGGAACCATAATCATACGCATGGAGCTTCTTAAAGAAGTTGAATTCTTCACACATACGTTCAATCCATTTTTCGTATTCATGATGAAACCTCGTTGTAAAGATATCTTCACCCACGTCTTGTACCTGTAGATGACTCCACATTATCGACCACTGAATTTCAGGTAGAAATTCTTCACATTCCTTGTAGGATTCGTTAAATGCTAATGAGTGTGGGTACACTCTATCTAGTAAATACAATGTCATGTACAGCAAATTTACAAATGCAACTAGGACCACAGTTGCATGTAACACAGTATGAATGGCCTCAACCGAATTTTAAACTAGGAATTACTGTAGAGTGTCCCTATTGTGGAGGAAAGACAGAAATAATAGGAGGATGGGGTAGTTATCCCACTTTAACAGGGAAAGTACGACGTTATATGTGTAAAAACTGCGCCAGAACCTTTAATCCTGCCAAAATACCGTACTGGCATGATAAAGTGGAAGAATTTGTCTGGAAACTTACACAAATGACCATTAAGGATAGGGTTGTAGTCAATGCTCTCGCGAAAATGTGGGAGGTGCCTGAGACAACCCTACGAACCCTAATAACTGCTATCAAAGACTTCCTCGCTATCAACTTGGAAATTATCAAACAGTTGCAGGAACGGCTGTCGGAACCGGACACCGTGAAGCACTCCGACTTGAGAACAATTTTTTATGATGAAGGCTTCATTAAATTATTGGGAGCGAATGGATTTATATTGTTTACGTTTGCTGCGGATGGCACCCCTATCAACGTAGCTATTGAACCTAGACGGGATGCTCAGACCATTTGCAGATATTTTGTGCAAGCTATGACCCAACTGGGAGGAATCGATGTGATCGTAGGTGACGGGGCAAAAACTATCTTTGAAGAGGAAGCGAGCCTACAATTTTCCTGGAACTGGCACTGCAATTGGTTAGTATATGGTTATCCACAACTTCCACGAGTGATTTGGGATAAGAATGATTTTATTTTAGACATTTTTGAAGATTTGATATATAAACCATTTATGGGATATTGGAGTACAATACCTGACAAATTTTGGATAATACTAAGTAACGCTCTTGAAGGGGAGAATCACCATCGTCTTCTCAAAGCATTTGTTTTATATTTTCATTCTATAGGAAGAATTTTTCCCTCACCTGCATTTGAATCGTAACCATCCCTGCTTTCTTAGATGAATGGTAATATCAGAAAAGCTCCTCTGGTACATAAATTTCCCTCAACTAATCTGCCTAAATTCTTACTACTCATTTCAATCTTTTTTTCTTTATATGCCAATATGAGTATTTACAATGAGATTATCCTGATATTCTTGCATAATTAACTCAAAATAATACGGTAGAAGCTTTGGATTATCCCGATAAAGATCGCGACAGTATTTTTCAGCCACAAATCCTTCAATTTCTACTTTTTCTCGTTGTAAGTAGATTACAGAACCGAAATAAATCTTGTTTCCCATATGAAATTGCTCTTCTGCTAGACTGATCAATTTAGGATAGTCACTTTTGACTTCTTTTTCCAGATTTGCGCCATCAGTAAATTTAAACTCAGCTATTAGATCTTAAAAAAATTTCAGATCTTAAAAAAGAAATGATTAAAGAACTTCATAAATATCTTTGGATATTATATCAAGAGACAGGAGCAGAACACAAAGACAGATGCAACTATTATATCAAAAAAATACAATCTTTACTGTGAGAGAAAAATCTTTTTTATCTAAGGATTTAGAAACCTTCGAAACGATCAACCAAGAAACTATTAATTTTTTCTGTCAAATTCCTGTCCCTAAATACTTATGGGTCTCTATCTAAAGAGTCTATCTATAAGAATAGCTGGAAATATCGATAAAACAATATTTAATGGAAGACAGGCTTCAAAAAGAGAGAGTAGATCATATCCATGGTCACCATATATGTAGAAAATCATACAATTATTCAAAAAGCTTAATTATTCAAGGAGCAATTAGTAAATATGAAGAAAAAAGATATTAAAAAACATTCTAATGATTTCTCTGGCCTTCTCTAAGTGAAAAGCTTCTAAATCATTTTTATGAAATTGATTCAAGAATAATGAATGAGAGAGAAAAACTCCTTTTAGCTTAGGTGGTCATGCTCATGATTATTAAAAGATGTAGCAGATTTAATTTACCCCCCACAAAAAGAACTCATTCATGGAAGAAAAGTAACAGATGATAAGTATATAAATCGGATATGGGCTTTTCTTGACAAAGCAGAGGGAGTCATTCAAATCGAGACTTAATTAAATCATCATTGGATTATCTAAGCAAATTAATCGAGAATCTCAATAAGGTACTTTCTAAAGGTGTTCATACCGAAGTCACTCTGAGCGAAGTTAATCGTGCGGTAATCTATACTTATTTAACAGTTGCAGATGTACTTGAATATTATAAAACTAGTCTTATTTAAAGCATTTTTCCATGTAAATGGACCGAAATCCCATGATTTGAAATTTTTTATGAAAAGTATGAAGAACATTGGAAAAAGCATTATGAACATTGGGGGGTAGTATATAATAATGAATGACAGCCTCAATGATAAATTTTATTGATGAACTTGACACAACTGCCAAAAGAATAGGTTTCGAAAAACGATATGCTTTTCTAAAAATTTTTATGACCTAGTTAAACACTAAGTAATCTTACAACAGATAGGTCGGAGAAAGAATAATTTAAAAATAACAAGCTGAAAGTACATATGAGAGAGGATTAATGAGGACGAAATACTTTACTAGGAAGTACTATTCAACATTCTTCATTAAGTATAAATGGCAGATATTAATAGGTTTCATCATTTCCTTGCCATTTCTACTGTTGGATGAATTTAGAATTAATATTTTCAATACAATTTCTGGATTACTAATTTTTGGTAGTTATTCAGCTGCAATATTAATAATTTTCACTCGTGGAGATAGTTTCATAGTCAAACTGCAATTAATCCATCAGGAGAACGTGGTTTTTATCTTATTGGCAGGAGTTTATGTAATATCGATTCCCATTTCAATTATTGTTTTTTCTGAATCTTCTCTCACTAATTTGTTAACCATAAGTCAATCCCCAAATCCACTAGTACATCAATATTTCACACATCTTATATTATTATTAGCAATGGTATTAACTATAGGATTGTTTATCGGCATATCAGCGTGGATCTTTAATATCTCATTACGATTCATTAACATTTTTTATCCTAACAAGTATAAGAGTATTGTAGAATGGTTATTTCATAGAAAAATTAAGGGAAAAGATGTTTATCAGTCTTACAAGCTGAAAGCACAAACAGATCCTATAACTCATTTTAGTAGATCAATCCTATTGGTGATTTCGATCGGGAGTATCATATATAATTATTTTTATGTTTTTTCTATGATATCTAATGATTTTACTGATGAAATTCTTTTAGAATCTATATTAGGAATAGTTAGTTTGTTAGTGATAGGAAATTTTATGATCTGGGAATATTACAGAGTGAATGAATCATCGATGAACTCGGATTGGTAGAAATAGACAAAGATCAGGAATTACTGAAAAAAATTGAGAATTCAGTATTTAATAGGCCGATTAGAACGGTATTTTCCACATCTATTGTATTATCAGCATTGATTACTCTCACAGAATTTCCAAGGATTATTGAATTTTTACAAGAATATTCATTTCTGGTTGTGATGTTTTTAATTTATTCTTATATTCTCCTTTTACAAACAATTTACTGGTTCTTTGATTCAAGAACCAATGAAGAATTTAGGAATCTAAAGGCTATCCTCTTAAAGAAGTATGAGATAAAAAGTGGTTCCTTCGATATCGGGTTTGTTGAAAGAAAAAACAACAAAGATTAATCCAGTAAAATTTACCAATTCAGAATTCTATCTGGACTCAAAGAATAGGTCTTTTCAGAGAAAATGTTCAATTATCTTAGAATGATTGTCTACGACCATTTATTGTAGGGGGAATCATCACAATACTTTGGAGACATCTGAAAACCTATCACTGGGAAAATGTCCAAGAAACACACTCCTAATTGGGAGTACAACTAAACTCTCTACTAAATTAATTCCCTCACACATTTAGTGATGGTTGATTAAAATCTCTCTTGCATAAGATAAATTTAGAAGCATGGAAGAACCAATGCAATGTACAATGAAATTCTCTATGAATTATATAGCTCGTTCGGTGTTAATTGTGAGGGGGTTCGACCCGATAATACGCTTGGTTAGCCTATCAACAGTCATCTTACATCTTTAATAATTAATTTCACTGAATCCTTTAAATATTCGAAATTATTTCATACAGCATTTACAATCTTTACAGTAGTCATATTCACAATATTATGACTTATTTATGGGTTTTTTTCTAATTTTGGTAGATGTGATATAATTTCTATAGATTTATCAGCTGCTTTTGGCACCCTAGGGTATAAATTTCTGTTCTATCGAAAAGACATATTGTCTTCAAGCAAACTCGAATGACTTATTAGGGACACAAATAAAAGAAATCATAAAAACAATCTTACATTCTAGAGTTTTTTTCTCTAGATCACTCCAATCTCAACCATAATTGTCAATATGAACCATATAATGATGTAAAGCAGTATAAATATTCCTACACTTCGTAATAAACTCGGTACAATCCGTTTGCGGTTATCAATGATCATCAGGAGATTCCCCGTTCTATCATAGAAATATAGTTTAAGCTATACCTTTCTTTTGTTGGTATATTGTTGATTTTATGGTTACTCAACTAAGAGTGACTATTAGAGAGTCCTGAAAAATCCTTCGAAGAGAGAATAAAATCACTTATTTGATCATAAAAAGACAAATAAGAACAAACAGAAAGAGAATCGGGAGGAAAGGAAAATAGGAGGAGAACGAAATCTCTGGGCTAAGAGGATTTCCTTCAAAAGTTAAATAGAGGCTCCGCTAAGGCAACGGGTTGGAGGAACTTTCAAGGAAGGAAAATATTGCATTTTAATAAATTTTTTAAGGTTTAACACGATAAATACCATCAGGTTATGAAAGTTGGTCTTTTGTAAGCCATGATACGGGGTTTCAGCTAGTGAATGGTTCCCTTTACCCGTTCCATACCGTGCTTCTAATCTCCAGCGGGCCTTACGACCTATTTCATACTGGTCTGTTTGGAGGAATTCACGATCATGTTCGAGTAATTGTACATACTGGGAAAATTGGACAGTTCGACCTGTTTGGCTAGTTGTGCATTTATTGCGGAGAGAACAATCATCACACAACTGTTTTGAGAAATAGAACAGGAATGTCTCCGCCTTAGCATTTTTCGTTACCTTGCTGGTAGTTTGTTTGGCAGGACAAGTCACCGTTAGAGACTGAAAATCAAGAGAAAAATCAACAGTGGAAAATAATCCTGGGTTTCGTGAATTGAGTGGCCGTTCCAACTCAATCCCAGGTTGAACACCTAATTTATGCAATGCTCGGCGATTTTTCACGGAATTAAAGCCTAAGTCTAAACAGATTGTCTTAGGGACTTCATTCGCGTTTTTAATAACTTTGTTAACCAGTGGGACCGCTTGGTTCATATCACTTTCATTTCCTGGGAGGGTTTCTACACCCGGATGAAAACCATCGGTTGTCATTGTAGTGGCTATTTTATAACCAGTAAAGCGTTTCTTTTTAGTCTTGTATCCAGAGCGGGCTTCAGGATCAACCAAGCTGATAATCTTACGTTGCCCCTTCTTTTGGGTGACCTCCTTTTTATTTATGGTTACATTTTCACCCAAGATCTGCATTAAGGTCGTTTTTCGTTTCATGTAAGCTTGGTATTCAGCTGATGAGATAACTCGCTTGGGATTCGACTCACCAACAAGTACTGACACCTTCTGTTGGATTTTTAAGACTTTTTGTATTAATATATTCAATCGTTCTTTACGTGAGAGTTCATTTTGCTTCTTTTTTCTACCTCTTTAGATAATAGGTCTTGCCTTAGCTGTCCTCTTCAACCTCTTTGTGTCCATCTTTCATACAAAGATATTGAATTAATCCAATTGTTTAAGAATCAATATAAAAATGAATCAAAGTTATTTTTTACACTTAGGGGGATTCATGAACTATTTTTAAATGAGTATATTTATGATAGGGAGGATTATTCTACATTTTATAATACTATTAATTATTTAGCTACAACAGAAGGAATCCTATTAAAAATTGATCTTTCCAAAGAAGTTTTTACCTTCATATCAAACAAGCGTATTGGTTCAGGAGGGAATGCAAAAAAGAATGATATCTTTTCAATTTAGTATTCTTTTATATAGAAATCAACATTATCATTAAAATAAATGTGATAGGGTTGATTCAAGCTAAAAATCAACTTTATAATCAACTTTAAGTACGAAAATAATGTGTTAATAAACTCAATATCGAATATGATTCAAAATAGACATCTAAAATCCTTATGGAGTTTGTAGAAGCAAGATTATTGAAATTTAGAAAAGGGGTCAATAAACAGGGACAAGAATATCGCTTATACATGTTTAGTGAATATAAAAATGGAATGGATTAATTAATCTTCACTTCTTTTGAATTCTACGGTCGTGGATGTTGGTTTAATTGCTTTCGGTTTGTTTCTTGGTTTAGTAGGTGGTGCTCCTCCGCAATCAATACAGATTCCTTTCCATAGCCTATCTGCCCAATTTCCACAACTCTCACAATACGGCATACTATTTATCCTCCTTTTACCTCTATCGGTTCTTTGCCCTCTTAATTTAATAATGTTCCGATATATTCAATTGGATTAATCCTCTATTATGGTAGGATTCTTCTCTTAGGGTTTTAAGTGCCAATCACAAACGTAATCTGATTTTACATCTGTTCTAAAGAAGTGACATTTACGCATATAGGATAAACTATGATTACGATGTTCCTTACAATTAGCGCAGTTATCTTCTCCCCTCCATTTTTACTCACAATGCCTTCGCACAGCTCCGTAATCGCTGGGATTGAAACTCTCCGACAAAAATCCAGTCCCCCGACAAAAATCCAGAGATTACTCTATAGAGGAGATCGTACTTGATTTTCTCAATATTTGGGCTCATATTCATATTGAAGCGAAGAACTATAGTCTAGCAGATGCCTTAACTTTTTCTAAATCCATATTAGATTCTCATATCTATCCGTTTTTTGAAACGCATAAGAAAGAGGGCTATCTTTCTCTCAATAAAGCATGGCTTAAATCCTTCTCTTCTATTGTGATAAATTGGGAGAAAAGAGGTTCTATTCTTTTTCCGTTACAACTGGTTACGTATGAAATTTGTTACCATGAGAAAAACCTTATTGATAATTACTTTAACAAGATTCTTACCAAAGAGACACAACCTACTCGTGAAAATCTGTTTGAATTCCTCTTTCCGATATTAACTAATTTTCCTGTTCCTCTTGACATTATCGATATTTCTATTTTGAAAGCCTATCAGGGGTTCGCGAAGAATTCCTCTCCATTAAAAATCTTTAACGTTATCAAATCATCGTTTGTAGAGAATTTCGATGTCTCCTTAAGGACTCTTCAGCGACGTATGAGTGTTATCAGCCTGATGCAACTGGTACAGTCAAATATTGTGCTTGATATGGGGCGTTTGGGATACGAAACTACCCTCTCTATTCATCAAGACTCATTTCCGAAAGAATTTAAGAAATATCTACTCCTTTCAACCGATTTAACCATGGCAACCTTTAGTCTAACACAAATTCCCTATAACAAGACTGATGTGATTATTTCCCTTCAGGATCAGATGACGAATTCTGTTTCCCAACCGATGACCTACCGTACCAGTTCATGGAATTTAACTGGTCTAACTCCAGGTGAAGATCACTGGCAATCCACACCTCCCTTACTTCATGGGGATCCCACAAGAAAGATTATTTCTCCGAGTCCCGACATTCTCCAACCCCTTGAACCAACCTTTAAAACCTTCCGTCCTCTTACTCCTGCTGATATTAAAATCTTCGACTTTTTGACTGTACAAGGCACTTTTCGGAGTTTAAAAGATTTTAGTAAAACCATTGATGTTTCTGTTCCCCAAATATCAAGTCGACTCGATGAGTATGAAGCAGAAAGATTAATGTTTAAAACTCATCAATACTTCAATATCGGCCTTGATTTAACAGTATTTGTCTTTGTTTCCACAGGAACGAAGGATATTCCGTGGACTCAACATTTTCTTTCCTTCCCCAGATCAGATGTGTATTCTCAAGATAGAGAGTCACCTTTCTACTATTTTGGCTATTTAAAGATGCCACCCAAATGGATTAAACCATTCGCTCGGAAAATTGATCGGATCAAGAAAGACTTTGGCGTAAAATGTTATTATAAAATCTTCACACCAGTAGATCATGCCCGATTAGCTCTCTCCCTTAAAGAAACATACTAACTATCTTTAAAATAAATTCCATCCGTAAGCTTCAATTAGCAAGATTCCTCCATTTCTGACATAATCAAATGATTTTCACCATGCTTCCCCTGTTTATGTCATTTTCTTTCTTTTTTTCCCCTTGGTACTTCTTTTCCTCTTACTTTTTCTTATTCTACGCTACTTCATGTCCCTCCTCTCCTTCCTTTAGTTTACAAAAATGGACATGAAATGGGCATTTCGAGTCCATTTCTGCCAACTTC
>SDBT01016553.1_pt1 | contig 11671 bp, 11 predicted proteins | sample 2277101 | NCBI WGS metagenome assembly SDBT01 (sample SAMN10404973, study PRJNA504765) | marine sediment metagenome | isolation source: marine sediment core GS10_PC15, 103 cmbsf | place: Arctic Ocean: Southern Knipovich Ridge | collected 2010
ATCCTGCCGGCCAAGCCGTACACGCCCCGCCACAAGGGCAAGGTCGAGCGAGGGATCGGCTATGTTAAAGGCAACGCACTGAAGGGCCGGAGATTCGCCAGTCTGGCCACCGAGAATCGCCACCTGCTGGACTGGGAGGCCAACGTCGCCGATACACGCATCCACAGCACGACGCGTAAGCAAGTTGGCAAAATCTTTCGGGAGGTCGAGCGTCCGGCATTGCTGCCGCTGCCAGCCGGTCGGTTCCCGTTCTTCCATGAAGCTCAGCGGTCGGTGCATCGTGACGGGCACGTCGAAGTGGACAATGCCTACTACTCGGTACCTCCGGAATATGTTGGGCGTCGTGTCTGGGTGCGATGGGACGGCCGATTGGTGCGAGTCTTCAATCGTCGCAGGATGGAGAAGATTGCCGTTCACGCCCAACAGGAACCCGGCCGCTTCAGCACGCAGTCCAAACACATCTACTCCAGGAAGATCTCCAGCGTCGAGCGTGGGACGACATGGCTGCTCAGCCGGGCGAGTTTGATCGGCCCGCAAACAGAACGATGGGCCCGGGGCCATGCTCGAAGACCGTGGGATTCAAGGTGTTCGTGTCCTGGTCGGACTGTTGAGCTTGCCCCGGCATTACAGTGATGACCAAATCGAGCAGGCTTGCGAAATGGCCCTTACCCACAACGCCTTCCGGCTGCGGGCGATCCGTGAACTGATCCAACGCGGCGGCAGCAGGCAGGAAAAATTCGAGTTCCTCGCCGCTCACGAGATCATTCGCGACATGGCCGATTACGGCGAACTGGTACACCAAGCCTTCGGTGGCGCGGAGGCCTACCAAACCCAGACAACAGCTTTTTCTCCTCCCCCGCTTGGGGTGAGGGAGGAGAAAAAGCATTCCATACAGGAGACCTTCGCATGAACGAATCATTAGCAACGGCATTGAAGAAGTTGCGGCTGAGCGGAATGACGCAGTCGCTGGACGTTCGGCTACAAGAAGCTGCCGGCAACGGATTGAATCACGGCGAATTCCTGGAGCTGATCTTGCAGGATGAATTGCTGGTTCGTCAGGAACGGCTCATCAAGTTGCGGATCAAAGCTGCAGCCTTCCGAGATCTCAAGACGCTGGAGGACTTTGATTGGGGCTTCAATCCGTCGATCCGCAAGAAGTTGATCTACGATCTGGCGACCTGCCGCTTTGTTCACCAGGGCCGCGACGTTCTGGTCCTGGGACCTCCGGGCACGGGGGAAAGCCATCTCGTCCAGGCCATCGGCTACCAGGCCATCAAGTCCGGCTTTGTGGTGCGATATCGGTCGACCTTCGACGTGGTGCGGGACTTCCTGGCCGATGAAGCGTTCGCCGGGGCGGACAAGATTCTGGATAAATACCTCAAGCCGGATCTTTTGATAATCGACGACATGGGCACCAAGCAGCTGCCGAAGCGCTCCGGGGAGGACTTCTTCGACGTGGTCATGCGGCGGTATGAGACACGCTCGACGATCATGACATCGAACCGCCCGTTGGAGGACTGGGGCAAACTGATCGGCGACGTCCCGAGCGCCACAGCCATCCTGGACCGATTCCTGCATCATGCCGAGGTTGTCACGATTACGGGCCGTAGCTACCGCCTCAAAGATCGAGCCGTGACACCAAAGAAAACTGCCGGCCCAGCCGACAGGAAGGCAACATCAACAACGATAAACACCAGACAAAATGGCAAGAAGGCTTGAAAACGACGTGGGTATCGAGTACAAACAGATTCTTCAAAGTGGTACACTTTGACTCGCCCCGTGACAGATAGGAATGGTGCCCAATGGGGTGAGTGAACCCGTTGCGAGAGCTGGAGAGCGGACTTTGTGTCTGGGATCGTAGCAGCACAATGGGAGGTGATCGGATATGAGGACACGCGATGAGAAACGCGCTTCAAGGTACGCGGTCACGGCTATTGTAGTGGGCATTTGCTGTAACGCGATCATCTGGTTCGTCTTAGGCCTCTTAGGGTTTATAGGCGAAGAGCCCCCCATGATTGCGATGACTCTCACCTCTGTCGGCATCGTCATGGTGGCCTTGGTGGTTCCCCGCTGGATCAGGAGCCATCGTATCAGGCGTAGGCAAGACCAAGACGACACCGCAAACGGGTAAGGTATAGAGGGACGCTGGGGTTGTTGAAAAACTCAGTAACGGACGGAAGAATGCTGCCCGAATTACCATAAGTCCCGAATTCTGGCCTCCGTTCTTGCAGATACTCGGACGGCATGGCGGTCTGTCGCAAACCAGATTGATCCCAGCCCGGACAAGGCCAGTCGCGAGCTGGCTTTACCTCAGCCGTCTTTGTCACCTACTTTCTGCTGGGTCTTGGTCTTTTCGGTGCGATCAAGGTCTTCTCCGTCAGCCACGGCATCTCCACCGGCCTGGCCCACGCCGTGGCCGTCCTGGCGTTTGCCTTGGCGGGGTGGAGTTTGGTGGATTTCGTACGGTATGTCAGATCCTGTGACGTCAAGGCGGTCACGCTTGGGCTTCCCAAGAGCATCAAGCCCAGGATTCACAACGTGATTCGCGTCGGCCTCAACACTCGCAGCCTGCTCATCGGCTCAATCGGCATCGGCTTTCTGGTTGCTCTGTTGGAGTCGCTGTGGACGGGGCAGGTTTATCTGCCCACGATCGTCTTTGTCGTCAGAGCACCCGGCCTGCGCAGCGACGCTGTAGGCTATCTGCTGCTGTACAATCTCATGTTCATCGCGCCACTCGTCGGGATATTGATTGTTTCATACCAGGGCGTCAAATCCCAGCGTCTGGCGGACTTCCTCCGCCGCCACCTGGCAGCCTCCAAGCTGGCGCTGGCCGTCCTCTTCGCAGGATTGGGCGTCCTCGTCCTGGCTACGGTATGAAGAAGCTTTGACAGTTGGACATCACTGAACCAGCAAGGAGCAGTTATGGCAGGACCGTTTCCGCAAAGGGCGAGATGGTTTGGACGACACTTATACTTGCTGCGAAGCTGAAGGATGCCAAGGCGGCTGGTTATGGGCCGTGCAGTAGGTGTGGACTGCCTAGCTGAGGAGACCGGGCGTGATAGACTTCAACTGCGAGCATTGCGGCGAGACGCTCTCGGTTCCACAATCGGTCGCCGGCACATCGGAGAAGTGCCCGGCCTGTGGCGAGGAGGTCACCATTCCCAATACAAGCAGGCCGGTGGTACTGTCCGGGTGGAGCAACGGAAGCACACCTAAAAGCAAGAGGGGGATCTGCAAGCTCTGCGGACAGAAAGTCCGTCTTTGGGGGCAAGTCCACAAGGAATGCAAGGATAGACACGACCGGACTTGGAACCAGCTTGTGCAGCTATCTGCCGAAGCCATCAGAAAGCGCAAGGATCTCGCTGCGCTTGCTGTGAAACTGTCTGAGTTCTCTAAGGCGAGCTTCATCACGACTCACGAAATGAGAAAGGCGCTCGTGGTGGCATGGGATCATGTACTCGGGGAGTTCCTTGAGGACGCTATCCTCTCTAAAGAAGAAGAGAACGCGCTGATGGTATGTGCAGACAAACTCGGGTTAGCGGAGACAGAACTGGACGCCAATGGAGCATGGACCCGAGCAACCATGGCAGCAACGCTACGGGAGGTTCTTGATGGCAAGCTTCCCTCCCGGCTTGCCATTCGAGGACAAGTGCCATTCGTGTTGCAGAAAGCCGAAACGCTGATCTGGGCATTCCCCGGCACAGACTACTACGAAGAGAGAGCCCGGACGACTTATGAAGGCGGATATCAAGGCGTCAGCATCCGAGTAATGAAAGGCGTCTACTATAGGACAGGAGGTTTTCGCGGGCACCCGGTAGTAACAAATAGCCTGGTGCACATTGACGCCGGCATGTTCGGAATCACCAACAAACATCTCTACTTCGCAGGAGACCACAAGGGCTTTCGTATCCCGTACCGTAAGATAGTCAGCTACAGGCCCCATTCCGACGGGATTGGCATTAACAGAGACGCCGCCTCAGCGAAACCACAAGTGTTCGTAACAGGCGAAGGCTGGTTCGTCCACAACCTGGCCACCAACCTTGCTAAGATGGCGCTGGCATAGTCCGCCACGTGCAGGCTACCGGCAACGTGACGCCCGACGACGTATACTTCGGCCGACGGGAAGGCATCCTGGGCCGCCGGGCTAACCTGAAAACGAAAAAGCTCGCCCGATGTCGGGCGAGCAATACGACAATCCCAGGGACGGTCAGTCAGCAGCCTAATCCGTGACTTAATTCAACGTCTTCGGATTGCAACTTTTGCTGAAGACGTATGAGCCACGATGGTCTGTTCCATGGTGGCTCAGTTCATCCCACTCTTAAGGACAGCGGTGACGGCCAATTGCCATCGCAGGCCGTGCGTCGCCATTACCCTCAAGGATTTAGTATGTCCTCGTCTTCCCTCCGTGAGTGCGTCATATAAGCATCCAACGCTTTCGCCTGTCCCCTCAGAAGCGAGGCCAAGAGGCCGGGTCCTGTCCGTTTAGCTATCTCCAAGAAGATGGCTTTCCGGCGGACCAATTCCGGAGGTGCCTGACCGGGGACACTCGACCAGCCTCCTGACGGAAACGAGTACGACGAGAACATCGACTTGACACCATCGATCTTGCCGGACTCTTGCGCAGCCACAGCAACGGGCAGCATTGCGTCAATGTTCTCTATCGTGAACGGCAGATAGGTACAGGCGGCCAGCGCATCGTCTACCTCATTCGCTTCCACTTTCTCATCTATGTACCGGTGCAGGTTCCTGATGAGTTGTGGCATTGATTTCTGGTCTTTGAAGAGCGGGCTGACAACGCGTTCAAGGTCACTGCGCCCGGATAGGTACTGCTCCCATCGGCCATGAACGACCCAATCCATGAAGTACTTGAAACTTGCGAAATCGTCGAGCATATTCTGGGGGAACCCCAGTCCATCGTGCGGCACTACCACGTATCTCGCGGCGGACAGGTTTCTTCGCGAATTGCGTTCGTGCTCGCGAACTCGATGCTCAATGAGATCGCACGCTTCGGCAACATTGCGGCAGGCGAAACCGAGAAGATCATCCGCGTGGTGGTCGAAATCTTCGACAGTCCGCAGCTTCGACAAGAGCATCCCGCGGAGGCGATCTACAGCCTTTGTTGAAACTTTGGTCATCCATGCACTGGACCTGCGGAGCGTCGTTGCGATAGGGTCCAGTAGATGATCGATCTTTCGCTGACGTTTGAGGATCCTTGTCAAGATCCTCACGATAGCCTTACCATCCTGCATGTCCTCATAAATGTAGAAGACGTATCGAGCGGCGAGAGCCCTTACTTGACCGTTCCCCTTGTCTATTAACTCGTTAAGCCATTCGTCCCGCTGCGGCCTGGGTTTGGACGTCTTCAGCATGCGAAGAAAACCCTCTACTTGCGCGAGAGGGATCTTGTTTGGATCAGGTAACACATCCCTTGCCACAACCTTGACATGGGTCTTATGAACAGTGGAAAGTGCGGAGTCGATTTCGATCCTGAAGTGATTAGGCACCCTTCGCCACAGCCCTGTCATTGATCGGATCTTCTTGAAGGTATTGGGATGGAGTGCAACCCACCGCGAAACGACGGGCGGATGCGCCCAGCGATTATTGGCAGCAATCAGCTTCTCGAGGTCAACGAGGTAGTCAACGATTGCCGAAGGCGAGGTATACTTTTTTGCCAGTGTGCCAATTGCCTGGAAGTCCTCGGGCTCTCGGGCAAACTGCCGTTTCACGGTACCAACGTACCACTCCCACCGCTTAACTCTGGGCGCGCGCTTGCTGAGTGACCGGAAATCATCCACCACGTTGTCGGGCGAAATGAAGTACCGCATAGCCAGATACTCAGCCGGTCGCTGAAGGCGTAGGAGGTACTTTTTCGCTTCGGCAGAGCCTCGCGCGCAGGACGCCCACCAGCGAAGCAGCAAGTCTTCAATAGCGCTCCGAAACCGCCAAATGCTCGTCGCTGTCATCTGTTCGCCAAGCTGCCGAGCAAGGTTCTTTCGCTCCTGGATGATCTTGTCCTCCAGCGGCAATGGTCTCTCTAGCGGCATTCCCATCGGTGCGCGTCCGTGGGCTTGAGCAACATCCACTGCCGCAAGTTGCACCTCCAGGCTTTGATGCTGAAGCATCTGGGCCAGGAGACTCATGGCCGTGTCCCTTATCATCCTCACCTCGGGCGTGTCTCGCAAAGCCACCTGCCCAAAGCTCACGGTCCGCGAGGTGCTCGTCGTGCGTTCGTGAGCTTCCCCCAGGATCTCGGTCAAGGCTGCAGTGATCAGGGAAACTCGTCCTTTTGTCGAAGACTGCAGCCACCCGGCAAGGACACCCAAGGTTTCCAGGATGGTTGGCACTCGGTTTGTTACCGGTGAAACACAATTGCGCGCCAGTTCTGTCGGCTTGTAGTTTGAATACATTCCGCCCATGTCTTTCGGCTGCATGTCCGCGATCAACTCCAGAACGTGCCTTCTAACCGCTGGCGTCTTGGTTAATCGCAGAATGGCGGGACCGTAGCGGTCAGTGGTCAAGCGGGGGTACCCATCGGGGCGACGGTCGGATGCTTTACGCTTCTTGACCGTCTCAAGTTGCAGGTACTCCGTCAACATGTCAAGACAGTCCTCCGGAACAATATCGGCGAGGTTCTCCAGATAGCCCAGTCTCCGTGCGCGAGTCGGAGCATCGGTAGAACCGGCCTTCTGTGTCCAGGCGCAGACTATCGCCGATAGCCTTTCACGCACCACGGGGGAATCACAGTAGCGGAAGGCGGCCCCGATGTTCGTCAGGAAATGATCGCCGGCTACTTCCAAGTAAGCATCGAAGATCCTCCCCGTTTGATCTACGGTATAGGCCTCTAGGGAGTCAGCCAACAACATGTCTCCCTTCATGTCCGGGTCGAATCGGAGTCTGTCGCCAACGGTGCGTAAGATCCCGCCACTAACGAGCAACTCCAGGCTCTCTCGCACCTGGTCAGCATTGACGTTGCACATTTTCGCAATCGCATCGAGGACCTTCGCGTCGGCCTTGGCAAATGGGACTACCGCCGCAATGTGTGTCAGGAGGGTGGTCGTGTCTGGACCGCTTATCCCAGCCATGGCGGATCGTGCATCCATTGTGGTATCTGCGACCAGACGAGCCTTGAGCGTGCCAATGTCTCCCGGTGAGCCCCTGAACGTCTGGCCTATCCACGAAATGATAAAGGGATTCCTGAAAGCCGCGACTATTTCCTCCCCACGTGCCACTGATGTCCGACCAGCAGCGTGCCTGAGCAGAGCCAGAAGATCATCGTTGTCCCACTGCAGGATTCTGACCTCAGCAGAGATGTCATCACAGCGTGCATCGCTGAGGAGCTGGTTGATCGTGGTCCGGCCCGCGCTCCGGAACGCAATTACGGCTTTCACCCGACCACCAGAGTGCCTGACGAAGGCAAGCAGGTTTTGGATTTCCTGTCTCAGCCGCCTGTCGGCATCATCGATCAGGAGCAAGTACTTCCTGTCAGGAGACAGTTCATCCTGAAAGGCTTCGTTTATCTCGCGGTGTCCGTCTCTAACAAGCCATATTTGGCGAGTCGCACCTGCTTCACATGTTAACTCGCTGACTTGCCGAAGTGCATGGGACTTGCCGAAACCACCAGTTGCATGTAGCAAGAGGACATGCAACTGCGGTGATACGATGACTTCCTTGGCTTTGGCCAGGCATGGATCGAACGCCTTGATCTTAGCGTTACCTGGCAGAAGACTCCCCTCGACCTCCTGAAAGTACAGTGGTGAAGGCACGAACTTGGGAAACTGTGGATGCCCGAAGAAGAAGTGGCGGAGGAAAGGTTGCTTTTCTATCCTGATTTCCAGATCCTGCCGGTGCCAGACAACGAGCGTCTTCACCTTGCCTTCGTTGAGCTGCTGAAGATCACAAACTTGTCCAACCCGCAGTTCCGCGTTCGTGGCCACGCGTAGGTGATCGACCCCGTTCGCCTGTGCCTTCAGCAATGCATCCTTGACCCGCTTTTGAAGGTTGTTCTTGGCCTGTTGGAATGAGTGCTTGGTCCATTTCGATTCAATCGACCACTTCCCTTTCTTCCGCTCAGGCGGGTAGCAGCCATCGTACCGACCGTCCCAGCCACCGTCGGCACCTGCGTATGGACTACTCGGGATAAAGCCGGGCGAGTTGCACTCCAGCGCAAAGAGATGGTTGACCAAGCGCTGGAATACCTTGTCGTTGTCAATCTTGCTCCAATCGAGTGCCATCACTGTCCCCAGTCCAGATGGTTAACGATAGCATGATGCCAGATTGGCTTTCGCGATTCAAGAGATCTGCAGGGCAGAGAAGAGGCATTACGCTCTCAGGCGTTGGTTGGCTGATATGGTACCGGAGGTGTAGGCCCTCTCCTTCTGCCGGGACCACAGCATCGGGCATCCTGTGGCGGTGAGTTGATTGAGCGACACTCCAGCAGGCTCTTCTCCACGAAGGATGGCGACGAGAAGGTCGGGGGCAAGCGACATCAGCCCGAGCAAACGGCCGATGTAGGACCGGTCCGCGCCGCAGCGATCAGCTAGATTGTCTAGTGAAGCCGCTTCGCCCGTGTCGAGCATCTCCTGTCAGCGGTACGCGAAACACGGGCCAGCGCGACCACGATCGGGCGTCGTGTTGGCGTCCGCCGGCAGGATGATCTCTTTCCGCCCGCCGCGGACCTTGAACGTCATCGGGACGTGAACGGTGACCGTAGCGCCATCCTCAGTCACCTTCGCCTGGGCACCGTCGGCGTCTTTTTCCGGGTCTTGATCGTCCGGGCGTGGCTATGCGCACGAGGTATCGGGCCTCCGGCCATGTTGGGGCCGAAGAACTACTGGGCCGCGCCGGTCTCTTCTAACATCGCCAGCACAGACATCGCGACTATGTGCCGGACCGCCTCCACCAGCCGCTCGTGCTTGGCGTCGTCCACCATACAGTCGGCGCATAACACCGCAGCGACGAGCTGCTCGGCTAGGATCCCGTCCTTACTCACTTTCTCGGGCGTCTCCGTCCCCACTGTCATCCTCACCACTACCCTTGCTGCGTTCATCCGGGAGGGTCCGATCGCCGTCCAACCGCGGGATCCCAGGGACGAACGGCTCGTTGTGGGCTCTTGCCAGACCCGCCCGTAGGCTCTGAATTAGCGTGACATCGACGACCGGGGGCGCTGCCTTGGGCTCGCCGGCTGAATCCTCACCCGCAGCGGCCCGCATCTTGAGCAGATCTCTTGCCGCCGCCTGGGCGTCGTAGAGCTCGAGACTGCGTGTTTCCATCACGATCTGTTTGCCTGCCTTGGTGCCAGATGTCCTGCGAGAGATTCTCACGGCCTTGACAAGGTCCGTCGGAACGCCATCTTCCCGAAGCTGCGCCAGCGTCTTCTCCCCGGCTAGGAAGGGCTCGAAGTCCGCCATGTCGGTATCAAGGGCCTGGGCTCCCATAAGTTCCAGTAGCCTTTTGGTCGTGTAGACCTCGTCGTGCGTGATCGCTGCAAGGGCTCGCTGGATGTGAGGTTTTGTGAGGTTCTCGTGTGCGATCTCCTTCGCAGCCCTCGGGCTATAACCTGCGGCAATTGCAGCCTGTGCGCCGTTCCCGCCGTTCGTCGCGTATACACAGACGAACCTAAACTGCTTTGGGGTAAATTGCAGCTTCTCGGTCTCGGGTTTCCTTGAGCTCTGTGAGCTTGTTCTCTCGTCTTCCATTTTGACTCTCCCTAAATGAGGTGTCCGTGGCTCCATCTACTTCGTCACCGAAGCCTTGACCATCGCCAGGATGCCCACACGCACCGCTTTCGGTAGATCCGGCCAGGCCGTAAGCACGGCAGCTAGATTTGGGTCGTTTTGAGCATGGTTTTGGCAAAGGGAATGGCAAGCGCAGATGTCACCTTCGCCATAAGTCTTTGATGGGGTAGGGGTTTGTGGATTTGGGGCTTCGGTTCCGAAGACCGATGCTCTATCCAATTGAGCTACGGGCGTATCGACCCGTCACGGCGCAATGGGCGGTGCCCGCTGGCCCGCGCCGCGAGTTGACACTGTATTGCCCTTGCGCGGCCCGGTCAAGCTCGCCGCTGGGAACACGCCAAGCTGCACCTGCGGGGACGAGGGCAGATTACGACAAGTATCGTCATCAGGCCGCGACGCGCCGAAAGTCGCAGGTTCTCGCAGCCTGTCGCACCCAGCCCTGAGGTGCTCTAAGAACTTGAGGCGTGGGCTTCCTGGTTGTGTGGTCGGATTGTCGCGTGCTAAATGGGCCCGTTCAAAGGTGTTCGCGGCGGGCCGTGATCCTGCCCGGAACGGCTGCGCTGGCGCTGGGAGGCGTGGTGTTGATGCGTCGAAGGCGGAGTGGTTCGTAACAGACCAAGGGAACAGCTCACAGAACAAAGCCCGCGGGGGTTAATGCCCACCGATGGATTGATCTACTCGCCGGGGGCCGTCAAGGCACCGTGATCAGTTGCAGAGCTGTAAACATGCTTGTCCCGTTGTTGCGCACGAGGATTTCGTCGGTCGGGCTCACTTTGCGGTCGCGGTTGAAATCGCACACTTCGGTGATCGCTGCCGGATTGACACCCAGGGTGTGCGGATTGTTCCGCACGTTGATTACGTCCCAGGCCGACACCTCCGCCTCGAAAGCCGAATTGCCCGTCTCGCCGATTGCGTTTCCGAAGTAGAAGACATCGGGTGCGGACAGTCCTGTATTTGCGGCCGCCAGGACAGTCACCTGGAGCCACTGATTGGCGATGGCGTTGTCGGCCCAGATAAGTGTCACGCGGTCCGAGCCGCCCACCCCGGCACCCGCTCGCACCGTGACGCTTATCGGCGCCGGGCCCGCAGGCCAGCTTCCCGGCGTCCAATCGTTACCGACCTTTACCTCGAAGTCGCTGGGACTTGGCGTCCCGGCCAGGTTGGCGATATCGACCATGACGCCGTTGATCCCGCGACCGTAGCTGGTGTAATTGACGAATGCACCCGTCTGGCCAGTCATCAGGGGCGTCTTGTCCGGCGCTATCGCCCCATCATCGGCCGCATTGGCCAAAGGGTCATCACCGTCAAACGCCGAGTTGTTGTAGAAGACATACCGGCCCTCAACGGCGGCGTTAGGTGCGCCACCGGCGGCCTCAAACGCGCCGATGTCCGGGCCTGCAGCGTTGTAATCCAGATTCACCCAGTCGCCGGACGACCAGGTGATGGACGTATCGACGGTTATGGTGTTGGCGTTGATGTCTCTTCCCGTGACGCGGACAGGCGGGTTGGACCCGATCCGGATCAGGTCGCCGTCTACCAGGTCCAGCCCGTCGCAGAAATACTTGGCGTTGCCGACCGCGATAACTGTTCCGGACCCCGCCCCGACGGTGGTGGTAAGCGGTCCGCCTGCGTCGATAGCCGGGCTGGCGCCGGTCAGTCGATACCCGTCCTTCCCAGCGGAAGTGGTGGGGTTGACCATCTGCGGGTCGACGCCGGCTATGGAATGTACGTCGTACATCCCGCCGTACCACCCGTTGATTTGGCTCTGGTTATAATACGTGCTGCCGTATCCCACATACTGTCCGTCATAGGGCCGGTAATAGAGATTGTAATCGAAGTCCTGATCACCGTAGTCCTCCGACATGCTCGACTGCATGAAGACGCACATGCCCGCCGAAGCGCCACTGTGGTAGAAGATATTATTGCGAATCGTGTTG
>SDBT01016554.1_pt1 | contig 11670 bp, 3 predicted proteins | sample 2277101 | NCBI WGS metagenome assembly SDBT01 (sample SAMN10404973, study PRJNA504765) | marine sediment metagenome | isolation source: marine sediment core GS10_PC15, 103 cmbsf | place: Arctic Ocean: Southern Knipovich Ridge | collected 2010
AATTACTGAAGGCAAACAAGAGGGAGATATCCTATTTGTGATTTATGCTGCGAATGCTTTTGCGAATGCGTTTGCCGGCCTTGATTCCGCCGGTACCGCACAGACCAATCGAGGCGACGCTGGCGCAATGGCCACGCGACGCGATGCAGAATACTTCGCACCTATTGAGGTAGACATCGCTTCTAAACCAGAGGATGTCGGTGCGGTCCGACAGGGCCAAATTGAAATCTATCTCATTGATAAGGATGTCCTTAGTCCCGGCGCACCTCGTGATGATCAGCTCGCTCTTCGATTAACCTCAGTGACTATCACTGCGGATCTAACTAGAGAGCCACTGTTCGAACTCTCGCACCTGAGACCTTATGACCGATCGCTTACTTTCCCAATTCCGTTCACCGTAACGGTAGAAACAACCGCTACAGACTTAACTGAGTATGCAACTTTTGCTTCTAAGAAGACAGGAATTGTTGCAGGTACTACGGATGATGTATCTATTTTCGACTTCATGACCGCAAATGAAAGACTTGATCTAGTTGTTCAAATCTATCAGCAAACCGATGAGGAAGCTGGTGGAGTTGGTTCTCAACGTCGAGTACTTGTGCGTGAAATGGTTGGAGATGAATATTATCAGAGAGGAATTCAGTTTAATTATTATGATGGAGTAGGAGATGACCCTGATGGGGATCCTGATACCTCGCCTACTGAAATTCCAGCAGTTCCGACTAAAACCAATACTCATCGTGAGCGGCCTCTAAAGACAGTTATTGCTAAGGATCTTAGAATTACAGACGAAGCTTACAATCTGACTTTGGGTGAGAACGCGTCTCAAACTTATGGTTTCCGAGGAACCAATAGAATCTTTGCGATTCTTGGGGAGGTTGATATCGCCGACTTAGTCGCCGATCCAGGCCTCCAGATTAATCCTGCGAATCCTAGAGTTATTTAAGACCTGATTTTGAATTACTCCTACTGCCATTTATATGGTAGTAGGAACCAGTTGTCGCCTTTAGGGCGGCGATAATTAAGGAAAGGAGTTAAAGGAAATGGTCACGCCTCAAGAAGTAAGCAATGCTGGGAAATTAGAGAGGTCTAAAAGTAGATTGAAAAGAGATATTGAAAAAGAGATTACCCAATTATTCGACCAAATTTTGGATATTGCCGATGTTGCAATTGGAGATGCTTACCGATATAAATCCTTTAGAGCTAAGGTTTTAAGATCGGGAAATGATGCTATTAGAGAAGTGAAGAAACTCTTAGATAGAAATTATTCTGTTGAGTTTATACCTTCTAGAGAAGACATCATTGAAGTTCAAACACCCCCTGTTGTAATACTAAGAAAACAGAATTAGGGTTAAGGAAAAGGAGAAAATATAATGGCAACCCCTGAAGATGTAAGGGAAGTACTAGATACTCGTAGAGAATTTTCTATCGAGATAGAGGGTGAAGCAACGACTTACTTTATTGCTAATCCGACGGGTGAAGATATTCGTAAGTCAGATTGGCAGTATTCTAAAATATATAATCAAGCTATTCTGGACGATCTGTTGACTCAATCTCAGATGATTGATTTGCTTAAAAAACAGGGAGTCATTAGCGAAGACTATGCCAATGAAGTGGAAGAAACTCGTTCTAAATTGGCAGCAGAAATTTATAAGCTTGAAAGCCTTCCAGAAGAGGTTACCGACGTAGATCGAGAAGACTCGGCCCTTTCTGTGGCAACCACACGCGATGAACTTTTCCGATTGAATCAGAGAGTTAATGGTCCTATGGGAAATACTTGTGAAAACATTGCAGAAGATGCTAGAGTGGAATATCTGACCAGTAGAATACTACAGAAGAAAGATGGTTCTAAGCTTTGGGAAGATTTTAAAGCTTACTTAGATGAAGAAAATACAGCACTGGCTGTTAAGGCTCGCTTTGAAGTTATGCTTTGGATGCAAGGACTTAATAGTGACTTCTTAGAAACCACTCCTGAGCAACAGGCTCTTCGAGAGATAAATCAGAAGAGAGTAGAAGAGGCTCTGGCTAGTCTGAAAACAGAAAAGGAAGCCGCTGCCAAAGAAGAGGCTCCTGAAGAGACGGAACTGGAAATATTGGAATTACCAGAACCGGAGAAAGAAATTCCTACTAAGACAGAGCCGGAAAAAGAAACCCCTGTTAAAGTTGAAAAAAAGATTGTTGACAAAGTTCCCCAGAAGAAGAAAGGGCGCCCTAAGGGAAGTAAGAACAAGAAGGACCCTGCACCAAAGACCCCTGAGGAAAATTAACAGTGGAAGATCTCTCTTTCCAAGAAGTGGAAGAGATATTAGAAGGCATACTCAATAATCATAAGATAGCAGAAGTTACTAACGGAAAAGGCCAGGAATTTATTCTTTTCAGGCACTCTACTGCAGAAGAGATATTACAGAGCCGGTGCGTAAGAATTTGTTCATTAAGAGAGGCAAGAGAAGAAGGCCTGCCTTCCATGGAAGATATAGATAAGTTATTAGAGACTAAGAATTTAATTCCTGAACAGGACGATAGGAAACTTTCTGATCTTCAGGATAAAGTAGAAGGGCAGAAGAAGCTTCTACAACTTACTAAGATTTCCGGAAGAAGGGCTCCGATAGAAGAAGTTATTAATAAGCTTAATCTGGAGATTGATGAGTTAAGAGCTAAAGGTGATTCTTATTATCATTTATCCCAAGAAAGAAAGGCTGACGAGGCCTCTCTTTTATATTTAACATGGTCTGCCACTTATTCTATTTCTGGCGATAAGTACTGGGAAAACTTTGATGCTTTTGAAAAAGAAACCAATTTAATTTTTAGAGATAGTGTAAGAATAGAGTTTCTTTCTTTTAATCGAGGTTTACCTACAAAAGTTGTTAGGACCCTTGCTCGCCATAATTTGTGGAGAGTTAGATACGTGGCATCACTTAAAACCGGAGGTTCCCTGTTTTGTAGGAACCTAAATGATCTTACTCCGGACCAAATAGGGCTGTTGTACTGGAGCAATTATTACCAATCTATTTGGGAAATGTTACCAGACGAACAGCCCGATGAAGACATTATTAAAGACGATGACGCTCTCGATAAGTATATGGAAATATATGCTAAGTCACGAGAGAAGGATAGGAATGAATCAAGGTTAAAACAAGGAAGTGGAAACTTAGCACAGAAACAAAAATTATCAGCATGGGACAAAGGAGACGAATTAATTATTACTCCAGCAAATCCTAATTATATGAACTTGACTTATTCGGAAGAAAGAGTTAAAGCAGGAGATGCTTCCGAAGTAGAAGTTATTGCTCCCAATAGTAGAAGAGCCCGTAATAGGCGCGCCTCAAGGCGCCCTGAAGGGCGGACAAGGTAATCCGTATATCGGAGGAAAAGGTTGGTTGAAGAACAATTTAAGCTCGGCTTAACAGTAGAACTAGAACAACAAAGCCTACCTGAACTTAGAAAGTTAATTGAAAAAGAAGTTCAGCAGGCTATTTCTGTATCTGCAGGTAAAATATCAAAAGGAATAGGTGGAAAGCCTGGTGCAGGACGAGCAGCCCCCGGGATATCTACTGCCGCTCTAAAATCGGCCGCGGATTCAGTAGCTACCAGTGCAGGTGACGTAGGTAAGAAACTAGTTCAATTGGCAGGGTCCATTAAACAATTGGAAAGTTCTACGGATAAAACTAGTAAATCCTTTGCTGCTTCTGCACAAAAGATTGATGATGCGGTTAGAAAACTGGTTTCTGTTCTGGATAGAAGAGGGGCTGTCGCCGGAGGCTCTGGCCGTGGAGGACCTCCTGCTGGAGGAGGTAGTGGAGGAACTGGTGGGGGAGACGGCTCGTCCGGTGTTAAGAAGCTTAATGAGGCTAGACGAAAAGCTGCTAGAGAATTGAATAGATCAGCAGCAGCTGAAAAGGCCATTTCTGATAATTTAATTAAATTTGATGTTAATTTGGACCAAGATATTAGGGAGCTTCAAGAACTTGAAGAATCTTTAAGTAAAACTAATAAAGCTATAAGAAGTTTTCAGAGTAAAATTAAAAGAGCAGAGAAGGAAGTTAAATTAAGAAAAGAAGAAGGGCGAGGAACTAAAACTGTAGGGAAGAAATTAGAAGGAGATAGAGGGCGTTTAGCGGCTCTTAAGGAAGACGAAAAAGCTTTAAGATCGGGATCTTCTACTCTTAGAAAACAAGTTAATGCAGTAGAAAAGCTAGTTTCCGCCGCTGAAACTCACACTAAGGCTCTTCAGGCCTCTCAAGAAAATGTTAGCGCTGTGAGCACTTCTTCTAAGGCTACCGCTGCGCAATTAGAATCTGCCACCGCAACTTTAAAGAAAACAACCTCTGATTTGTCTGGCATATCAAAAGCTGCCGACACTTTAGCGCAAGAAATAAATACTGATTCTGGAGCACTAACGGAACTGTCTAAAAGGGTTAGAAATGCTTCCGAACAAATGACTCAAAGAGGAAAAGTTCTTAAAGAAGATAACAAACAAAGTGCAAGGCTTAGGAGAGAAAGAACCAAGGCAGCTGTTGCTGAAGCAAAGAGCGCCACATCAGTACAAGAAAACATTAAAGCAACTAAAGAGGATACCAAACAGAAAGTAAGATTAGCTAAAGCTAATAGAAAAGCAGCTGATAGAATAGGACAAACTTCTGAAGGTAAAGTTGGAACTGGAATAGTTCCAGAAGGTGCACCAAAGAGAGCTAAGGATAAGGCCAAGGCTAGAGAGAAAACTTCGAGAGACACTCAATTAGCAGCTAAAGGAACTGGTAAAGCCATAGCGCAAGTTAAACAAGCTGCTTCAGAGGAGGCAAGACAGCCCCAACAACTAAGAGAAGCTAAAGGCCCAGGCGGAAAGAAAGCTACTGGAGCGCCTACAATAGATAAGAAAGGGAAAGATACGTCTGCGGCGGAGAGATATTTAAAAGGGGCTGAAGTTGGAGCAAATAGATTAAATAAAATAATTTCTGTTTTTGAAACTAAAGTTAAATCCATTTTCCCAAATAGACCAAAGATAATGGAAGAAATTGGTTTTAAAAATATAAAAGCTAAAATGACTGAAGGTGCCTCGGTAGGCATGAGGGACAGATCAGGCCAAGTAAAGCTCATGAAAGGCACTGTTGATGTTTTTGATGGTAAGGTTAAGAGAGTAGGAGATGTTCTTGGCGACCTTATAAGTGATTTATCAGGCCCAAGTAGTTCTAGAATGAAACGCGTTGAGTCCACTTCCAGATTCAGGGAGGACGCCGCTGCTGACATGTTGAAGGGCATGCTCGCAACTTCTATGGGGAAAATGGACGTAATAAAGCGGGGGACTGTTGCAGGTCCCCTTGCACAAGGCGGTAAAGTAGTTGGTAATTTAAGATTGACCAAAGAACAGTCTGAAGAAGCAACTAAATTCAAAGGAGATGACCGTAAACTTATTTTGTTTGCTAATAAACTCCTTGGTCAGATTTCCGGAGGTAAAGAAAAACTTACAGAAGCAGGATACGACAAAAGATTAACTTCTGTAGGTTTGTCAGAAGGAGCGGCCCCTCAAGTAGAAACTGTTATGAAGGGCAAAAAAGTATCTAACATCATTCTTCCTTTACAAGCTAGAGAACTTTCTCAATTTGTTCCTGGAGGCGCTCCTGGCATAAAAGAACAGAGAATTCCTCCAGGGTTTGCTGCTGGTGAAATGATAGGAGGCGAGCCTCCAGCGTGGTCGACCCCAGGCATGAAAGGACTTATTGCTAAGGGTTTGGTATCTTCGAAACAAGGAAAGGAATTACGCGCCGCTGCTGTATCTATGCCAGAGGGCATGGAGGATCAAATTCCTATTAGCCGAAAAGCTGCCGAATCAATAGGGGTAAAATCTTTTGAGAGTGTTACCGTAACCGAATTAGGAAGTTCTATAAAGGAAGGAGTTAAAATATTAGAAGATAAAATTATTGGTAAGATGGGCGAAGAGAAAGTAGAATTTCAATTAGGACCTGCCTTTCAGGCAAAAGTTTCAGAAGTCCGAAAGATAATGGTCGACGGTATTACAAGATATAAAGTTTTGTTGGAAAAGTCTACTTTGGAAGGTGTGGGTGGAAAAGCCCTAACCATGGGAACTTTGAAAGGTAAGACGGTAGTTCACGAAAGTTTAGGAAAGACCGAACAGGGCGAAGAAATCGATATAATGTTTGATCCTAAAAGCCAGGCTGCCCGAGGTGCTGTCCAAGATCCTACCTATATGATGGCAAGTGCTCTATCTGAAGCTACTGGAGGAAAAACAAGCGTTCAGGAAGCTGGAGACGCGCTAGCAGAGGAAATGAGAATAGTAGGAGGAAAAGCCAAAGCGAGCCTTACCGAGGCGGTAAAGAAAATTTCTGAAGGATTAGGACTCAAGGGATTTACTGGTACTAAAAAGATACACGGAGGCCTTATAGGAAAAGGCGCCGGACCCGGTGGCGTCGAAGCTGTTAGTGGAAAGATTCACGTACGTTTCGCCCAAGATCAGTTAAAGAGCGAAGCTAAGGTTAAAGAAAGATTTTGGTCAGCCACAGACCTTGCTTCCATGGAAATGGCGGGCCTAACCGAAACGGTGGCTCTTTTTAGAAAATCTATGGCTGACGCCCAGCCCGCAAACGAAGATTTAATTCAGAGCGTTATCGTTCTGACATCAGATTTTGAAAAACAATCGGCTCTACTGTCTAAAGAAGGCATTTCCCCTGTTATGCCCTCAAAATTGGCTGCTCTGCCGTTCGGAGGTAAGGCAAAAGAAAGCGAAGCATTTAAAGGCACCCTAGCAGATCCTGAAGGCGAATACAGCCAGGCAGGGGCCATGTTGCTTCCTCGACGTGGTGGTTTGCATGCGGCCTTGAGAATGGGAGAGGTAGGAAAAAATTTAGGCAGTCGAGGTACATTTCAAACCAAGAACGATGAGGTTTCTGCGAACAAACTGAGCAGATCTTTAGATAAGATTAGAGAAGTATCTACGGCTATCATGGTTAGAAGAGGAGAAGTAGATATTGCTGAATCTTCAGAAACTGTAGCGGAAGGCGCCTCTATGGGAGATGAGGCGATAAACGCTTTTGCTAAGAGATTAGAAACTAGATTGCAATCTGATCCTGGGGATGAGGAAGCAATACAAGAATTTGATGATTTAGTGGCCGCAATGGCCCCTTTTATTGATAGTATACAAGATGCTGGTAAATACATTAAGTACTGGTCTGGAGGAAAAGCCATACCCAGAAAGGGAGAAAGAGGTACGACTTTAACTGGAGGACAATATGTAGCATCTAGGGCCACTGGCCCAGATGTAGCAACGCAAAAGAGAAATCAAGTATTGGCTATGAGAGATCTTCTATTTAGAAGAACTACTGGAGGGGCCAAGGATAAAAACGTTAAAGGATTGGGTAAACTTTTCGAACCTGAAAACGTAGAAGAGCTTAGAAAAGCTTTACAACTTCTTGATGTTCAATTTGATGAGACTGGAAAGAGAACTAGCGAACTATATGCTGAATTGTACGGTTCTAAGAAGAGAGATCCTGAAACCGGAAGAGTATCTCAAGGTAAAAAAGGGAAAATAGACGAATATTACACTGCTCTTGCACAACAAGTGCATGCCAGAAATAAGCCTCAGGATCCTATGAAACGTTCTTTGATGCAACAACTCGGGGGTGGACGTTCCCTTGGTATGAGAGGTAGGGCTTTTTCTATCCCAACTGAAATCGCCCCTCAATTAGAAGCGGCCCGAAAAGCTCTTAATCGTCTTGGACAAACGGGAATTAATGTGAGTAAGTCTCTAGGCGCTGTAGATGAAATGCAGAAATTGCAAGGAGATGACGTTCTCCCTAAGGATGCCATTGTTGTCAATAGGGCAGATTTCGAGAATTGGATTCAGGAATTAGTTAAATTTGAAGGAGGGGATGCTGACGCTCTTCGCAAACAATTTACGGAAGATGGAGTTCTTCTACACCGAGATCCTACTACTGGCGGCGCTTCCATGCAAAAAAGAAGACTTATGCTAGATGACGGGGATAGGGTAGAGCGTGGAGCCATTGCGGTGGCCGGAACTTTTCGGGAAGGCCCGGGACAGGTAGATAAGATTCTAGGTCCCATGTTAAAAGAATTACATAGACTTAGAGGAATACTGAAAGAGAAAGGGGGTCAGAAATCTCCGGAAATAGAGACTAATCGGAAAAATTTCACCGCTTTATCTGCTGTCGTCAGTGACCTAATAAATCAGTTTACTTCTCTTGGAATGAACCTCGACTTCGATGGTGATGAATTAGGAGTACATAGAAATATAACTAGCAAGGCCTCGGAGGCTCTTCATCGGCTAGCTTCTGGAGGTGAGGCAGTTTGGGCCAGCTTTAATGAGATGATAGGAGCTTCGCCAGGTACCGTTAAAGGTTCTACATTAGAAAGTTTAGATGCGGCTTTTAAAGCTAAGACTCCAGAAGGTCTGGCCTTTAAACCTCAAACAGAAGAACAACAACAAAGTAATGTTTCGGGTTTAATCTCTGGTAAGTTATTGGTTGGTATGTCAACAGAAGTTCATCATCGCTTCTTAATGGCGATAATGGCAGGGCTAGAAGAACAAGATTGGAGTGGGGCCTTTAGAACAGTTCTAGCAAAACTTATGTTGAATATTAATGAGTCTTTGAAAATGAAGCATGCTGGCGTAGGAGGCATGGACGAATTTGAACCTAAAAATATGATAGATCTTATTAGGAGGGGAGATACAAAAGGATTATCTGCGGCAATAGGAAAGGGCGGCGAGTATGAATCGTTAGGACAATTTAATAAAGGATTATTAGAGAAACAAGAAGGTCAACTTTTGGCTTTAGATCCTTACGCTGCTGGGGCAGGAGGGCTAACGGAAGGATTAAAATCAAGAGGTTTAGAGGAAGCAATTCCTAAGGAAGGCATTTCTGCCGAGAACTATCAGGGAGTAATAAAAGCAGCTTTAAAGAAGATGGATATAAAGAATGTTTTCAAGGAAATGCACCAGACGTTAATAAACGGTTACGCACGTTCTCTAGAAGAGTCTGGAATGAGTCAGAAGGATATAAAGGCCAAAATTAAACAAAAGCTTAAGAAGGGTAAGGAAGGAAAGCCTGCTGCGGGAATACCCCTAGACGAAGTTGTTGGATCTTCGTTTAAGCCTTGGTTGGCAACAAGGAAAACTTTTACAGATAAGATGAAACGTACCAAAGGTATGGGACAACTTAAGGAAGTGGCGTCTTTATTGCCTAAGGAATTGATGGCTAACGTAGCTGAAGTTATGGATATTGATATAATAGATGTCGATAGAGAATCTATAATGCCGAAAGGTATTGAACAGTTTGCTACTAGTTTAAGAGAATCTCTCATGTCGGTTAGAAATAGATTGGGAGATCAATTGGAAGTAGCTAAATTGCCAGGAGGAGTAGGGGCTAGATATGTAGAAGGGACAGAGGGTGAGGCTGGCGGTAAGGGAAAAATTCAAACAACTTCTAAAGTAATGGGACAATTAACCCAAGGATTAGAAGTTCTATCTCAGATAGAGGCGGGATCGTTTACTGGAACCGCTCAAGAAGCAATGCAGTCTCTTGAGGGAATAAGAAAGTTTCTAGGCTATCTGGCTCACGAAAGAGTGCATCAATTGGGGGCAGGCGCTGGTGGCAAACAGATAAGAGAGGTTGCTGGAAGTTTAAAAAGTAAGGCCGGCGGAGCTGCGTTAGGTAAGCATAGAGAAAGTATTATAGCAAGCATGAGTGAAACTGTTCCAGGGGTTAGAAAATTAGCTAAGAGAGTTTCAGATTATAGAGCAAAAGAAGAAGAAGATCCCACAAAGGGAAGAAGAGCCAAGATTGGTGGGAAAGATGTTACAGGAACCGCAGGTGAAATAGCCGGACAATTAGAAGATCAGCTTTTAACTCTGGTGGCTGAAGAACTATTAGCCTATCTTGCACAAGGAAGATTAGAAGAAATATTAGGAGGCGCGGATTTAGGAGAAAAGGCTCTCGGTTTCCTGACTAAAAGACTGAAGAAGATGGCGTCCGGAGATAAGGAAGTTTTAGGAGCCGCAAAGACAGCAGGTGAAAGATTAACCTCTTCTGCGCTAGAAGGATTGATGGCCGGAGTTGAAGGTCAGGCTGTAGAAAGAGGAGGTATTAAAGGAAGGGTTGGTTCTAGGGCCCTGGGACAAGGTGTTTTGGGAGAGGATACTCTCTCTAAGGCCCAGACTAGACTGGCGTTGTATGAAGACGTCGTATTAGATGCCGCAAAGGAACAATCTTTTCAACTTCCCTTACTCGATGAAGAAGCTCTTGGTGCTGGAAAATTGGCTTTTGAAAAAAGAGAAATAAAAGGAACTACTGCTCTTCCCACTGAACAAACAGGTAGATTAAATGAACTTATGCAACAAGCGCGAGAAGGCATAATAAGTGGCAGCGACGAGAAAGAAATTAAAGCAATCGCCAATAGCATGAAACGAGATACACAAGATCCAGATTCTCGTAAAAGATATCAAATGGTTATAAGGGAATTTCAGGCTGCGAAGGCCGCGATGCTTATCAATGCCGCCCGTGACTTAGAAGCTCAAATGGACGCACTTCATAAGGCCGGAAAAGGAGGAGGCTCCGAAGCCAGTCTTTTGAAGCCCAAATTAGAAAAGGCCGTTTCTAACGTACATGAATATCTTTCTTCTACTGTTCAACAAAGCGTTACAAAAATGCCAAATCTTGCGTATAGAGGTAAAGGTAAGGGCCTAACTCCTGCAGCACAGGCAGCGGGATTAGTTCCTCTCTCGTCCGCAAAAGAAATACCTTTGGATGCTGTGCGTGGAGAAGGAGATGAGGCCAAGAGATTTGAAAGAACAGAACAAGTTCTGTTAGGTATTCATGGGCGCATTGAAAAGAATATTGACGCTAGCAAACAGTTAGCTGTGATATGGGAACATATTAAGGAAAGTCCTAAGCTTGCGCATGCTCGTTTGGCAAAGATGGCAACCGTTACTAAAGAGTGGGCACAGTATTTTCGCCAGGCCAATCTGCCCGAGGCTTCTGAGCATATGTCCAATCTTGCTAAATGGACAAGACAAATGGCTAATGAAATGTCCCAGATGACAGAACCCTCGTTAGAGGGAATGTTGTCCCGCCTTCCAAAAGGTCTTACTCAAACCGTCGGGGGAGGGGCGGCGGGCGGTGGTCTTATCATGCCTATGACTGATCAATATGAAGCTTTTGAGGTCAGGGCGAAAGCACATCAGAAGAGACTTCAAGGCCTCATAGATAGTCCACAATTTAAGAAAATGGGACTCAAGACCGATTTCGAGCCTATGAAAGCACAAATGATAGACCCTAAGACTAAGCAAGTTACTCAGAATCTTGAAGCCCAGTTCAAGAAAGTTGGAAAGACAATTGAGTATAGCTTTAATCAAGGGGGAGTTGCAGCTAATCGATTCGGCCGCCGAATGAAAGACTCTTTCCGAAGAGTGGTTCAGTGGGGATTTGCGACCGGTATCGTTTATGGCACTATGCGTGCTTTCCGTAGCCTCTCTACTGTTATCACAGATGTTCAAGATAGAATATTCGCATTGAAGAAAGTTATGGACACTACGGTTACTGATTTCGTGGCCATGCAAGATGCTGCGGTAGGAATGGCAAAGAATTACGGCATTGCCATTAATGAAGTATTAGATGGTATGGTTGTTTATGGTCAGCAAGGTCT
>SDBT01016555.1_pt1 | contig 11669 bp, 12 predicted proteins | sample 2277101 | NCBI WGS metagenome assembly SDBT01 (sample SAMN10404973, study PRJNA504765) | marine sediment metagenome | isolation source: marine sediment core GS10_PC15, 103 cmbsf | place: Arctic Ocean: Southern Knipovich Ridge | collected 2010
TTCTCCATCGTCCCTCGCAGCCGAGCCCAACGCATCAGCCACACGCGCCGCGAATTTTCCGGCCTATCGCCGGTCAACGGAAAGGTCGTCGCCAACGACGAGCGGCATACGATCGTTATTGACGCCGGGGCTCCCGTCGTTATCACGTTGCTGGAGCACAAACCCACACAGACCAGGCAGGTCAAGATCAACTCGTGGGTAACCTTCTGGCCGGTCCCGCCGACACACGGGATTATCCTCGGGAAGATATAACAGGGTCGCAAGAATGATTGCACAGTTGTGCGGTTCACAGTTGAAAGCTAAAAGCTTAAAGCTTAAAGCTGAAAAAAAACAACAGGTATTTCGCGATTTTTCCCTACATGAGTCCGACATGAGAATCAAGTTTATCACATTGCTGGTGCTGGTGCTGGTTTCGGGGGGCTGTCAAAAAGACACTCGCAAATCAGATGTTCCACATCCACGTTTGGTGACTTTTTCTCCGGCGATAACGAAACTCGTGTTTGACATGAAACTGGGCGAGCACGTCGCTGGTGTTACGAGTTTCTGCCGAGTTCCGCAGGGTCAGCAGCGTCCCGTAGTGGGCAGCGCGCTGAGTATTCGGGTCGAGCCGATCCTGGCCGTTGACCCCGACGTGGTGCTGACAATGATAGAATCCAGACGATTCGCCCCGCTGCGTAAGGTCAGACCCGATATACGGATCGAGCATTTCACACTTAAGAGCCTTGAGGATATCGCCACGGGGATGGAACGGATCGGGCAGATCGTCGGGCGCCCGAACGTCGGACAGCAGGCCGGTAAAACCTTTCGCAAAAAGCTCCAGCAGGTTCAACGGGGAACGGCGGGGCTCCCGCAGCGGCGAGTGATGTTCGTCATAGGTTACGAAGACCCCTTAGCGCCCGGTGAGAAAACGTTTATTGATGAGATGATTACCCTCGCCGGTGGGAAAAACACCTTAGCGAAAAACTTCCATGGCTGGAAAAGGCCCTCCATTGAATCCATAGTGCTATCGGCCCCGGATGTCATCATTTGCCAGTCCAACCCGGCGAAAAAGGATGAGGCCGAAAATTATTGGCGAAAGCTGTTCGAAATGGTCCCCGCCCCGAGGCCGCGCGTCATTGTCGTGAGCGACGCCGACTGGACCATCCCGGCCGGGCACATGGCGGACTACACGGAAAAACTGGCGGAGATGATTCACCCAAAAGCGGAGAAGCAAAGCCCAAATACCCAAGGCCCAAACCCCAAGGCCCATTGAAGACCCAAGCTGTAGGGCGTGCAACTTGCTTGCACGCGGTTAGGGCCGAACTTCTGGGACAAGATTGCGCGTGCAACGAGTTGCACGCCCTACAACTACACTGTCATTCTGAGCGCAGGCCCCCCGGGCCGGAGCCGAAGAATCTCACGCATTCTATTGCGGAGTAGATGTTTCGACCTGCCTGCAGGCAGGCTACGTTCGCTTCGCTCACTCCGCTCAACATGACAAATAATTCAATGGTCATTGGTCATTTAATTCTAAATCTACTGCTCAAATATCATTGAAGGCGGCTTGGCACCCTAAGGTTTGTCATTATTCTTCGATGCCCTTCCGCGCCCGTACCCCCTGGTGATGGTAATGTTTAATCTCCGTCATTTCCGTGACGAGATCGGCCCGATCCAATATTCGCCGAGGTGCGTTTCTACCCGTGATGACAATCTCCACCCTATCCCCGGCGGCGTCGATAACGCCCAAGAGATCGTCGGCGGAAAACAGCCCCAGATGAACGGCGAGACAGGCCTCATCCAGGACGACCAGATCGTACCGGTCGGATTGCAGGACTTTGCGGATATCCTGGAGTCCTTCACCGGCCGCGGCGATGTCCGCTTCTACGGGCTTTCCGCGGATGAAGCAGCTTCGGCCGTATTGCTTGACGGTGATCTGATCCGCATACCGTTCGATGGCGGAAAACTCGCTGCTAAATTTCCCCTTGATGAACTGGGCGAAGAATACCTTCAACCCCGCTCCGACGGCGCGAAGCGTCAGGCCCAGTGCAGCCGTGGTCTTCCCCTTGCCCTTACCGGTGTACACCTGTACATAGCCGCGCCCCCACGGCTCTGGATTACGATGATCAGACACTCTTAAAAAAGTCCTTCCCGCAACTCCCGGGAGACTATAAGCCCCGGGGGTGGACAGGGCAAGAAAAACAGGCTTGACATTGACGATGCACCCCGTTACGGGTCAATAAGGCCCGCTCGCAGGTGAGGAGTTTTCCGGACATGACGACACTCGTTGGGATTCTGGCGCACGTGGGGTTGATCCTCGGTTTCCTGCTCGCGGTATTGATGCTTGCGCATATTATCCGCCAGAAGCGATCCCCCTCCGGTACGATTGCCTGGCTGCTCATCATTGTGTTGCTGCCTTATGTGGGCGTCCCGCTTTATCTGATGCTGGGTGGGCGGAAATTAAGACGCAAAGCCGAGCGTAAGAGGAGTCTCGGGCTGGAGGAAACCCATGCTCTACCTCTGGAAGAGGCAACAGTAACCGATCGTTTGCTCCGCAGTTACGGGATTCCGGGGGCGACATCGGGAAACCGGGTAACACTGTGTCGTACGGGGGAGGACGCATACGCCCGTCTTGTAGAACTCATCGAGGGCGCCTCGGAAACCATTCACATCGCCATGTTCATCTTTCACCTGGACAAGGTGGGCAAAGACATCCTTCAGCGTCTGGTGCGTCGCGCCGCCGACGGCGTCCAGGTGCGGTTGCTTCTGGACAGCGTAGGATCGATGTACACCACTCGAAGGCGTCTTCGGTCCCTGACCCGCGCCGGTGGACACGTCGCCTTTTTCATGCCGGTGCTTCACATTCCCTTCCGCGGCCGAACCAATCTGCGAAATCACCGAAAAATCGTCGTCGCCGACGGACAACTCGCCATGGCCGGCGGGGCCAACATCGCCAGCGAGTACATCGGACCGGTGCCCAAAGAGGGGCGATGGCATGACCTGTCATTCATCCTCGAAGGCCCGGCCGTCCGAAACTACGCTGAACTGTTCAACCAGGATTGGGAATTTGCCACCGGCCAGAAGCTTACCCCCCCGCCTGTGATTCAGCCGATTACCGATAACGGTGATGGAGCCATGGTGCAGGTCGTACCGTCCGGGCCGGATGTCTCCGGAGACGTGCTATACGACACTATCTTGTCCGTAGTATTCGAGGCGAAAAAACGTCTTTGGATTGTGACGCCATATTTTGTTCCCGACGAGGCCCTGACCAAGGCACTGCGGCTGGCGGCCCATCGCGGCGTCGACGTACGCATTCTCCTCCCCGCCAAGTCCAACCATCGACTGATCGATCTGGCACGGGGGACGTATCTGCGGGAAATCCAAACCGCCGGGGGTAAGGTCCTCCTTTTTACGGAAGGCATGATACACGCCAAGATCATGCTCATGGACGATGAACTGGCCGTAATAGGCTCGGCCAACATGGACATACGCAGCCTTTTCCTGAATTTTGAGGCGGCGATGTTCATCTACACCCCTCCGGAAATCCGCGCCACGGAAGCATGGGTCAATAACCTCATGGCCGGGCTGCAACCGGGGATCAGAAAAATCGGAACCATACGGGATTTTTGCGAATCCATCGTGCGGATGATGGCGCCTCTTCTGTAAAGGCAATCGATCCGCGTTATTCCGGGCGCACTGAGTTAATGCGATTGAGATGCTTCCTCGCCCAGTGTTGCGGGCGGGGAAGGCTTTTCGAAGCCACAGAAACTTAGTGCGCCTCGTATAAGAAGGACACCCGTGCGTAATTATCTTGGGTGCCGTAGCTCCTGCTGCGGGACCTCTTCGCAAATTCGGGTGGCGTTCTTCGTAGCGATTCGGGTGGTTGTTCTTCGTGCCGGGGCAGGAGCCCCGCCACGCTACTATAAGACTGGGCGCACAAAGTTAGGGCACCTCGTATTATTCCGCCTGCTTTGCGATTGATGGCGACGTATTCGTGGTAAACCACCCCTTCGTTCGCAGGCAGATTCGGACAAGCAGAAGCATCACCGGGACTTCTATCAGCACCCCGACGACCGTCGCAAGGGCAGCGCCGCTCGAGAGACCAAACAGCATAGCTGACGTTGCAATGGCGACTTCAAAATGATTCGATGCGCCGATCATGGCGGAGGGGGCGGCGTCCTTGTAATCGAGTTTCAGGAGTTTCGCCAGACCGTATCCCAACCAGAAAATCAGGTTGGTCTGAATGAACAGCGGGATGGCGATCCACAGGACCGTCAGCGGATTCCCAAGAATAACCTCCCCCTTGAAACTGAACAGCAGCACTAGCGTAATCAGCAATGCCACAATTGTCACCGGCGTCAGGACGTGGAGGAACTTCTCCTTGAACCACGTTTCGCCCTTGGCTGCAATAATTGCTTTTCGGGAAATGTATCCCGCCACGAGGGGTAAGGCAACGTAGATGGAGATGGACAACAGCAGTGCTTCCCACGGTACCGGCAGCTGCCCGACCTCCAGCAGGAAACCCCCCAGCACGCCATACAGAACAAGCATCGCCAGAGAGTTGATCGCCACCATGACCAGCGTCAGCCCGTCGTTACCCTTGGCGAGATAACCCCACACCAGCACCATGGCCGTGCAAGGCGCAATACCCAACAGAATGCACCCGGCCAGATAACTGCGCCAGAGGGGAACCTGGAGCATCTTGACCCCGTTGTCCAGAAGAACAACCACCCCGGCGCCATATTGGTCGCCTACGGCCAGGTCCCGGCCAAATGGCATCTTCACCAGATCAACTGCATCGGGGCCGATGAAACCGTAGAACAATGTGCCCAGGAAGAACAACGCTATAGCGTACATAGTGAAGGGTTTGACAGCCCAATTGACAAAAAGCGTCAGTCCCACGGGCTTGACGCTCTTACCGGCCTTGATGACCTTGGCGAAGTCGATCTTCACCATGATCGGGTACATCATGAAGAACAGACAGATGGCGATGGGAATGGATACCACTGGCGCATCCCCAACGTAGATCGCCACGCCATCCAGTGTCTTGGCGAAGTTGGGGGCGAACTTGCCCAGGACAATTCCGCCAACGATGCAAAGAACCACCCAGATGGTCAGGTACTTCTCAAAGACGCTCAGGCCCTTGGTCTTATTGGTGATGCATGCTTCAGTTGCCATATCGTTCTTAACTTTTCTGTTCCAGCGATTGCGGGAATGTCTCGACATAGGCGCGAATTTCGTCGCGCACGCGTCGATAGCAGTCCAGTGCCTCCTCCTGCGTCTTGGCGTCTTTTACCAGCGCGGGCGGATCGTCAAAGCCCACGTGGACGACCTTCACCTTGCTCGGGAACATCGGGCAGGTTTCGTTGGCATTACCGCATACGGTGACGACGTAGTCGAAGGGCACGTCCATGAAGCCCGCAACGTTCTTGGAGCGATGGGCGGAGATATCCACACCAGCTTCAGCCATCACCTTGACGGCATTGGAATTCAGCCCATGCGTCTCGATCCCGGCGGAGTGGGCATCGATCAGGTCGCCCTTCAACGCCTTGGCCCAACCCTCGGCCATCTGGCTGCGACAGGAATTCCCGGTGCAAAGGAACAGGACTTTCAGTTTCTCGCTCATTCTTGTCTCGTCAGTTGTGGTAATGGGTGCAAAGATCGTTTTGGGACAGGCCGCCTTAGGGAGCGGTGTAGATCAGGTAGACGCCGCCAAGCAGAACCAGCACACCACAAATACGCTTGAGAATGACCGTGCCTTTGGACTTCTCGTTCCAGTTCAAGTATTTCTGTACGAGTTCCGTGCTGGTTCCCGCCAGGACGATTACCGAGCAGTGCCCGACGCCATAGATTCCCAGCAGCAGAACGCCGTAAGCGATATTAGTGGAAGCGAGTTTGAAGGTAACGCCCAGCATCGGAGCCATGAAAGCGAAGGTGCACGGGCCCAGGGCAACGCCGAAGACGAGGCCCAGAATGAACGCGGCGAGCATTCCTTTGCGCTTCATCCCGACCTTCCCCGGACCGGACCAGGGTGAGGGGATAACGTCCAGAAAATGCAGCCCGACGATGAAAAAGATAACCGCCACCACGTAGTTACCGTACCGGCCGATGTCGCCCATCATTCGCCCCGCCGCCGCCGTGATCACGCCTATGGCTGCGATAGTAATCAGGATACCCGCCGAAAAGAGCGTCGAGATCAGAAAGGCCCGCTTCGTGGAGATGCGGCCTTGCTGGTCGATGAACCCCACAATCAGCGGGATACTCGCCATGTGACAGGGGCTTAGCAGAATGCTTAGCACCCCCCAGACGAAGGATGCGCCCAGGGCAATAGCGGGAGCGGTGCCTTCGACGGCGTGCGTCAGCGTGGTGAAAAGTTGTTCCATGCTATTACCAGTAGTTACTTCGCCTGCTTAGCTTTACCCGAAAGGTCGACGCCCAGTTCCTTCCACTTGGACAGGATGTCTTCCTTCGACATAAACCCCTCATGCCGCCACAGCTCCTGTTCCTTTGCGTCGTAGAATATCTGGGTCGGAATAATCCGCACGCCGTACGGTTCCTTGTATTGGGGATTTTCCCGCACGTCGTAGAAGTCGACATGAAACTTCCCGGCGTACTCCTTCTTCAACTCATCAAGTATCGGCGCCATCATCTTGCAGGGAATGCAGGACTTGGACCCAAGATCGACCAGGCGAGGTAATGAAGTTTCCTTTGCTGAAATCGATATACTACTTCCATCAGATTCCGACGGGGTGTTTTCTTGATTAATCTCGACCGTCAAGACAACCGCAGAAGTTTCCTTTGCGGGAATCGATTTACTACTTCCATCAGATTCCGGCGGGTTGTTTTTTTGCTTCATCGCGATCACCACACCGACCACGATTAACAATGCGACGACGATGGCAATTTTTGCAATTTTATTCATTTGCACTTACCTGCTTTCCTATCAGCCCAGCAAGGGTTTGATGGCCTCGGGGTCCGGGACCTTTCCGACGACCTTCACTTCACCGTCAACGGCAAGGGCGGGGGTCATCATCACTCCAAACTTCATGATCTCGTTGATGTCCTTGACCTTTTCAAGTTCATATTCAATACCCAGCGCCTTGGCAGCGGCCTCGGCGTTTTCCGCCAGCTTTTTGCACTTCGGGCAGCCGGTCCCTAGTATCTGCAATTTCTTCATCGCGTCTCCTTTTTCTTTACGTAATGAGACTACCGAAGATCATACCGGAAATCGTCGCCATGACAACTACCAGCAACACGTACACGATTGTTTTTCGGGTCCCCATTATGCTGCGAATGACGAGCATGTTGGGCAGCGAAATGGCCGGTCCCGCCAGCAGCAACGCCAGTGCGGGCCCTTTTCCCATGCCCGCCCCCATTAGCCCCCGAAGGATCGGAACCTCCGTAAGCGTGGCGAAGTACATAAACGCGCCGAGCACCGACGCACATAGATTGGCCTGGAGCGAATTACCCCCCACCGCCGAGTCGATCCAGCCCGACGGAATGAGACTGTCTCGCCCGGACCGCCCCAGCAGCAGACCTGCCACCAAAACCCCACCCAGCAGCAGCGGGAGGATCTGTTTGGCAAATCCCCATGTGCTTTGAATCCATTCCTTCCCTTCAGCCTTGCTTACCCACGCGACGGCCATGGCTACCAGTCCGGTGAGAAACACAACGACCAGCAGCCACCGCACCCGGAAAATCGCCTCGCTACCCGTGCGTGTCCAGTTCGCAAAGACCAGTACACCAACCATGGACGCGAAAATCGCGGCGCTCTTCCAGAGCGGACGTTGGACTTCAGGCGGCGGGGTAGATACTTGTAACTCTGCCTTTGCGAGTTCTTCCCGGCGAAAGATCACGTGCATCAGCAGTCCGATAACGATACTGACCAGAATCGCCCCAATCGCCCGTGCAATGCCCATCTCCAGGCCCAATACCCGCGCGGTCAGGGCAATGGCCAGCACGTTGATCGCCGGGCCGGAATAGAGGAACGCCGTCGCCGGTCCCAGTCCCGCCCCCATGCGATATATCCCCGCGAACAGCGGGAGCACCGTACAGGAACAGACGGCTAGGATTGTCCCCGAAACGCTCGCCACACCGTAGGCCAAGACTTTATTGGCCCCCGCACCCAGATATTTCATCACGGAGCCTTGGGCAATGAAGGTCGCAATGCCCCCCGCAATGAAGAACGCCGGAACCAGACAAAGCAGCACGTGCTCGCGGGCGTACCACTTCACCAGGTACAGCGATTCCACCACGGCGCCGCGAAAACGAATGTTGTCCAGAGGTAAATAAAAACATCCCAGGAACACGGCGACCATCGTCGCCAGCACCTTCCATTCCTTTTTCCAGTCCATGGGCAGTTTCTTTCAGTACGTCACTATGTGATTAAATACTCACGAAGCTGGTCAAAAAAATCCACATTATTAAAGCCTTTGTAACATCGCCGTGTTTGTTTCGATCCTGTCTCGAACGGCTTCCGTAACACATGAAAGAAAGCCCCGAATGCACGGCATTTTGAGTTCATAGATCATCTTCAGCCCGTCCCTGCGGACGCTCAGAACGCCAGCCCTGAGCATGACACTCAGATGACGAGAAACATTGGATCTTTGAGCACCGACCTTCTTTGCGATGTCGCAGACGCACATTTCCCCCCCGCTGAGGGCCTCGATGATTCTCAGACGGATCGGATGTCCAATGGCCCGAAAGATCTCAGCCTTGAACTCGTAGAGTCTTTTGTCTTCTTCGTGCATGTAATTAAGTATCCTTTTACGTGAGCGTATACTCACATAGGCGCCCTGTCAAGATAATTTACGCCCTGATTCGTTGGCAGCTTGCTCTTTCCACGTCAGTAGTTTGCGGCTTCGGCGGCCGCCTCAAAAGCGGCGTCTTTCTTTTCCCACGCGGAAAATCGGGTAAAAGGCCCAATAACCGGTCCCAAATTATCCGACGATCAACTCGTCTAAGGATCGTTTGGGGACGTGGTGTACGCCTTCGGCGTCGCGGTAATACTTGATGTCCCCGTCTGCCCCGACGGTTTCAATGACCACTTTTTCCTTCGGTTTCCCGAGCGCCACGACCAGAAGAATCTCAAGGTGCTCGGGGATCTCCAGTGCCTCTCTGAGCTTTTCGCGGTGAATGCTGCCGATCATGCACCCCCCTAACCCGCGTTCAACAGCGCCGAGCAGGATGCTCTGGGCTGCAATTCCGTGGTCCACGCCGAAGGACTGTTTAATATTTTTGTCGCCAAGAATGATGATGTATCCGGGGGGTCTTTCTCCTTCTCCCGGTCCGTCCCAATCCTTCAGGAACCCGGCCCACATGGTGCAGGGGAAGATCTGCTTGTTTCTGCCCAGATCGCATGACAGGATGTATTTCAGTGGCTGAATGTTGGAACTGCTCGCCGAGAGTCTCGCCAGATTAACCAGTTTCCTGAGCGTCTCCGGGGAGATCTTTTCTTCCTCGTAAAATCGCCGGTAGCTTCGATTTTTTGCGATCAGATTTTCAATCAAGGTAATCTCCTTTGGTTGTTGGGGGTTAAATCCCGATCAGCTTACCATATCGGACAGCCTCATACTAACAGAACAACGCGGGTTGACTGTAACCTGAATCGCTATTTGACTATTCCGGTATGGGGTTGACTTTGAGTGGGAGGATGTTACAAGCATGGGTTTCGGTTTGTCTTCTTTAGTTGCGAGGTGTGGTAATGGCGGAACGGACAAAGCCCTCCGACGAGGCTTCGAGCCAGCAGGTACAAATAACGTTTCAACCGACCGGCCGGTCGGTTCGGGTGCATCCGGGTACGAGCGTGCTGGAGGCGGCGGGTCGATGCGGGCTGGTAATTGACACGCCGTGCGGCGGGGAGGGGACGTGCGGAAAGTGCCGCGTGCGTTTCGTCAGCGGGGTGCCTGAACCGAGCGACCCCGCAGCGGAACTGCTGAGCGAGGCCGACATTACGGCTGGGTGGCGCCTGGCGTGTCAGGCGTCGATACACGCCCCGGCGGTGGTGGGTATTCCCGAAACGTCGTTGTTCACCGAGCAGTTGCAAATCCTTACCCAGAGCGAAACCGTGCTAGAGTTCTCGCAAGGCGGCCCGCCTCACAAGGACTTGCCCGTTCCCCTCGCACCCGGGGAGCGGAATTTCGCCGTGGCGTTCGACGTGGGCACGACGACGCTCGTGGGCGAACTGCTCGATCTGCCCGACGGGGCGGAACGGGCGATCGCCGCCGGGATCAATCCGCAGGTGAACTTCGGGGACGACGTGGTTACCCGCATCGGGCATGCCTCCCAAAACCGCCCTGCTGCCGATGAACTGCGGAACTGCCTCCTCGGGGCGGTCAATACGCTCGTTGATGAGCTTTGCGAGAAAACCGGTGCAAAGCGAACCGAAATCCGGGCGGTAAGCTTCTCCGGGAATACGACGATGCAGCACCTCCTGTGCGGGCTGGACGTCTCGAACCTCGCACACCTCCCGTTCGCCCCGGAACGAACCGAGGCGATGGACACCACGGCGGCGGAACTGGGAATTCCCATCGCCAAGGGCGCTCGTGCCTACGTGATGCCCGTCATCGGCGGGTTTGTCGGCGGTGATACGGTCTGCGGAATTCTTACCAGGCGGTTGGTCGAGCAGGACGGTCCGGTCGTGATGATAGACATCGGGACGAACGGGGAGATCGTACTTGCGGTGGATGGCGAGCTGCGGGCGGCGTCGGCGGCGGCGGGCCCGGCGTTCGAGGGTGCGCGGATTACCTGCGGGATGCGGGCGGCGGATGGGGCAATCGAGAAGGTCGTCGTGGACGGCGATTTGAGATTAAGCGTCATCGGCGGGGTCGAACCGATCGGGCTGTGCGGGAGCGCACTGGTGGACGTCGCGGCGGTGCTGCTGCGATGCGGGATCATGGATTCGATGGGACGTCTGGCGGAGCAGGACCAACTCCCCGAAAAGACCCCGCAAAAGTTGCGGGACCGGCTGCGGAAGGACCAGAGCGGACAGTTGGAGTTCGTCCTGTCATATGGGCAGAACACCGCCGTGGGCACCGAGCCCCGCACCCGCCCGGACGTCTTCATCACGCAGCGTGACATCCGCGAGTTACAATTGGCGACGGGCGCGATTAGAGCCGGCGTAACGATACTCCTGAAGCAGGCGAACCTGACCCCGAGCGACCTGCGGAGCGTGCTGATCGCCGGGGGATTCGGCAGCTTCATCCGTCGCAATAACGCCCAGCGAATCGGGTTGATCCCGGCGGACGTACCGGCCGATCGCGTCAGTTACGTGGGCAACGTCTCGCTGCACGGGGCGAAGTGGGTGCTGGTCTCCTCCGCTGCCCGTCGGAGGGCGGAGCAACTGGCCAGGCAAACGAACCACGTGGAACTCTCCGCCGATGTGGATTTCCAGATGGCCTTCGCGGATTCCATGATCTTTCCGGAAAAGTAAGGCTTCGCATCAGCAGACCTGGCGATATAATATTCAACCCCCGCAGACGCGGCAGCACGCATTACCAACAAGGAGAACTATCGTGAGCGGAATCAAGGTCGCGCGCAGTGTTCACGTTAAAACGCCGAGTCCCTCAGAGCGGGCCGATGTGGCGGGAATCGATTACGTCTCGAAGGATCGCAATGTGCTTATGGAAAGCCTCTCCGTGGGCGAGCAGCACGTCATCCGGCGCTCGGAGGACAACGGGCGGACGTGGAAGGAA
>SDBT01016556.1_pt1 | contig 11669 bp, 10 predicted proteins | sample 2277101 | NCBI WGS metagenome assembly SDBT01 (sample SAMN10404973, study PRJNA504765) | marine sediment metagenome | isolation source: marine sediment core GS10_PC15, 103 cmbsf | place: Arctic Ocean: Southern Knipovich Ridge | collected 2010
TTAGTATTTTTGGAAAAATTATCTAAAAAATTGGATAAAACCAACCGTTTATTCCAGGAAAATTATATCTTAGGCAGCGCATCCCTTTCAGATATGGATTAATTATTTGTAATGTCATTGCGAGGTGAGCACTCTATATAACTTGAGTGCTCTCCGTGGCAATCCCTAATTCAACTCTGTCATTCCCGCCCCCACTTTTGTCATTCCCATGAAAATGGGAATCCAGTCTTTTTCCTTCCATCTAATATCTTGTAACTTTTTCCCCAAAAAAGAAGGATTTTTCAAACCTTTTGTCGAATATATGTTATGTACTCTTATACAACCAAGATTATAGCTTATTTCAGGTTTCATCAATAAGATACTTGCTTATTGCAGGATAAGGCTAAAACCTGCAATAATAAATTAGTTATTGCAGGATATTTCAATGAATAAAAGAGGGGCTTTAATTTTTTATAGAAGTAGGCTATGTCTCTATAAAGACAAATGATATGAGAATAAAAAGGAAATAAAAAATGTTTCAACCAAATTTCAAATATACCAATAAAATAGTTAAATCACTTACCAAAATCTCTGCTGCCAGAGAAACAATTCTAAATTCACCTTTAATCCCAAAATGGAATGTCACTTTAAGACAGGAAGCGATAATCCATAGCGCCCATTCATCTACCAGCATTGAAGGAAATAGATTATCCTTGGAACAAGTAAGCGAATTAGCCCGGGGAAGAGAAATAACGGCTGCTCGAAGAGATAAGCAGGAAGTTTTGAATTATCTTAGTGTGCTAAAAAATATTAAAAATCTGATTAAGGATAATTTTATAACCGAAAGAGATATTTTAAATATCCATCGTATGGTAACCAAAAATACTTTGAATAATCTCGCTGACTCCGGAGTCTTTCGCAACCGTTATGTAGTAGTAGCAAACAGATTTACCGGAGAGGTATTTTTTAGACCTCCCCAAAATCAGGAAGTGCCGGGATTGGTTAAAAACTTACTTGAATGGATAAACTCAAAAGAATCGAAAGAGTTTGATTCGATTATTGAAGCAGGAATCATCCATTATGAATTTGTCAGAATCCATCCTTTTGTTGATGGTAATGGTAGAACAGCGAGAGTCCTGGCTGCTTTAATTCTCTATTTACGCGATTTTGATACCAATCAATTCTTTTGCCTTGATGATTATTATGATTCTGATAGACCAGCATACTATAAAGCGCTACAGAGCGTTAAACCAGATACCTTAGATTTAACCGATTGGTTAGAATATTTTGTCGAAGGAGTAAATATAAGCATCGAAGCAGTTAAAGAAAGAATAGTAAGACTCAGCAGCAAAAGACTGAGGAAAGCAAAAGGCAAACAAATCGCTCTAACCGAAAGACAAATGAGGATTATAGAATTTATAAATCAAAACGGCAAAATAACCAATAAAGACGTGAGAGAGATGTTCAAGCTTTCTAATCGGGCCGCCTTAGATGAGATAAATAAGCTTGTCGAATTACAGATATTTAAGTCTCAAGGCAAGGGTAGAGCTCTTCATTATATAATGTTATAATATTCATGATTATATTCACGATAAGGCTCACGATTCTTATATTATAATATTGTAAAGATAATTAATTATGCAAATAGAAGAGAAGTAAGAAAACGAATTTTGTATATAAAATGGGATGTGTCCCTTGTGTCCCTAATTTAAAATTAATAAATTATTTTTAATTAAACTTTAGTATCAAATATATTTATACAAATTATTAAAAGACGAATAGTTTGATGTTAATAACTGATAATCGTAATCATTGGTTTACATGTTGTAGGAAAGGGGAGAATTGAAAATAAATAATAGTAATTTTGGGTCAGAATACCAAAGACAGCAAAAAAAATTAATAAAAATGAATTTAAAGAACCAAGAAGGTCACCGGAAGAGATTGCGGGAGAAATTTATGAGGTCAGGTATTTCTGGATTTCATGATTATGAAATAATTGAATTACTGTTAACTCTTGGAACACCAAGGAAAGACTGCAAACAGCAAGCCAAAGAAGCCATAGTAAAGTTTAAAACTCTTCGAGGCGTTCTCGAGGCTCCAGTGGAAGATCTTCAGGAAATTAAGGGGATTGGGCCTCATAATATTTTTGGTATAAAACTTGTTCAAGAAGTAGCCAGGAAATTTCTTAAAGAGAAGATTTTCGAAAAGGCTGTGTGTAAATCTTCAAAAGAAATTTTCGATTATCTTTATCACTCTATGCGCGATCTTAAAAAGGAAGTCTTTAAAGTCATCTTTTTAGATGGCAAAAATCAGATTATAGAGATTGAAGATCTATTTGAAGGCACATTGAATACATCATCGATTTATCCTCGCGAGGTTATAAAAAGTGCCATTAAAAATAATGTCGTCAGTCTTATCTTTGCTCATAACCATCCTTCGGGAAATCCAGAGCCTTCTCAGAGCGATAAAGATGTAACAGAAGATTTAGTTTTTGCTGGCAATCTTATGCAAATCAAAGTCTTGGATCATATTATCATAGGAGATAACAAGTATTTTAGTTTTGCAGATGTAGGATTGATTGAGGAATATAATTTAAATTTCTTGAGTATTAAGAAGGGAGTCAATAGATGAATGAATTAAACAAAGAAGAAATTGAGTTTATCACAAAATGCTTAAAAGAAGGCAACTCTCTACCTGATAATTATAGATATATCATTCCTTTTGAGACAAAGAAGGAATATGAATTAACTTATGAAGGTAAAGAACGGGAGGAGGATATACTTGCTGATACAATGGCAGTTCCTCTGCAACCTGTAAAAACTTTCGGGAATAATGGAGATGGATGGACAAACAAACTGATATTTGGTGATAATCTTCAAGTCATTAAAGCCTTAATGGATGATCCTAAGGTTTATGACAAAAACACGGGTAGGGGAAAAGTAAGGTTAATTTATATTGATCCACCTTTTGGAACGGGTGATATTTATGATGCTAAAGGCACAGCTCCAGCCTATTCAGCAAAACTTCAAGGGCTAAATTTATTGAGTTTTTGAGAAAAAGGCTAATTTTTTTACGAGAACTTTTATCAGATGATGGAAGTATTTATGTAAGAATAGATTATCATTTCGGGCATTATTTAAAGGCTGTGATAGACGACATTTTTGAAAAGAATAATTTTCTTAATGAGATAATTGTTAATAGGGTTAAAAAGAGTGATACAAGAGCAAATAAATTTAATACAGCAACTGATTCAATATTTTTCTACTCAAAAACCAAGAGTTATATATTTAAGGGATTTAGAAAACAATTAGAAACTAAAAAGAAAGAAAGATGGCACGCAATGGATTCCCAGGGACAAGGTGGTCCTAGGATAATATTTGAGAAAGAAATGTATCCACCGCCTGGAAGACATTGGACCTTTAATCAAGAAAAGATAGACCAAATGATAAGTGAAGGTAAAATAAGATTAAATCCAAGGACAGAAAAACCTGAGTATCGGTTAGAACCAGTTAAGACCCAACTCTTAGATTCTAATTGGACCGATATCCCAGGTTATACCTTTAAATGGAAATACCCAACAGAAAATTCAGAGCAATTATTAGAAAGAATAATAATTGCTTCCTCCAACCCTGGCGACCTTGTCCTCGATGCCTTTGCTGGCTCTGGCACAACGGGGGCAGTGGCAGAAAAACTTGGCAGAAAATGGGTCATGATTGATTGTGGAAAGCTTGCAATCTACACAATGCAAAAAAGGTTACTCAATTTAAGAGAGGAAATTGGAAATCGAGGAAAGCCTCTAAAACCAAAACCTTTTACCCTCTATAATGCTGGTCTATATGATTATAAAATGGTTAAAGACCTGCCCTGGGATAAATATAGGGAATTTGTACTTAAACTCTTCCAATGCCGTGATGAAAAGCATAGAATTGCTGGTGTAGAATTAGATGGTTATCTTGGACGAGATCCGGTGATGGTTTTTAACTATAAAAAACATAAGGATGTGATCTTAGACAGAGGATTTGTAGATGACCTTCATAAAATCCTTGGTGACAAGGTAGGTTATAAATTCTTTATCATTATTCCAGCAGCAAGCGTTATGTTTTTTGAAGATTATATTGAAAAGGGAAAAACGAAATATTTTGCCTTGAGGATTCCTTATTCAATAATTGATGAACTCCATCGCAAAGGATTTACCCATATCAAGCAACCCATTAGAGAAGCGGACGTTAATGACACAATTGATGCTGTGGGATTTGATTTTATCCAGATTCCTGATGTAGAATGTGGTTATTTTATTGAAAGCAAGAAAGGGCAAATGGAGATGGATAAAAGTAGTAAAGAAGTAGTAATCAAAATCAAAAAATTTAGAAGTAATATTCTATCAAAGAAACCTCTCAAATTTGAGAACAGAGAAACCCTTTCAATGGTAATGGTAGGTTATAATTATAACGGCGAAGTATTTGATTTCGATGATGTCTTTTATGGCGAGGATTTAAAAAAGAATGAATGGGAAGTTCGTTTTAATGTAGATAAGATAGATAGACAAATCATGATTATCTATATAGATATTTTTGGGAATGAGAAAAGGGAAGTTAAGAAACTAAAGGATTTTAAAAAATTATAGGAGAGTTTTATGGATAAGATTCAATCAGGTAAAGAGTTATGTAATCAATTTTTTGAAGCCTTAATAGATAAAGATGACATCAATCAAGAGATGGCGGTATTGCTTAAGGAATTTTATTTTGAAGGTAGATTGATAAAAGATAATATACTACAGGAATTAAAAATTCTACGAGAGAAAAAGAATGAATAAACGAATCAAACTTAAGAAATTAAGTGGACAGGGTTTCCGTGGGATCCTCAAAAGAGTCTGGCTTGACTTTGAGGATCAGTGTAAAAGTCTTGTCCTTTTTGGTAATAATGGAGATGGCAAAAGCAGTTTTACTGATGTTCTGGAATGGTTCTTCACAGATAAAATAGAGTACCTTCAGAGAGAGGGTTGTGGACGGGAAGACTATTTTAATGATTTCTTACCTAAAACCCAAGATGCAATGGTTGAAATTTTCTTCAGTGAGAGTAACTTTGATAACGAGAAAATACTTCAACGGCGGGGTGGGCACAGGCATTCCAACAATACTGAAGATTTTAAGGAATATGTTCAGAACAGTTGTAAGGAATCATTTATTCTACGCTATCATACAATGCGTGCATTCGTAGATAAAACTAAGAAGGACAAACTTGAAGAAGTAGAAGAAATTATAGGATTTGAAATTGTTAAAGAGACACGAGGGGCTCTTCTTAGAGCACTAAATTCACTTAAGAGTGATACGCAATTATCCCAGCTTCGTGGGCAACAAAATGAGAGAGAGCATGATATTGTTGAGATACTTGGAACTACACCATTCAACGAGGCGGATATAATACATTTTGCGGATGAGTTAAGGAAGCTGGTCGGCCATAATAAGTCTATTAGCGATGTAGTTACTCTGAAATCAGTCACAGAGGAATTAGATAAAAAGATTAAGATTACCGAAAAGGGTAAGCAGGTGGCTTGGCTGGAACGTATTTGTGAGAATGCTTCAAGGTCTAAAGAAATTCTTGGTCTTTTGAAAAATTTAAATCAAGTGGTGAACTCTCATAACGATCTTTCCACCCAACGAGAAAAAGTAGAAGCTTCCGTATTAGAGAAACTTTACAAAGCAGGAGCAGAAGCACTGAAAAAAGGCTGGGCGAAAGCTGGTGAATGCCCTCTTTGCAAACGACCGATAGATACGGATCAATTACTCGAATCCCTTAAAAAAGAGCTAGAAGACATTCAGGATCTTCTTGAAGAAAGAAATCAGAATATTCAGCGAGTTAAGTCATTAAAGAATAAAGTGCAACCGCTTAAGAATTCACTATCAGCATTATGCGAAGATAAAGTGAAAGAATCTCTTTTGGCACCAGGACATTTTGAAATATTGGAGAGATGGTCTATCCTATTTGGACAATGGGAAGAAATAATGAATAAAATGGAAGGTTCGGCTGAATCTGTAAGCTTTGGCTTGCCTTCTATAGATTCACAATATGTACTGAAGACTACTCTTACCCAAATAGAAGGGGCTATCGAGAGTGAAAAAAGGCGCTTAGTTGAAACAGAAGAGGAAAAAAAATTTTATCAAAACATACAGAAATTAAATTCATTACGAGACGGTTATCTCAGGCTTAGAGAAATTAAGAGTAAAATTCGGATGTACGAAGGACAGATATCTTCCTTAAATAAGATTTATCAAGGGTTTGAAGAAAAAGAACGAGAGGGTTTGTCTGTGGTGTTAGAGGCTATTTCGAGAGATGTTAATGAATATTTCAAGTTTCTCCACCCTGGTGAGGATTTTGATCAAATAGAATTAGTGCCCACAGAGGAAAGGGGAATTGAATTTAGGCTGAAGTTCTATGGAAAACCCATCTCGCCGCCGATGAAAATTCTAAGTGAATCTCACTTGAATAGTCTTGGAATTTGTCTCTTCTTAGCTGCAGCCAAGCATTTCAACAAGATCAATAGTTTCCTTATTTTGGATGATGTAGTAAGTAGTTTCGATACAAATCATCGTAGACCCTTAGCCCGATTATTGAGAGATAAATTTCCAGATATTCAATTCTTACTCTTTACTCACGATGACCTTTGGTTTGAGTTACTTAAACATGACTTGCCTCCAAATCGTTGGCTATTCAAAGAACTTGCTAAATGGTCTCGTGAAAATGGAGTTGAGGTGATCGAATCACCAATGTCATTAAGAGAGCGGATTCGACGTTGCTTGGATATCAATGATATCGATGGGGCAGCTAACAAGTGCCGCACATTTATCGAAGGCATACTTAAAGAAAAATGTTCAAACTTGGGTGTTCGTCTAGAATCTCAGTGGGGCGTAGAGAACGATCAACGGGAGGCACGTGAGCTCATCGATGGCCTTGCTTCGTACCTAAAAGAAAATCAATCTTTGAGGCAAAGAGAAAATAAGTTGCTATTCAAAGATATACGGGCTGATCAATTACTAACCAACATTGGATCGCATCATAGAAATTTAAGAACCACTTCACTTGCACGTGGTGACATTGAGGTAATACTGAGAGATGTTAAGGAATTTGAGGATCTTTTCGTTTGTTCAAATTGCAAAAAACAAGCCCAAAAAAGTTATTCTCCTCGTAATTCTAAATTGAAACAATGCAAGTGCGGTAAGCTCTGGATATGATTTGTCAAATGAGGAGTTAAGGTATGATAGAAGACAAAAGGATTTTCAAAAATCAGGATCTTGTTCTCAAGGTTTCTCCAAATATTGACCCTGAAAAATTTGATATAAATAAATATGAGGTATTTCTGGATGCCCTCTATGGAGAGAGGGAATATCAGAAAGAAGCTACAAGAATTACCTTGCGGTACCTTCTGGGAGGTCAATATAATAACCTTAAAGAATTAGCAGAGGAGAATTATCACCAAAATCCAGTTTTGGAGGAAAGATATGGAACATTGTCGGATTTTTATATACATCTACAGCTACCAAACAAACTTTCTTGTACAATAGATTTAGCTACTGCTACTGGTAAGAGCTATGTTCTTTATGGAATTGCTCGAATTATGCTTGCTGAAGGAGTAGTGGATCAAGTATTACTTCTTTGTCCCTCTAATACTATCGAAATTGGTCTTACACAGAAATTCCGTTCATTATCAGCTGAAGGGACATTAAAGGATTTACTACCAGATTCTGCAAAAATTCTAAATCCAAGAATCATTTATGCTACGCAAACCATAAGAAAAGGTGATATTTGCATAGAGAATATCCATGCTACTTATGAGCGAACTAAATCCGCCATAGAAGATAGTCTTGTAGGTAAAGGTGAAAGAACGCTGGTGTTGAATGATGAGGTTCACCACATGGCTAATCCTCCTGCTCGAGATTTGGCTATAAAGAAGTGGAAAGAGTTTTTGTTGGATGACAAATATAGATTTAGATATATTGTTGGAGACTCAGGGACCTGCTATATTAAAAATGATTATTTTGCCGATGTGATTTATCGTTTCTCTTTGAGGGATTCGATAGAGAATAGATTTGTAAAAGCAATCGAGTATGTTGCTGAAGATATTTCTCATTCAAAGGAAGAAAAGTTCCAGAAGATTTACGACAATCATATCCAGAATAAAATGGTGAAATATCGGTTGATCGAACCTCTTACTATTTTAGTTACTAAAGATATCAGTGCTTGTAAGAGGCTGAGAGAAGATTTAATTGAGTTTATTGCGGAAAAGGAGAACATAAGCAAAGAGGCGGCAGAGAATAAAGTTTTGATTGTAACTTCTGCCAACGAGCACAAAGATAATATACTAAAATTAAAAGGTGTGGATGATAAAAATAATCCCATCGAGTGGATTACATCGGTTAGCATGCTGTCCGAAGGATGGGATGTACAGAATGTATGTCAGATTGTTCCCCATGAAGAAAGAGCTTTTAATTCTAAACTGCTTATTGCACAGGTGCTTGGAAGAGGTTTAAGAATACCACCAGAATATAAAGGGGAACAACCTGTTGTGACTGTATTCAATCACGACAGCTGGTCAAGTAGCATCAAGCACCTAGTCAATGAAGTTCTTGAGATAGAGAAAAGGATTCATAGTTATGTTATACCTAAGGATAAGGATTACAATTTTAGACTTCACCATATAAAGTATGACAAGATACCGGAGGTCGTAGAAACACCAAAAGTTACTGAGTATGATTTTAATAAAGGGTTTATCTCACTGAGTACCCAGCGATCCAAAATAGAAGAAGAGACCATTTATGAGCGAGTAATTACAGAAGAAAGGCGGCAAAAAAAAACTCTAATTGAATTCAAAATGTATACGGCTGAAGAAATTGCTCAGGTTGTTCATAACAGGTTTAAGAGCTGGGACATGGACGAAGGCACTAATTATGCACAAAATTATCCCTTTGATAAAATCTTAACAATTATAAAAAATTCTCTTAGAAAAATAAATGAAAAAAGAAATTTAGTTAGCCAAAAAAATCGACAGAGAACATTGCAAGCTTTTGGGGTAGTCAGAAGAAAGAAGAGTAAAAGCCTGAGGTATAAAATCGAAGCTGAGAATCTTTTTTTGATTGATACAGCAGAGATTAAAAAAAATAGTTTAGGAATTGGAGCCTTAAGAAGAGATGGTAGTATTTTTTATGATGATTACTCTTTGAAAATTGGGGAAGATAATGATAAGAAGTTATTAAAAGATATTATTGAGATGTTCGAAGACGGACAATTGCATAGAGCCTCGTTAATAAAAATTGGAAATATTTTTAATTTTAAGACACCTTTAAATATTATTCTTGCTTCACACAAACCAGAAAGGGATTTCATTAAGAAATTGGTTAATGGAGAAAATGCCAAAAAAATAGATGCATGGATAAAATCTCTTGATGTGGGATTCTACAGTGTAGAATATTCTTGGAGAAAAGGAGAGCACCCTAAGCAAAGCAGTTTCAATCCTGACTTTTTTATAAAAATTGGAATAGATATATTAGTAGTAGAGATAAAGGCGGATACTGATATTTCTATTGAAAATAAAGCAAAACTTAAATATGCAAGGCAGCATTTTAACAGATTAAATAAATTACAGTCTGAATATAGATATTATTTTAAATTCCTTTCCCCATTAAGTTATGATCTTTTTTTTCAGGAGTTAAGAGAAGGGAAATATAAAACTTTTAAATCTAATATTGAAACTGATTTAGAGCAGTTTAATGGTATTTATGAAAACTTAAAAGAAGATTAGATTGAGTTTTTAATTATATGTTTAATTTGGTGACTAAAATGACGGACATTGAACTTAAAACGAAAAAAGCTTTCGAGCTTTCCGATTTATTATATTCTCGTGAGCGAGATAGGATTCTTTTTGAGTTGAAAAAAGATTTGCCCGAAATATCAGAAGAATTTAATTTACATGGGACGTTTTATTCAGGCATGCACGTAAATAAAATTTTCGAAAGAAGAATAGAGGCAATAAAACAGTTAGTGAGTTCAAGACTGAAGTTAGATGCGCAAGAGATTAATAAAATAGTTGATTTTATCACAGTTAAAATTTCTGATAGTATTTTTGGAAGAGCGAAACAATTAATTGAAGGCCAAATAGATAATTTAAAATTTGAAATGAAAATATTTTGCAGGCGTTTCCCCGACCCAAATAATTACTTAGACATAATTGATGGTCCTATAAAAGAACAGAAAAATAAATTAATCAGTTATTCAAAAAGAGAAGTCAATATTTTTCAAAAACAATCTGAATCTAAAACACAAGGAAAGAAGGTTTTTAATGAAATAAGTGTAACTAAAAAAGAAATACAATTTTCAGCTTTGAATGCATGGGCTAGAATAAAAAATGAGTTTGGTGTTAGTAAGATTACTTTTGGCCGGAAAATAAATTTTGTAAAGGGTAAATTTAAAAGAGAAATTATATTTAGGGATACCTTGAATGCTTATATGTTAGCAGAAAAAGGTTTTAGTAAATCAGCTGTTATTTTAGCTGGGAGTATAATCGAAGAATTATTACGCCTTTATTTAGAATGTAAAAACATACAACCGTCGAAAAATAATTTTAATGAATATATAAAATTATGTGAGAGTAAAGGTATTTTAAAAAAAGGAATTTCAAAATTATCAGATTCAGTTCGTCATTTTAGAAATATTGTTCATTTAAAAAATGAGGTAAGTCCAAAATATACAATATCAAAAGCTGCTGCAAAAAACGCTGTATCTTCAATTTTTATAATATCAAACGACTTTTAAAATAAGTCTAATATAAACATTATTTATCTAGGATGGTATATGTCAAGTATATCAAGGGGATATATGTCATAGGGACTGATAATGTAAAAGCAGTGCATAAAACAGAATCGATTCTGTAATTGGATCTAAATCAGGGTATCCGGTTGATGATATAGAAAATTTCTTAAGAAAATGCTGGATTCCCGCTTGCGAGGCTGTGTTATAAACAATTATATTTGGCAATGTTTTTTTAAATTTTAAAAAAATTTAAGGGTTTTGAGCTTAATGGATTGTGACAAGGGACGGTTCTTTGACACATTTTTATATAGTCTTTGGGGTCAATCTTTGACATTAGACATTTTTAATTTTTTACACACAATGTCTAATGTCAAGGGCAGACCCCACATCCATATTATAAACCAAGAAAATACACTATGAAATATTTTGTTTCGAAAGGATATATGTTATAATAAATTTGAACTTTTAACTATAACATTCTGTATCTGTAATTTTAATTATCCGCTTATATATTTTATTCAGGGAGGTAAAGAATGATTGCATATAAAACAGAAAAGATAAAGAATGCTATTTGTTTTTTTGCAAAGGAAGTTTATAGGCTGAGAAAACAATATTTACCCCAAACATTGTTATATAAATTTTTATCATATTTAGATTTTTTTAGTATTGAAAAATTAGGCAAACCTGCTTTGGAATTGGAATACAGAGCGTATAAAAATGGCCCTGTTCCCGTTGGCATTTATAATAATAGAGAAAGATACCAAACAGATTGTTTTAAATTTGAAAAAAGAGGTACTAATAGATTTGTTGTAATTTCAACGAAGGAAGCAGACTTAGATTATTTTTCAGAATTTGAAATCGAAATAATGAATTATTTACTTGATAAATAT
>SDBT01016557.1_pt1 | contig 11669 bp, 13 predicted proteins | sample 2277101 | NCBI WGS metagenome assembly SDBT01 (sample SAMN10404973, study PRJNA504765) | marine sediment metagenome | isolation source: marine sediment core GS10_PC15, 103 cmbsf | place: Arctic Ocean: Southern Knipovich Ridge | collected 2010
CTCTCCCCAGAGGTACCAGGAGCAGATAAAGGAGATGGGGTCGGCTGACTTCGGCTACACCTTCAAGGATCAGGGAAGATTCCGGGTCTGTATCTATCGCCAGATGGGCTCGGTGGCCATATCTATGAGACTCATCCCTACCAAACTCCTCACCCTGGAGGAACTGGGCCTTCCTGCTTCTGTTAAGGATCTACTCCGTAGGCCGCGGGGACTCATTTTAGTTACCGGACCCACGGGAAGTGGAAAGACAACTACTTTGGCCAGCATGATCGATATCATAAATTCTGAGCAGGATTGCCACATCATCACTGTTGAAGACCCTATAGAATACTATCATTCTCATAAGATGAGCATCGTCACCCAGAGAGAGATAGGCGTAGATACTCCCTCCTTTGCTGAGGCCTTAGTTCGTGGTCTTCGTCAGGATCCGGATGTCATATTAGTGGGTGAGATGAGGGATTTGGCGACCATCGAGGCGGCCATTACGGCAGCAGAGACCGGGCACTTAGTCTTCGCCACATTGCATACCAACTCTGCTGCCCAGACCGTAGATCGTGCCATAGATGTTTTCCCTCCCCACCAGCAGCAGCAGATCAGGATGATGCTCTCCGTCTCCCTGGTGGCGGTCTTCTGCCAGAAACTCTTACCCAAAGCAAGCAGCAAGGGAAGGGTGGCGGCCTTTGAGATCATGATGGTCACTCCAGCCATTGCCAATATGATCCGGGATATGAAGACCCACAGGATTCTCTCCGCCATCCAGACTGGAACCAGGTATGGAATGAAGACCATGGACCAGTCCCTCCTCGAACTCTATCAGCGGGGACTAATAACCTATCAGGAAGCCATGATTAAGTGTCACGATAAGGAAGAGATGCAGAAACTCATTCAGGAAAAGAAATAATGGCAGAAAAAGGAGACTTTAAAAAAGTTCCTTCTTCTTCTCTTTCTCAGCAGAGACCCTTAGGTCAGATACTGAAGGATGCCAAGGTCATCACTGAGGACCAATTGAATCGCGCTCTCCAAGAGCAGAAGAGCACCCATGAGAGACTGGGCAAGATATTGATTAAGAATAAGTATGTTACAGAGGAAGAGATTCTTAGTGCCTTAGGAAAGCAGTTCGGTATGGAAGTAATAAACCTCGAGGACTACAAGATAGATGAGGACGTTTTAGATACTATCTCTCCCCCCTTTGCCCATCTCTACAGGGTGATTCCGGTTGAGAAGAAGGGGAAGGTCCTGACCGTGGCCCTCGCCGATCCCCTGAACGTCCAGGCCTTAGATGACCTTCGCCTCATTGTTGATGGTTCGGTAAAGCCGGTCATCGCTTCCGAAGATGTGGTGATGAAGGCCATTGAGAAGTACTATGGTGTGGGAGAGGAGACGGTGGAGCAGATGATAGAATCTATGAGCGGGGGAGCAATAGCGGAGCTGCAGGAAGAGGTACCAGAAGAAGATATTGCGGACCTCAAGCGCATGGCCTCCGAGGCACCCATCATAAAACTGGTCAACCTCATCCTGATGCAGGCCATAAAGGATCGGGCCAGTGATATCCATATCGAGCCCTTTGAGGACAGTCTCAAGGTAAGGTATAGAGTGGATGGAGTACTGCATGAACTCGCTCCTCCTCCCAAGCATTTACAGACCGCCATCATTTCCAGACTCAAGATCATGGCCGATCTCAATATTGCAGAGAGGAGGCTTCCTCAGGATGGAAGAATAAAGATTGTCATGGGGGGAAGGGAGATCGACTTAAGGGTTTCCTGCCTTCCCACCATCTTTGGAGAGAGTGTGGTCATGAGGGTTCTGGATAAATCAGCCATCATGGTGGACCTGGAGCAGCTCGGTTTCTCAAAAGAAATAGAGGAGCAGATAAAGGAACTCATCCATCGTCCCAATGGGATCGTACTGGTTACCGGGCCCACGGGTTGCGGAAAAACCACCACCCTCTATGCCTCTTTAGCCAGAATAAATAGACCAGAACTGAAGATCATAACCTTAGAGGACCCGGTGGAGTATCAGCTCCACGGGATCATCCAGGAGCCCATCAACCCCAAGATAGGCCTCACCTTTGCCCGGGGCCTGAGACACATCCTGCGCCAGGACCCGGATGTCATCTTGATAGGGGAGATAAGGGATCTGGAGACCGCTCAACTGGCGGTCCAGGCCTCCCTCACCGGACATCTGGTCTTCTCTACTCTACATACCAACGATGCCCCGGGTGCCGTCACCAGGTTAATCGATATGGGAATTGAGCCCTTTCTGATTACTTCTACTATTGAGGCCATCCTTGCCCAGAGGTTGGTGAGGACGGTATGCAAGAAATGTAAGGAGGCCTATACCCCGGATCCCGGGGTGGTGAAAGATATCGGGTTGACTCCGGAAAATATTACTGGGGTCAAATTCCATAAGGGGAAAGGTTGCCCGGAGTGCAGCCATACCGGCTATTACGGTCGTAGCTCCATCGCAGAGCTACTAATTATGAATGATCCCCTGAGGGAAATAATTCTGACTCGAGCCTCGACATCGACGATAACTGCTAAGGCAAGGGAGTCGGGGATGGGGAGTCTATTTGAGGATGGCTGGAGGAAGGTGATAGCGGGAGAGACGACCATAGAAGAGCTTGCTCGGGCAACTACTGCGGCAGAGGAGGCCCTCCCTGAAGAGAAGCCCCCTGAGGAAGAAAAGCCTGCAACCGCAGACCTGTCCGCCGAAGCTCAAAGAGCGAAGGCGGAGACTACAGAAGAGACCACAAAGCCTGCCGAGGAAAAGGGTAAGCCAGAACAGACTTAAAATAAATTATGGTAACGTGTAACGTGTAACGTGTAACGAGTGACGAGAAATAAATCATTCCCGTAACCCGTAACTCGCAACCCGTAACCCATCATCTAATTTTTAAATCGAAGGAGTGTGAAATGCCTACGTTTGCTTATAAAGCCTTGGATAAGGGAGGGACAGAGGTAGCAGGAACCCTGGATGCGGAGAATGAGAGGCTTGCCTTAGGACGCTTAAGGGATATGGGATATCTCCCCCTGGAGGTCAGGGAGGAGAAGGTAGCCAAGGGTGGAGTATTAGACACTTTCTTAGGAATATTTGCGGGCAAGAGAGTAAAGGGGAAGGACATCGTAACCTTCACCAGGCAACTCTCCACCCTCATCGACGCTGGCCTTCCCCTATTGCGTAGTCTTAATGTCTTAGGAGAACAGACAGAGAACCCGAACTTCAAGATTCAGATAAAGGATATTGCCTCAAGCGTTCAGGGAGGAAACACTTTCTCCGATGCCTTGGCCCAGCACCCCAAAACATTTAATAAACTCTATGTCAACATGATCAAGGCTGGTGAGGCCGGCGGGGTCTTAGAGGTTGTTTTGAACCGGCTGGCGGAGTTCAGTGAGAAGGACCAGGCAGTCAAAGCCAAGGTGAAGGGGGCCATGGTCTATCCCGCCCTGGTCATTATGGTTGGAGTAGGGGTGGTCCTCTTTTTAACCATCGCCATCATCCCCACCTTCGTCGGAATGTTTGAGGAGGTTGGGGTAATCCTTCCCCTTCCCACAAGAATCATGATGGGACTAAGCGACTTCTTGAGGAGCTTCTGGTGGATGAACCTCTTGGCCGTCATAGCCCTGGCCGTGATTTATAAAATGTGGGTTAAGAAAGATCAGGGAAGATATCAGGCAGATAAACTTAAGCTCAGAATACCTATCCTTGGAGAACTGGTGAAGAAGAGTGCCATCTCCCGATTTGCCCGCACCTTAGGAACCCTGATTACCAGCGGGGTCCCCATCTTACAGGCCCTTTTAATCGTAAGGGATACGGCAGGGAATGAGGTGGTAGCCCGGGCCATGGTGGCCGTCCATAATAGCATAAGGGAAGGGGAATCCATCGCCGGTCCTCTGGGGAAGAGCCAGGTATTCCCTCCTATGGTGGTGCACATGATTGCTGTGGGCGAGGAAACCGGTGCCTTAGATAACATGCTCATAAAGGTCTCCGATACCTATGACCGGGAGGTGGACACCACGGTAACTGCCTTAACCAGCATCTTGGAGCCCGTTCTCATTCTTGGTATGGGATTGGTGGTGGGCTTCATCGTGATCGCCATGTACCTCCCCATCTTCGAGATGAGCGCTATGACGGGCTAATTCTTAAATTAAAAATGAAAATGAACACCAAAAATTTTACTTCTTACTTTTTACTTTTAACTTTCCACTATCGTTAAGGGGGTAATGATGACTAAGAGAATGAAGTGGATAACTCTGATAATCCTGGTTCTTCTTCTGGGTCTAATCCTGGGAGGCTACTACTATAAATTTATAAGGGTTCCTCTTCCTTCCCAGGCGATGGAGAGGGCCAGGGCCAAAGAAGAGAAAGAAATCCTGATCATCGGTAGGGTGCCCGCAGAGAACGTCTTGAGGATTCTAAAAAGGTCCCAACCCCTGATTAGATATTTAGAGAAAGAACTGGGTATGAGAGTGAGGTTCCAGTTCGCAAAGGATTATGAGGCCATGATTAAAGGGATGGAGAAGAGAGTATACGACCTGGTTCATCTGGGACCGAAGTCCTATGTTGAGGGGAATAAGAGGGCAGGCTATTACGCCATCCTGAAACCCATCCGCCATGGTTCGGCTACCTACAGATCAATGATCATCGTTAGGAAAGATTCCGGGATCGATACCTTAAATGATTTGAAAGGTAAAAGTTTCTGCTTCACGGATAGGGAGTCTGCCTCAGGCTATCTCTATCCCAAGGTTCTTTTACTAAAGAAAGGGATTGACCCGGATAAGGACTTCAAAAAGGTATTCTTTACCGGGACTCACGATGGAGTAGTCTTAAACGTCTATCATGGAAACTTTGCTGCTGGGGCCTGTTTCGATGATGCCCGGAAGAGTACCTTCAAGGATGAGCCAGAAAAGATAGAGGAGTTAAAGATAATTGCCCGTACCCCACCCATCTCAAATGAACCTTTTGCCGTAAGACCCGACCTGGATAAGGAGTTAGTAGAGAAAATATCTAAAGCCTTCTTGAAATTAGGCCAGTCGCCAGAGGGAAGGAGGATTCTAGAGACCCTCTATCCCGGAGCGGGTCTTGAGGGCTATACCAGGGTGAGAGATAGCGACTATGATCCCGTGAGGGAGATGAAAAAAATCCTCAAAGAATAATTGCAAAATGAAAAATGTAAAATTGCAAAGTAAGAATTAGCAAATACCAGAAAAATCCTTGACAAATGGGAATTCCATATGCTATTATAAAGTTATTACTTGTTTCCGTCTCAGACGGATTACTTGTAAATTGAAAAAGAAAGGAGGTGAGAAGAATGAAGAGAGAGCGTGGTTTTACCCTGATTGAGTTGATGGTGGTGATAGTCATCATCGGGATATTGGCTTCGGTTGCTCTCCCAAAGTTTATGGTCAACCAGAGGAAGGCCAGGGAGGGCAGCACCTGGGCCGACCTGGATAGCATAACTACGGCCATGGAGATGTACTACCTGGATTGCGACAACTATCCTGGCGGAGGTTCCGTTAGCGCCTTTGGATCAGCAGATGGTTTCGATGCTCTGGTCACCAATGTGGATAGTGAGACCAACTGGGCCGGACCTTATATGAAGTTCAAAAGGTTATCCGGCGGTCTTCCTACGGATGCCTGGGGAAATACGTACCGATATGAGGTCGATGACGTCGCTGTCGGAGATACTTCAAATTACACCATCTGGTCTTTGGGTGGACATTACGATGCCGCCGATACCGACTATTCCGCCAACTACATCAACAAGGGTTGGTTCAAAAGTCCCTAAAGTGGAGGTCTCCACTTGAAGATAAAACCCAGCCCCTTTTGGAGGAGCTGGGTAAAACTCCGCCTCGATGTATCGGGGCGGGGGCAATCATACATACATAACAGTTTCCGCCAAAGGCGGATCAGCCTCAGGCTGAAGCCAGCCCGCCTCTTCGGCGGGTCCACCGATGAGGTGGATTTGCCCGTTCCGTTGGAGATTGAATCCGTGCTAATCAGTTTAGTTAATCGGTGCTAATCTGTGAAGTATTATAATGAATAGAGGAAATGGCTTTTCTATAATGACGACGCGCATCCGCTTACCTCGTCTACCAGAGAAGCGGCAAGGCTTCTCTATTATAGAGTTAATGACCGCAATATTTATCGTTGCTATTATGACCCTGGCGGGCTTTGCAATATTCAAGAATTTCAGGGAGACGACGAGCATCAAGGTGGCAGCCCGGGATGTGGTGAACGTCATGCGTCTTGCCCGACAGAAAGCGGTCACTGAGAGAGAGAATTATTACGTCCTATACGACATTACAGATAATAAGGTATGGATTCAGTCCAAATCCTCCTACGATACCTCGGGAAAGAATCCGGATTCAGGCACAGAACAGGCCTTACCCCAGAAGGCAGTCATAGACAATGTCACGAGCGGAGGAGGCAGTAATCCCTATCGTCACACCTTCACTCCCAAGAGCACTCTATCTGGCGCCAGTGGAGGAGTCTATTTAAGAGACGAAGATAGTAAGATAAAGTATCGGGTGACAGTCATAAATACTACTGCCCGAGCGCGAATCTACGATAGCTGGGAGTAGTAAGCAATGAAACGGAGAATGGGAGAAACGGGTTTTAGTCTGCTGGAGGTCATGGTTGCCGTGATTATCCTGGGCTTTGGATTATTGGCCATCATGCACCTCTTTCCCATCGGCTTAAAAGCAAGTAAGATATCCCAGGATACTACGGTGGCCTCCTTCCTGGCCCAGGCCAAGATAGAGGTGTTGAAGAATACTGGATGGGCCCAGCTGAGCGTAGGTAGCACCACAGAGGATTATGAAGAGATAACTGGCTATCCAGAATTCAAGCGGGTAACAACCGTTCAAAATGTAGAAACCGCAGACCCCGGACTAAAGAGAATAACGGTGGAGGTCTTCTATAAGCCCTATGGAGCAGAGCGGAGCGTAAAACTGGTCACCCTATTTACTGACTATAAGAAGACGATGTAATGAGATGTAGAAAGTGAAACGGAGAAAGGGGGTCACCTTAGTCGAACTTCTGGTTGCTGTGGCCCTCCTCTCTCTATTAATGGTTGCTTTCTATACTGTCTTTAAGATGGGGAACAAGGCCTACCAGACAGGGGAGAAGAGGGTAGAGATAATCCAGAATGCTAGGGTGGCCTTCGATAGAATGGTCTCCGAGATCCGCCAGGCCATGCCTGAGGTAGGAGGTAACCCGGATGTCGTCTTCCAGATTGGAGGAGGGACCTCAAAGGCGGGGACCTGGATTACTTTCTATGCCCCCATAGACAGTGTAGAGGGAGCGGAGAAGATTCAGTTCTCCAGGTATTCTGGCGAGCCGGGGGTGGGAAGCGAGACCAATACCCTGTATAGAAGAGCGGATAACCCTCCCACTGACTCTGGTAATCCTGGTCCCAGTTCTCAGGAGATAACGGCTGCCATGCCGGGAATAGAGGGGATTGTCACCTATCTTTACTTTAATGAGCGGCCTCCGGTAGGAGTAGTGCACTCGGGATTGATAAAGATTACCATGAAGTTCAAGGCCGACCCCACAGATGCCAATGAACCGGAGTTCGTCCTTCACAATATAATCAAGACCGGCTTCTGCTACGGGATAGGTATGGGGGGAGGCTTTTAGTGGGTGAGCGGGGCGTGGCGGTCATTATGGCCATGTGGCTTCTGGCCGTCCTGGCTATCATCGGAACCACTTTCATCTTTATGATGCGCTTAGAGCCCATCATTGCTCGCACTCATAGGGATGATATGAAAGCCTTCTATATCGCCCAGGCCGGGATAGACCATGCGGTCTATATCCTGAAGCGGGATGTGGGAGGAACGGTCGACCATCTAGGTGAGGCCTGGGCAAGTGGACTTACTGATCAGGTGCTTCTTGATGAGCAGGAATATAGCGTGGGAAGTTACACGGTTACCATGAGCGATGAGTCGGGCAAGACGGACCTCAATACCGCACCTAAGAGCCAGCTGGAAGCATTGGATGGCATTGGACCCGTTAAGGCAGATGCCATCATCACTTATCGTGGGGGGAGTTACCGCCCATTTGAGACTATCGATGAATTGATGTGCGTGGAGGGAATCTCTCAGACAATATTCGATAATAATAAAGAGATAATTACCGTCTATACCGATGGATTGACAAATCTCAATACCGCTCCCCAGAGGGTACTTACCGGAATAGAAGATGGACCAGATAGCGGTCTGACCAGTATTGAGGCGGGACATATCATTGACTACCGTAATGGAGAAGACGATGTCGATGGTACACCAGATGATGATATCTATGATACCCCAACCCTTCCTCCAGTTGGTACTTCTGAGCCAACCACAGAAGTGAATAACGCAAGCTATATTAATGATATTGAAACAGAATATCTTACTGGAGAGGATGCCTCCTCAGAAGTAGTGAATACTACAAAGAGGGTGAGTGTGAAGTCATCAGGCGCCTTCACCATAATATCCACTGGAAAGTATGTCTCCCCATCCGGCCAGGAGACGGTGAAGAAATTAAGGGTGGTGGTTGACAGAGGGAAGCAGACTCCGGCTATAGAAAGCAGGATTAAGTACTACAAGGAAGAACCAGGGGACTAATGAGGTGAAATGGAGAAAGTGAGCAGGCGGGCAGGTGGGAAAGTGAGTGGTAATCAGGTTATCAGGTTATCCGGTTATCAGGAAAAGAATAAAAAAGGGAACCACGATATCCCGATATCCCGATATCCCGATATCCCGATATCTCGATATCTCGATTCGCCGATTCGCTATAAAGCCGGGTTTAGTCTCATGGAAATGATGGTAGTGGTGGCCATCATCGGGATTATGCTCGCTGTGGGAATAGCAAAGTTTGCCGGCTCCCGATCTCAGACGAGTATCAAACTCGCTGTCCGGTCGGTCACTTCGGTACTGCGAACGGCGCATAGTAAGGCAGCGGCGGATAAAATCTACTGTCTCGCTGTTTACGATACAGCTAATAATCGTGTCTGGGTGCAGGAGGGTAGAACTTATTCTTCTAAGAACTCGGTCTTTGGAACGGAAAGAGAACTTCCCGAACAAGTGGTCATAAACCTGGTAGATAACGGTATAACTGGTGGTGATCCCGATGCTCATTGTTTTACCCCGAGAGGCAAGCTGGACATAGCAAGTGCTTTCGGAGCCGGAAAAATAGAATTATGGGATGGAGAACATGATAATACTAAGCGTACGGTGTGGATTTACAGTGCGGGGCAAATTCATATAGAAAACATCTGGCGGTGATTGATGAAGATGAGAAAGAATCAATTAAGTCAGGCAGGCTTTACTATCTTGGAGGCTCTGATTGCTGTTTCAATTGTAGCCTTTGGACTACTGGGCCTAATGCGTGCCCTCTCAGGTGGGCTTGCGGCAAGTAAGAGAGGCCACGATGTCACCGTAACCACCCTCTTAGCCCAGAAGAAGCTGGATGAGCTCAGGCGGGATTACTCCTACCCTGGTATCGGGACCACAGATGGTACTTTCGGCTCCCCGAATGATAACTTCGACTGGGAGATAAATGTGATTGCCTGTGCTACTGGTAATGTGCGTGAGATATCCTGCTCCATCTACTGGCCAGCAGCTATCGGAAGCTTAGGAGATAGGGATAAGCAGCGCTGCCTGAATATGATAAGCTATATGGCGCAATATTAGGAGAGGATGGTTTATGCTTCAAGATAAAAAAGGTTTTACTCTCCTGGAACTCATGGTGGCCCTAACCATCACCGTTCTCATGGGAGTGGCCCTTTCTATGATCTTCAGGACGAGTATGGATGCCTGGCAGAAGGGAGAGGCCAGCATCCAGAGATGTCAGACAGCCCGCATCGCCCTGCAGAGAATGAGCGGGGACATCCGTTCCGCAGTGCTTCTTACCGGCTGGAAGGATGTTACTGGTAAAACTATTGATGTAAAATTCGTTGGTGAAGATGGCGTTAAGGGGGTCTTTGGAGATAAGTTGAGCTTTGTTACTCTCGCCCATCAACCCGACTATTATTCAATTGGCGACTACTACAAATACACAGATGCCGACCACTGGGAAGCGGCCGAGATCAGTTACTATATTTATCATTCCGGCACGACGAATTTAGACCATCTCGTCCGCCGCTGGCAGACGGGTGATGTCCCAGACGATAGTATTACCAGGGAAAGTGATGGTCTAGGTTATACACTTGCTTCCCTGGTTTTCCGTGTCACGGAATTGAATTTCTCTTATTATGATGGCTCGATATGGCAGCCCTCCTGGAACTCTGACACCGTTTTACCTGAGATGGTCTGGATCGGGCTTACCGTCCAGGCAGATGTCGCCCCTGCCGGGAAGGAAAAGAAGGAAGAGATTTTCTCGACCATAGTCTATCTCCCTTCAGGTTAGGAGAGTAAGATGTCATACAGAAAGATTGAGAAGGAAAAGGGCATCGCCCTCATTATGGCTCTCTGGATAATGACCATCTTAGTGATGGTGACGGCCTCCTTCGCCTTTATGATGCGCACCGAAATGAAGATGGCCGCCAATTTCCGGGACGAAGTCCAGGCCCACTACTTAGCCCGGGCAGGAATAGAGTATGCCATTACAGTATTGTATAACGATAATGGCAACTCCTATGACCATCTGGACGAGGCCTGGGCGATGACAGACTACACTCAAACTTTAGGAAGGGGTCAGTTCACGATTACGGTTGAGGATGAGCAGGGGAAGGTCAATATCGATACCGCCACCCCTACTTGGGATGGGGAAGATGCGATAGCCTTCCCCTATAGAACTGATCCCGTTAACGTTTATGGCGGGGGAGGATTGATGAACTTTCTCTATGGCCCTAGCTATGGCCGGACAGAGAATACCAATAGAATATATGCTACAGCGGGTAAGATAAGAGACTATCGGGATACCAATACCGATGGGAATTGGGAGCAGACCGTCACCACGGAACCTGACTATAAAAATCAAGCCTTTGATACGGCAAGAGAGGTAGCGAGACTGGATGATATAAATCTTCAGACCTCCGAACATAATAGGGGCTGGATTACTATCTGGTCTGCGGGAGCAGCTGGTAATGGAACGAATGTTCCCCCAAATGAAACCACGAGGCCAGGGAATAATAAGGCAGGTTGCGGGATGATTAATGTCAATACCGCTCCGGATGCTGATTTAGATGAAGGACCTCTGCGTGCTGTGGTAGCGGTTGTTCTGGATTCAATATCTGGAATAGGCACTGTGACAATTAATAACGCTGCCTCTAGCATTTATTCAAATAGACCATATACCGATGTAAATAACATAGATTCGGGCAATGGTACTTATAACACCTATTTGATAAATTCCAATTATTTTACTGTGAAATCCGATTACTTCAGGATAACCTCTACCGGCGAGGTACTTAGAGGAGGTGATGTTGTTGCCCAGAGCAAGATCGAGGCGGTCATAGATAGGAACTTTGTAGTTGATGACAGAGTGGGCTCCGAGCAGATCGAAATCCTCTACTGGTCAGAGTATGTGCAGCGGTATGAAGCGGAGGACGAGTGAAGAAAATTTCTCTAGGAGTCTAATTTTGTGTCTTTCAGTTTAATTTTGCGTTTTGGTGGTTGCAAGGGAGAATAGAAGAAAATGAAAAAAAAGAGTCTGCTGGCTTTGGTATTAACTGTGTTACTCGTAAT
>SDBT01016559.1_pt1 | contig 11669 bp, 10 predicted proteins | sample 2277101 | NCBI WGS metagenome assembly SDBT01 (sample SAMN10404973, study PRJNA504765) | marine sediment metagenome | isolation source: marine sediment core GS10_PC15, 103 cmbsf | place: Arctic Ocean: Southern Knipovich Ridge | collected 2010
TGGAGCAACTCCTTCTTTCGAGAGACAAAGCTATCATCTAGGAAACCAACTGATTGGGAAGTCCCTTCTAGCTAGTAGGATTATAGTCTAGATGGGAGGGTGAGTCAAGTGGGGAACCCTAAATCCCTATTCGTCGGTAGCGTTGCAAAGGTGGGAGCTAGGCTTACAGAGGAAGCGAATTCTCCAAACAGATTGACAAGTGCTGAGATTCAAGCGCTTTTGGTATAATGTGGCTCTGGATCGTTCAGTTGACTGTTGTGCATCTCCCCAATCTGACTAGAACGAAACTAGCACCGATTCGTACTCACTTTGCTAGGTACTCATCTACAGCTTCTCTAACAAGCTCAGTCTTGGGTCTTCTTGTATTCTTCGAGATTTCCTCCAAGAAACCCCAATCAGATCTGGGAAAATAGGCCGATACAGATTTGTATTTATCTCTTGTTCCTTTTGGAAGATACGAGGCAGTTGTGCTAACGGCGAAGTCTTTCTTCCTCACGAAATCGCATACAGCCTCTCGGATTATCTCAGATAGTGGCTTACCTCTCTTTTCTGTTAGCCTCTTGAGCTCCTGATACTGAGAAAGAGAGACTTTGACCCAGGCACGGACTATTCTTTCTTTGTTGTTTTTTGGGCTTTTTCGATAGGACTTTTTTACCCGAAAATAGGGCTTGATGCTAATATGGAACAGGGTTTGAGTACTTTTACCCCAATTGCACGAGGACTGCCTGGTTGTGTCTTGTGCTGGTAGGGCATGTGGGTCTCCTTGTTAGGTCGCATCGTAGAGCAAAGGTCCGGGGACGGGAGGTCATTAGGACTTCTTTCGGGAGGCAGCGGAGCAAATTGTCCGTCGGTAGCTAGTTTTGGGTGGGGCAAACACCGGATCCTTGGCAGAGGTTGTGCCACGGCAGTGGGGTTTCGTCGCAAAATGATAATGTCATAGTATTGCAAAGTTAAAATGTCACCCCGCGGTGGAATTTGATATGGTATCCTCCCAATACCGAGTGGGGGGGTGAAAATGGAGAGGTGGCAGTTGAGCACGAAGGAACTATTAAGATATAGCGTTATTGAGAATGCCATAGAGGGATACCTGAAGGTACACCAAGCTGCCGAAGAGCTTCCGTTGTCTACAAAATGAGATATTTAGACTTAAGAAAACATTGAGAGAGGAAGGAATCGGAGAACTCATTCATGGAAATAGAGGAAAGCCTTCACCCAGGCGACATAGCAGATACACTGAGAGACGTCATGAACTCTCTTTATAGGGGAAAGTACGAAGGTTTTAACCTCTCTCACGATAGGGAAATGCTTCAAGGAAAAGGAGGGAATCGTTCTTTCTCGGGAAACAGTGGGAAAACTACGATAGTCCTTCTTTTTTTTCCCATTCCTTATAGGCAAGATCCAGCCTTCTGGAAAGATCTTGGTATTTCCTGGTTAATTCATTTACTTTGTCTGGATAGCGGTAGGTTGCACTGTCTCCTAGCTTTCTAGTCGTTTCTTCTCTTTCTTTTTCCAGCAAAGTAATTTTAGCCTCAATATCGGCAAGGCTGTCTAGCGAAACAGTATTTTCCCGGGCCCTTTTCTTGTCCCCTTTTCGCTTGCCCGGCTTTTCTTTCTTTTTTTGCTTTTCCATTGCCCCAGGTTTTGTTTCTTCCTTCCTTTTCTTCAGAAAATAGGAATAGTTGCCCCAATATGCCTTAACTCTACCATCCCTGCCAAAGCAAAGAATTCTTGTCACTATTCTATCGAGAAAATACCTGTCGTGAGAAACAACCAAAATAGTCCCATCGTAGTCACAAAGAGCCTCTTCTAAAATCCTTCTTGAAGGTATATCCAGGTGATTAGTAGGCTCATCCAGAATGAGAAAATTTACCTTGGCCAGCATCAACTTGGCCAAAAGCACCCTTGCCTGTTCCCCGCCACTCAAATCCTTTATGGAAACAAATGTATCTTCTCCGCTAAATAGGAATCCACCCAGAAACGAACGTAACTTACCATCTTTCAGTTTTGAGTCTATGGACCGCATTTCCTCCATAATGGAATTTTCATGATTGAGCTCAGCTAAATGCTGGTCGTAATACCCCAGCTTCACACCTTCACCTATTCTTGTTTCACCGTGGTCAGGCTTGTCCTCCCCCATGATTATTCTCAGGAGAGTGGTTTTCCCTGTGCCGTTAGGCCCTACAATCCCCAACCGATCACCTCTCTCCAGCTTGAAACTCAAATTGTCAAAAAGAAAACCTGCTTTCAAAGACTTACTGAGGGACCTTATTTCAAGTACTTCATTGCCGCCTCGGAGCTGTGGAGAGAATTTGATGGTTATTCTCTTTTCCTTGTTCGCCCTTGGAATTATTTCCATCTTTTGCAGCATCTTTCTTCGACTCTGAGCCTGTTTTGTCTTCTGGCCAGCAATGTTCCTCCTGATGAATTCCTCATGGCGGATGATCTCCTTTTGCTGCAGTCGGTCCTTATTTTCGCGTCTCGTTGTCTCTTCTTCTTTTTGCCTCAAATACTGGGTATAATTACCCCGGTAGCACCTTAGTTTTCCTCTTTCCATCTCCCATATTCTTTCTACAATTCTATCCAGGAAATACCTATCGTGAGAAATAAGCAAGATTGATTGTCGGTGAGCGATAAGGTAGTTTTCCAACCACTCGGTAGCTTCCATATCAAGATTATTAGTTGGTTCATCCAAGAGTAGGAGATCTGGTTTTCTCAAAAGGAGTCTGACATAGGCAAGTCGAGTTTTCTCTCCTCCGCTGAGAGACTCTACCCGCTTTTGGAAATCATTCTTTTTAAAGCCCAGTCCGTTGAGAACAGTTCTCAGTTGGACTTCGCAGTCATACCCACCTATGTTTTCTAGTTCTTCCTCAACCCTTCCGTACTCTTCTATAACCTGGGCCAGATTGTTCTTTTCTTTGCCCATCATTTCAGACAGGTTGTGCGCTTTTTCTCGCAGAAGCAAAATCTCATGAAATGCTTCCATTCCCTCCTGATAAATGGTCTTTTCCCGAGCAAGATTTGGCTCTTGAGCCAAGTGGCCAATCTCCAGACCCCTCTTTCTATTGATTTTTCCCTCCTCAGGCTGAATCTGCCCTGAAATGATCTCCAAAATAGTTGTCTTTCCTACTCCATTGGCGCCAATAAGTCCAATCTTTTCCCCTTCGTTCACCTGGAAAGAACCTTTTTCTATGATAACCTTGTCTCTGTAGAACTTGGAGATGTTTTCTCCCCTTAGCAGCGACATAAGCCCTTCCACTCCTTATGCTTTAATAGCAGGTAGCATGTAGGCAAAGCAAAAGACAGGAAAAGATACTTCCAATATTTAGTAGAAATATCTAGGAACTCCACTCCCCTAGGACTAACCTCGCCTAAAGATAACGTTCAACTACTTTTGCTTTGACCTCTCCCCATTCATTGTACCACTTTTTGGGCTAGAGTCACGGGTATGATTACTTCGGGGAGAGGTGCTCGGTATTTCAAGGTGCTGTGCGGACATACTCTCCAAACCCTGATTCCAAGTGCTGAGATTCGGCACTGGAAGGGCTTTAGTGTGACTTGGTTGCAGGCTTACTAGGCGCTTTTGGCTATGGGTGCTTGAGATCCAACAGGGCAAAATGAGCCTGTCGTTGGTTTATAGTCGCCTCTCCAGATAGTCGTCAACAGCTTGCCTGATAAGCTGAGTCTTAGATCTTCCGGTATTCTTTGATATTTCCTCCAAAAGATTCCAATCAGACCTGGGGAAATAAGCTGATACAGATTTGTATTTGTCTCTGGTTCCTTTTGGGAGATATGAGACAGTTGCACTAATAGGAAAGTCTTTCTTCCTCACGAACTTACATACAGCCTCTCGGATTATTTCAGATAGAGGCTTATCCTTCTTTTCTCTTAGCTTCCTGAGCTTCTCATATTGAGGCAGAGATACCTTGATCCAGGTACGGACCATTCTTTCTTTGTTGTTTTGGGAGTTTCTTAGGTAGAGTTTTCTTGGCCGAAAACAGGGCTTAATGCTAATATAGAAGAGGGTTTGAGTACTTTTACCCCAATTGCACGGGGACTGCCTGGTTATGTCTTGTGCCGGTAGGGCATGTGGGTCTCTCTTAGCTTGGGATGGTCGATCTCGGAGTAAAGACACTTCATCACTAGAGCGAGGAACTCCCTGGGAGACGAAAGTATATCGAGTAGTTCAATGGTAAACTAAGAAATGAGCTACTTGATCGGAAGGTGTCCATCACACTCATTGAAGCGAAGGTACTCATTGAGGAGTGGCGGGAGGAGTACAATCAGGTAAGGCCCCACAGTGCCCTCGGTTATCAACCACCTGCTCCCGAAGCTATCATCCCCGTAACTCATAACCCGGAAAGTAGTACAATTAATGGGGGCAAGCCATTATGACTACTTTTCCTCTGAGTGGTTTAAAAAAAGATGGAATCGGCTCATGCTTCCTGTTTTGGCCATTTCCATGCATACCAGACAATTAGTGAAAGAAGCACAACTTCTACAATAGTACCAAATATGTAAAAAGCCCAAGACTCTCCTATTACGAATACTAGCAAAATAACAATTTGGAATATACCCACGATGATGTTTGTCCAGCGATTCGCTTTAGCCTTCAATGTCAGGGACAGGAAGATCATAAGACTCGGAATCGTCATTAATATCATAGCTGCCAATAAGAATACTTGACCAATTTGAATACCTGCTACTTCTCCCGCAATTATATCCTCTATAAGTCCCGGTCTAAATAATCCGAAATAATCCACGTATATAAATAAAAACAGCTCAGCAACCCATAATACTGAAAGCTTTATCTTCACATTTATCTTCACATCTTCCAGGATTCCTGCACTCTTTTTGTTTGAATTCATAATTTGCTCCTTCTAGCGTCCTCTTTGGCACGCTTGTAAATTTGTTGTATAGCGATAAAAGCCTAGCCTCCCAAGCATTTCATACAACTCAATTATATGCGAACTTCGCTTCTTGGCAAGTTTCAAAGGACATATACGAAGTTCACATTATCTCTTACTGAGTTGGTATGTGTGAGCTTTTCTGACCTGCCCCCATTAATTGTACCACTTTCTATAGTTATGAGTCAAGGGCATGATAGCCTCGGGAGCAGGTGGTCGATAGTCTAGGGCGCTGTGCGGTCGCATTTGACTGTACTCCTTCCACTGGCAGGACTCGGACTGACTTCCTTTCTGCTTCGCATCGTCAACGCCATGAATAAGGAAGTAGAGTTCCCTAATCAATTCGCGACTATCCAAGGTACAAGTTAAGACATATTGGTGGGTAAGGAAGACGTGCGAAAAAAGCTTACAGGATTCAGTATCTTTTTCTTTATACCTATTTCGAGACGTGCTGCTTCTGGAGTCTGGGGCAAGAGCATATTCTTGAATCAGCCATCATCGTTGCTTGCTTTCCCTTTTCTTTTGCCTTGCACTACCGTGCCCCCAAGATACTCATCTTTTGAAGGTAATTGTCAAATCCAATAAGTAGATGTGTCAGGATTGAAGTGTCCCTAAACCCCACCAGGGCCTTGTTCGCTTTCCCCCTCAGGGCAGGAGCAATTTTTATCTTTAATAAGTCCCATTTCCGCTTTGCTTATTCTCATCGAAGATAAATTTCCCTGTCTTAGAAAAAACGCCACCAAATTTGGCCCTCTACGGCCGTATTTCGGGTATTAGGGAGAGGAGGCTAGCCTAGCTTTCGAAGGAATCTTCCCCTACCCCATTCTAATTCCGTGAACGTTTCTTTCAAGGTTGTTCTTGCCAGGTAGCTCGAATAACGCTGTGGTGGTCAAACTGATCTAAATCGAACCCACATGAAGGCCACGCACTACCGCGACGTGGGTCTCCAGCGTCAACGAATGCCCCCGGCAGTCGGCGGACCACACGACTTATATCTCCACACCAGCGCCCCCCCCAAACAGATTGACAAGTGCTGAGATTTGGCCTAGGGAACTCTAACCTTCTGTGGAAGCGGAATCTCGTAGATTGGGATCTCGATATCTTCCTCAAAAAAAGTTCTAACATTGTATCGTTGCCCCCGGGGAACCAACGCCCGTAATGTGTTATTGGAGATCGTTTCCACGTCATCGATTGAGGTACGTTTTCCCATATCATACTCAAAAATAAACTAGCCAACCAGAGTTACTTTAATCCTATGACCTCTCCAACCCTCATCCCACCACATTCTCTGCGCCAACGGTAATAAGTCTGCTCTGTAACTCCTATTTTTCTGGCAGTTTCTCCTACGGTGGAGCCTTGACTGGGAAGCACTTCTGCTTCCCGTAGTTTCTTAATTATTTGTTCAGGTCTGTAGCTTCTTCTGGCCATTTCAATCCCCCTTCTTTCGATCCTCAGTCTAACATAATAACTGGACCGATTCTAGGGGGACAGGTCATTAAAGCTGTCCGCATCTCATACAAAAATCAGTTGTGCCGGCTTAAGGTTCTTTTTCTCTCTTCGTACTCCTCCTTGTCTATCTCGCCGAGAGCATACCGTTTGTCAAGTGTGTCCATTGCCGAATCTGAAGCGTTTTTACGGTGGCTGTCTGCGTCGTGGGAACCGCACCCACGCATCATCGAGCCCTTTCGTCCCCTCATCACAAAGAAACACAGGGCTATCATGACAAGGGGGAATATCCACCAGAACTCTGACCGGAACATATCTGTCACCTCCTTACTATTCTTGGATACATTTCATAATGTTTATCCCACACACATCACAGTTTATCCAGGTGAGCCAAAAAGGTTAAAGGCCGACCTCCTCCTCTAAGATTGCCTCGCTGATCCAATATGCCTTATCAAGATTACCTTGGTGCTCATCCGAGACATCGTAAAATCGCAATGTAAGCGCCGCCTTACTGATTTGGCCTTCCAAGGAAGAAGGAAGCGTAAAGCTTAACCGGCGTACCTCGCCACTTTGAAGCACGGTGTTTTCAACGAGCTTATCGGGCAAAAGGCCCATTATTGGCATAAGCTCGAAGTACTTGGCAAAGGTTTGGACGGTTTTGTAGGTCTCTGTGACCTGACCCATTAATAGTACCACTTGTTAAGTTGGAGTCAACGAAATGATGGCCTCGGAACCAGGTGGCCGCTATTTCAAGATGCTGTGCGGCATACTCTCCAAAAACCAGATTGACACGTGCTGAGACTACGGTTTCGTCTGTTGCAAGTTCAATAATCTTTTGACCATCCTCAGGTTCTTATTAGTCGGCCTGACATTCCTTAACTCCCAGTTTATGATTGTGTCCGGGGTCACATTAAGCAATTTTGCTAGGTCTTTTATTTGCAGTCCGAGATCCATTCGTTTTTTTCTCAATCTTTGCCCAAAGGTTATTGGATTTATGGTATAAGTTTGGTCTGCTAACAAGTGCAGATTAACAAGTTCAGAGATTGTGTGAGTGAGTGTTAATTTTTCTAAGAAGTGTCCCGCATGGTTGTCCGTGTGTGGCTTCTATCAACATAAGATGAGGTCAGGGTCGATTTAGACCCACTTTCCTAGATACTCATCTACAGCTTCTCTAACAAGCTCAGTCTTAGGTCTTCCTGTGTTCTTCGATATTCTCTGTAGAAGATTCCAGTCAGACGTGCAAAAATAAGCTGATACAGATTTGTACCTGTTTCTTGTCCCTCTCGCAAGAGATGAGACAGTTGTATTAGCGGGAAAGTCTTTCTTCTGTACGAACTCGGATACGGCCTCTCGAATTATCTCAGATAGTGGTTTACCCTTCTTTTCTGTTAGCCTCTTGAGCTCCTCGTACTGGCAAAGAGAAACCTTCACCCAGGGACGAATCATCTTTTCTTTTTTGTCTTGGGAGCTTGTTAGGTAGGATTTTCTTGCCCGAAAATAGGGTTTAATGCTAATACGCAACAGGGTTTGAGTACTTTTACCCCAATTGCACGGGGACTGCCTGCTTCTCCTTCGTATTGGTAGGGCATGTGGGCGTCTTCTAGTTTATGAAGGGCAATTTTAGGGTAGTTGTCAACATTATCCTTTTGCAACAAGACTGATTTTGCTCATTGACTAAAACCTTTGAAAGGAACGATAAATGAGAAAGAAACGAGTAGAGCTAACACTCGAGCCAGGCATGACCACGGAGTTGATTTCTTTGCGTACATTTTTATCCTTCTGGAGGAGGGAAAGGGATTTATGGCCACAAATCCTCCTTTGAATTTATTACTTATAGGCCTCAACAGCTGTTTCTTCAATTCTTTTCAGCACAGAATCCAAATCCTCGCCACCTACATAATCCAATATTCCACGCCAGAAAGAACCAGCCCCCACAGCAGGAAGCATCATATCAGATCCATCAAAGCGAAATATCTGGGCACTGGCTAATATCTTAGCAGCTTCTCGGGTAAGGTCATCAGGATAAGCGTTGGGATTCACCCTTCTATTGGCTGACAGTTTTCCCAACTGGGCAACCCAGATCTCCTGAGCACCAGCAGTTGCCAGATAGCGCATAAGAGCTCGTGCCTCTGGAGTATTGTTGAATACCGCAAACATATCAGCACCGCCTAGAGCAGGAGTGCCATACTCTGGGTCAATGGATGGGAAGGGAAAGAAGCTGAAATCCTCGCCTGGTTTAAGATCGGGGTCGTATTCCAAGATGAAGCTCTTGATAAAAGTAGCCTGTTTGTGCATGTATGCGCGAGGTGGATCAGTAAATAGCACATTGGGAGCCTCACCAAAATTAGTAGTGAGTACGATTGCTGGGCCTCCATATACATATTTCTCATTCCGAGCAATCTGACCAAAAAGCTCCCAGGCACGCTTCACTATTGAATCTGTCCAGGGTATTTGGTGTTTGACCCATTTATCATAAACCTCTGGTTCTGCAATTCGTAGCATAATGTCCTCAATCCAGTCCGTCCCGGGCCAGCCGCTGGCAGCGGCAGACTCAAGACCAATAGACCAGGGAGTCTTGCCTTGAGCAACCATCTTGTCAGAAAGAGTCATAAGTTCATCCCAGGTTTCTGGTATCTGGTATCCCGCATTGGCAAATGCCTTGGGATTGTACCAGACCAGGCTCTTAAGATCCGCTGAGATGAAAATGGAATACAACTTTCCTCCGTAGCTCCCCAGGTCAATCCATGTTTTGGAATATTCGTCTTGTAATTTACCTATGTCCATAAATTCACTGAGGTCAACTAGCGCTCCTATCTCAGCAAATTCCTGCAGCTGACCAGGATTGGGTATAACAGAAACATCGGGAGGATTACCGGCCGTTACTCGTGTAGTAAGTATTGTGCGAAGATCACGTGTACCGGTGAATTCCACTTTTATTCCTGTTGCCGCTTCAAAAGGCTCTAGCATCTTCATAAAAGCATCTCTCTCAGCACCTCCCCACGTACCGAGTATGGTTACAGTCTTTTCAGCAAAAGCGGCTGTGCAGAATACTCCTGTCAATAACGCTAAAAAGAAAAGAAAGACAACTTTTTTGCCCATTTCGTTCCTCCCTCAATTCAATCTCGTGATGCCAAAAGTACAAGAGCTTTTCTCTTAGCTATAATGATACTGTACGATTTGGCGAGTTCCAGCATGGATTGTAGTCGGGTTGAGAGGATCTACGGCCAGATCTCCTATTGAATATCTCGGTCAGTCAATCCAGTACTCACTGCTGTCCAGCTATCTCCTCCATTAGTACTCTTGAATACCCCACCATACTGAGTTCCAGCATAGATGGTAGTGGGAGTGAGAGGATCTATGGCCAGGGAGAAAACACAGAGATCAGTCAATCCGGTATTCACTTGTATCCAGCTATCTCCTCCATCGGTGCTCTTGAATACCCCACCATAGCGAGTTGCGGCATAGATGGTAGTGGGAGTGAGAGGATCTATAGCCAGGCTGTTGACCTGCCGGTCAGTCAATCCAGTACTGACTTCCCTCCAGCTATTTCCTTTATTAGTACTCTTGCATATCCCGCCATTCCAAATTGCAGCATAGACGGTAGCAGGGGTAAGAGGGTCTATGACCAGGAAGTCAACAGAGAGAGCAGTTAATTCAGTGCTTACTTGTGTCCAACTATCTCCTCCATTAGTACTCTTGAATACCCCACCATACTGAGTTCCGGTATAAACAGTATCAGGAGTAAGGGGGTCTATAGCCAGAGAGGTAACAGGGAGATCAGTCAATCCAGTACTCACTTGTGTCCAACTATCTCCTGCATTAGTACTCTTGAATACCTCACCATACCAAGTCCCAACATAGACCGTAGTCGGAGCAAGAGGATCTATGACCAGGTCCTGTACATCTCGAGCAGTTAATTCAGTACTTACTTGTATCCAGCTATCTCCTGCATTAGTACTCTTGAATATCCCGCCAGCCCAAGTTCGAGCATAGATGGTATTAGGGTTGGAAGGGTTTATAGCCAGAGAGGCAACAGGGAGATCAGTCAATCCAGTACTCACTTGTGTCCAACTATCTCCTGCATTAGTACTCTTGAATACCCCACTGCGAGTCCCAGCATAGATGGTGGTAGGAGTAAGAGGGTCTATGGCCAAGCAGGAAGCAGAGAGGTAAGTCAATGTTCCAGCATAAGCTATGAAAGTAGAAAATATAAATATACAAACCATTAAGCATAGAAATTTAAGGCAGGTCTCTGTAATCAATAAGCTTAATTTCATACTATCTTCTTCCTTCTAAATAGGCATTAAGATTTAAGAAGTGAAAGTTCTGTCAAACTCTTAAGATGAGATTATCTCGACTTGATCTTCTCCGAATTCCTCGATCAACTTGTTGTTGTACCACTGCATAGCCTCGGCAGCAGTAACGCCCTCTATAGTTACTTTTTCCATAGCCTGCTGAAGATAGCCTGACACCACTGTGTATCCGGCAACCGCATCCCGGGAGGTTGAAAAAGGAAGGAGCTTTCCAATCTCCATTAGAAAATCGTTTTGCGCATATTCGGCAACTTCGGCTGAATCCTTCCTCATCGACAGCTTTCCAGCTGCCGCTAGCCATTTGGCCAGCCTCTCCTTACTATTGAGTATCTTCAAGAATTCCCAGGTCAAATCTGGATCTTTCACTGTTGCGTTCATGGCTACTGTCCATCCGCCAGAAATGGTCTGTATAGGAGGTGTACCGGGGTCGCCCGAACCAGGAAGTGGGGCCCAACCGAGAAAGTCTCCTCGCTCCTCCTCCGATGGTCTTTCTGTCTCTGGCCAGAATTCGGCCCATTCCCAAGAGCCTCCCTGACCGATCCCAATTGCCCCCGCTCTCATCAGCCTTCTCCACTCACCCCAAACGTCCGAAGCATACATGGGGTCAGTCGGACATAGTTTCCGTACCCAAAAAACTTCGCGGTAGAAGTTAAGAGCGCGTTCAATGGCCGGGCTATTTCCGATCCACTTTCCGGTGCTGTAATTTCTCAGTCTGTTACGATCGCCTGCTGAACTATCAGCCCCGAGAATTTCCGAGTAAATGCCAGTGCAAGTAGCACCTTCCCCCCACTTGGTTCCAGTGGGTAAGAATAGCGGACAGTCAACATCTGGCAGCTTCTCTTTGATTAGTTCGGCGGTTTCTAATACTTCATCCCAATCCTTTGGCTTCCATGGCATCGCTATACCTGCTCTCTCAAAGTTAGGTTTCCAATACCACAAAACTGCGTTTGCAGACGTTTCCAGTGTAATTGCATAGGTATGGTCTTTGTATGAGCCCATTGCTCGA
>SDBT01016560.1_pt1 | contig 11669 bp, 10 predicted proteins | sample 2277101 | NCBI WGS metagenome assembly SDBT01 (sample SAMN10404973, study PRJNA504765) | marine sediment metagenome | isolation source: marine sediment core GS10_PC15, 103 cmbsf | place: Arctic Ocean: Southern Knipovich Ridge | collected 2010
GAGATGATATGGCCAAATATCAAGAATCCCTAAAAGAAAGCCGAGCACGAGCCGATAAAACCTTCCTTAAAAAGATATCCAGAGAAGTTGGTTATGTTGAGTCACTCACAGAAACCAATTTAGAACCAACAAGATTATATCATTATCAACAAGATTGGATAAATGATCGCAGTAAGTATCGTCATTGCGATAAGAGTCGTCAGATTGGTCAATCTTATGGATTTTCCTGTGAAGGATTTGCCAAATCTCAACTTCTTAACATATATACTGGAATATTTATATCATATAACCAAGACGAAGCTAACGAAAAAATTACCTACGCCCGAGCGTTGCATGAAAGCACTCCCTATAAGTATAGGAAGAAACTAGTGGTGGATAGGATAACTGCATTAGAATGGGGGGGTAGGACTCTGGATGGTCGTAAGACGAAGACTCGTTTAATAAGTCACCCACAAAGAGAACCTCGTGGAAAGGGCTTCAATACTGATGTTTTCTTAGATGAATTAGCCCACTACCAATGGCAGGAAAAAGTCTATATAGCTGCCGTTCCTATCGTTACCCGTGGTCTTGGTCAATTATCCTTGGCGTCTTCTCCTTTAGGTCAATCTGGTTTGCATTATGAAATAGGTCATAACACTGAAGATTATGACATGTATTCTCGTCATAAGATTTATTGGTGGGATAATCCCGATTTCCTTAGTGAAGATGCCGCTAGAAATATGAAAGACGTGGCCGAAATAGCACCAGATATGGAAACCGAACAGAGGGTTTCTGAGTTTGGAAATGATGCCATAGTTCAGGCATTTAAAAGTATGCTGATAGAATATTTTCAACAGGAATATGAATTAAGATCAATTGATGAAACAGTTTCGTATTACCCAATGGATCTTATAAAGCAATGTACTTTCGAAGCTCTTTCGGGATTTGCACACGTTGAAGATGGAGATACTTATGGTGATAATCCTGTATATGAAGGGGCTGTTTATCCCGCATTGGATTTAAGAATATATCCAACAATGGAAGAATTATCGCATGCTATATCTAAAGGGTTATTGACCAAAAGGTTTTTTGCTGGATTCGATATAGGGCGTAAAGAAGATAATTCCGAGATAATAGTTTTAGAGGAATTGCCAAATTATAACCATTTACAAATTGTCAGGCTTATTATTTCTTTAAAAAATGTTAAATTCAGAAAGCAATATGAATTGGTAGAAAAATTGTTTAGTATGGTTCCCATACAACGCATGAAGATAGATTCAACAGGAATTGGTTTAAACTTATCAGAAGATCTTCGTCATAGATTTCATAGTAGAATCCAAGATGTAAATTTTAATAATGAAAACAAAGGCGAAATGGCGACTAACCTTAAGCTAAGAATGGAAGATCGCATAATAGCTTACCCCAATGAAAGATTACTGTTGAGACAAATACATAGTATAAAAAGAAAAGTCACTGAAGGCGCTTTGATAAAATATGAAGTCGCAGCTTCAGAGAGAAGAATGCATCATGGTGATAAGTTTTGGGCTTTGGCTCTAGGGTCTTCGGCTGGAGAACCGGCTCAAATGTATCGCGTTAAGCTATTAGGTACGAGCCTGCAAACAGTTCCCTCTTCTCAAAGATTACTCTCTTTGCATAACGATAGAATTTTTAAAGACCTACCAAGTATTCAGGGTGTGAATTATAAGAGCCTTCCACTTCCTCCAAAACATATGTTGTTTAACGTTCCAGTTCATAAGGAGATGCTGAATTAAGATGAATCAGACTATCAGAATAATAGATCCTAATTACAGGGCTCATAGAAGAATCGCTTACCAAGACGGCGGAAAGTCATTGATAAGTCTTATGAAGTCTCGTGGTGTTTCTAAAGATGTTCGCGACGACATGAGGGTCTATTTGGCTGATCAACAGACAAAATTTAAGAAAACTGCCATGCATAAAGAAGTGACGAGACATGGTAGTCCTTTGACGATGGCTGCTTTCGGTTCGGAAACAGTAGGAATTTATAATCCCGATGTAATACCGATCGATACATATATTAAGATGAAACAAGATCCCCAGGTCGCTATTGGGTTGGCAATGATAAAGATGCCTCTTTATTCGTTGGGATGGACCATAGAGTGCAGTGATCCGGACATAAGGGCATTCGTCCATGAAGCGATGAGCAGGATTTGGAACAGATTAATAGTATCAATGTTAACGGCTGTTGATTTTGGATTCGCTAGTCATGAAATTATCTGGGAGTTGTTTGATGTAGATATCTTCACTCAGAGCCCTAGTGGGCGCAAAAAGACTCATTTTACTGGTAAGGCAGAATTGTTTAAGAAAATTAAGGCTCATTATCCCTCAACTATTAGAATAAGAACAGATAGTAAAACAGATGATTTTATGGGGATTTCTCAAACTGTGGCAGGAATGGGTGGTCAAGCTATTAAGTTAGATGCTAATAAATGTTTTCTTTTTACTTTCGGTGATGAGTTTGGTAACTTTTTTGGGACATCTAGGATGAAAGCCGCTTACAAATCTTGGTATTGGAAAGAAGTGCTCACACAGTTCATGCTACGTTATTTTGAAAGAAAAGGAAGTCCGTCAACTGTTGTTCAACATCCAATAGGAGGAGGAGTCACTTTAGACGGTACTGAATACGATAATTCTGAAATAGCATTAAGGATTTCTCAAAATTTATTAGAAAATAGCTCCATTACGTTGCCATACGAAGCTGATAAGGAGGGACGTAATCAATGGGATATTAGCTATTTGCAGGATGATCGTCGTGGCGAAATGTTTGTAAATGCTCTTAACTATTTCTCAGCACAGATATTGAGAGGTCTTTTAACGCCCGAAAGAGTTATGACACAGGATTTATCTACTGGTAGTTTTAGTATGGCTAGTTCTCATGCAGAAATATTTTTGTTAAGCCTTGAGGGGATGGGGAAAGAAATATCAGATGCTGTAAATCGGCAATTAATTCCTCAGCTTGTTGAATTCAATTTTAAGCCTAAAAAAACGGTTTCTTGTAGATTAAGGGTGGAGAAAATACAATATGACAGAAGGCGTATTCTTAAAGAAATTATGCTTGAGGTCATTAGGAATGTAGGCACGTGGGCTAAATCAGGAAATCTCCCAAGTGTAATGCCTAGCATTGAACAAATGTCCGACGTATTAGGGGTTCCAATCGCTCCTTTTAAAGAAGAATATGAAAGAATAACGGGTGTACTCCCTGAAGGTGGGAATATAGATGATGATAAGATCATTCCTGCAAAAGGGAAGAAACCTGAAGATGAAATCATTCCTGCAAAAGGGAAGAAACCCGCTAAGAAACCGGACTTGAAAGTAGTTAAGAAACAGAGCGTAAAGCGATATCCTATTAGTAAGCGATATCCTGTTGGCTCTAGCAAGGAAAAGTTCTTTAGCGACATGACTAAGAAAGATTGGCTCGAAGCATATAAATCCGGAAAGACTCATTGGTCTGATTTTGATAAACACTCTAATCTTGCCGAAGTCTTTGTAGCTAATGAGAAAATTAATAAGACAAAGGGAAACATATTAGAGATAGGATGTGGCGGCGGGGCCGATAGTAGCTATTTTGGTGAACAAGGGTATAATGTGATCTCCATAGATATATCTTCCATTGCCGTAAGGCAGGCCATTAAGAATAATTCTCACGATAATGTTGAATACTTAGTGGGTGATGCTGAAAATTTGGATTTTGAAGATGAACAATTTGATTTAATATATTCTCTTTCAGTGCTTCACTCTACAAATATGAAGAAGAGTTTCAGCGAGGTTTCAAGAGTTCTTAAAGAAGGTGGAATCGTTTTGGTTTTCTTATATAAGAAAACTGATTATATGGAAGAAGATAAAGACATTAGAACAGAAGTGAATTTTGACAATGATGGCATTACTAATATTTTTGATTATAATGATCTTAAAGTGGTTGAAAGTTACGATACTGAGTCAGATATAGAGAAGGATGAAAATGGACAGCATAAACATTTTATTTCAGTATATCTATTAAGGAAGATTTTAGGGGGCTAAAATGGCTAAAGAATGTACTTGGAAAAGGATTGATGGAAAATATGTTTGTCAAGCCGAACAATGTATTCAATGGATGGAAGGAGGTGCATGCAAATTAGGTAAAGTTTCTCTCACATGCGATAATAACGAGTGCAGATGGAATAAGAAAATTGAGGAATATGGTATTTATGTTTGTCAAGGAATGGATATACATCTGGATGCAGATGGAAAATGTTCAGGTTCGAGCGAGAAAAAGAGTGAACTCGCACAAAAAACCTAATCAGGAGGTATAAAAAATGGGTATAAAAGTCAACGTTAATTATCCCTTGCTAAGAGATTTGAGGCAAATGGGGATTTTAAGTTCCGATGCTGCTCCTAAACTGGTGGGGCCGTTTAAGGTACAAACGGAAGCTTTCACCGGAGATACTAGTGGAGCTACAAAAACGCTAGCTGAGACGCCTATAAGTGGTGGAATCCATACATGCGTCACTATAGCGACCGCCCAAGGGACAGCAAACACGCTAACAGCTTTGACAGAAGATACTGACTTTTCTGTCTCAGGCGATGTACTGACATGGTTGGCTGATCATAGTGCAAATGAAGTTTTGCTCCAATATGCGTATTAAATTTCATTAAAAGAGGGTGTGATTATGGAGAAAAAAGATTTTAAGTTTATGAAAATTCTTCACGAAGATGATGAGTCAGTGACAGTCATCCCAGTTGTTTCGAGCGCCTCGAATAAGGATCATAACGATATTCATTATTTGTATAAGCATAGGAAAGCTTTGCTTTTGCTCGTAGGTGAGAAAAATATGTCTGGGTACACCGAGCAACAAATAATGGATATCCATGTTGCCGTTGTTAGAGTAAGAATCGACCAAGGTAACACCCATTGGTATGAGGAATGGGATAGTGATTTAGATTCGTTGCTACCAGAAGATTTAAAGATGGCTAGCAATGGTTATGATCCTCCGCCAGATTCAAGTCTTTTTGATCTGGAAGAACTTGAGTATAGAAAGCTTCTTGAAGAAAATGATGTTTTGAATCTATGGTCTGTTCCGACTAAACGTGAGAAAATTCCGTCTAGTCATTTTTTGGATAAAAAGAAAAAGAAATATCCATATAAATCTGCTGACGGAACTATTAGCTGCAAAGGACTTCAGACTGCTTACAATTACGCTAAAGGAGCTCGTGGGGCGCCGAAAAAATCTGGGATTGCGGCCAAGGCCAAGAAACTACTTGATCAACATTGTGGAGAGAAAAAAGCCAATGCGGTTGTTGGAAAATTATCTAAATCTTTATAAGGAGATTTATCCATGAAAAGATATCCAAGAAAAAAGAAGTTCAACGAAGTCAGTATAGCCGAGGGAACTTTCTTCAGCACAGTTCGGCTAGAGCCGGAGGATATTGAAGAAAGTGATTCTATGCTTGCTGATATTGAGATGTTGCGGGTTGGGGAATTCAAGCATAAGATGTATGGTGATTTGGACATAACTGACGAGATGCTTGATTCAATGGTTGAAAACTTTGATAACGGGATTATCGGAAGAGAGGTAAGCTTTGATTGGAATCATGAGGCTAAGGCGGCTTCTGGTTGGCTCAAGGAATTAAGGGTGGAGGACGGAATCTTAATCGGAACGGCTGAACTGACCACAGAAGGAAAAGAGAGTATTATCAACAAAAAGTATGGTTATTTCAGTGTAGAATATAGCGATGATTATGAAGATTCTGAAAGTGGTGATAAATTTGGTCCTACTGTTCTTGGCGGTGCCTTGACTAATCGCCCCTTCATATCCAAACTAAAGAAGATTGAATTTTCATTAGATGGAGATGAAGAAATCTCTATCTATAGACTAAAGACTAAGGAGGAAACTAATATGAAGAAAAAAGTCAAACGAGATCCTGTTAAGAAGACGGGTGATGAGGAAGTTACTCTGGAAAGCCTTAAGGAAGAAAATGCGAAACTTCAAGAAGAAAAGGACGAACTTTTGGAGTTCAAAAAGACTGAGGAGAAACGTCTGAAGGAATTAGAAGAATCTCAGCAGCCTGAAGATAAGAAACTTTCTGCTTTTATTTTGCAACAGAAGAAACAAATGACTGAACTCAGGAAGGAAATAGATGGCCTCAAGGGTGCGAACAAGGAGTTAAAGGAAGAAACTGTTAAGAGCATAGATGCTCGTCGTCAGTTGGAGATCGATAGAGTGTGTGACAAGCTCATGACAGAAGACCATCATCATCCGTCGGTCGTCGAAGTAGTAAGGCAGGTTATTAGGAGCGATATTAACGGAGAGAAGGTTATCAAGTTCCAGGAGACTATCGGCGAAGGTGATGATGTGGAGACAATCGATTTAGAATTTAGCATCCAGGAAGCGGTTCTTAGGATTCTTGAAACTATCCCGAAAACACAGCGGGCGAATTATAAGGAAGACACTTCTAGCGACACTGGTGTCTCGCTCACAGAAGAAGAGCAGACCAATATGGAGAATGGCGCCATCAAAAGGGCTTTTGGTAAAAAAGGTCTTAAGTTGGTAGCGAGTAAGTAGGAGGATAATAGTCGATGCTTTTTCCTGCAAGCGGATTTGGTGAACAATCTAAGTATTTTGATGACGTTCTCTTGTTTGATGGGACATATCAGGTTATATCTGTTACGATGGATTCATCTTCTAGAGACGTATTGAATACTTCAGATCCTACTATCCTGAGAAAGGGTTTACTAATAGCTCCGACTACTGGATATAGTGGTCGCTATACTCCGCTGAGTACTGCCGATGATTTTTTGAACGGATCAACTCCTACGCAATTCATCGGCGATGTTCTCGTGTTGGCTAGGGAAGAGCATACTCTTTATGCATATATATTAGGTAATAATCGAAGAAGAACTATTGACGCAAATCATCGGATTGTTCCCGCTTATATTGCTTGCAACATTTTTTCTCCTAAGATACTTTATAACAATAAAAGCATTTTGGAGATAACTGACTCTCAGTGGGAAAGCTGCCAGAGAATTAAACCAATAGATGCTGGGAAATCTGTTTATGATTTGACTGAGGACATGGTAAGAGCTTTGCTTTGGAAAAGAATTGAAACTACAGTTTCGGAACTTGATTTTAATTAAATTCATAGGGAGGATAGAATAATGAAACCAGGAAATACGGTACAAACGTTCGAATTTGATAGTGAAATCTTGAGAAGTGGAAATTTCCAGCTAATAAGTATTACGTTAGATGCTACTTCTCGATATGCCGTTGCTGGATTTGGGTCTGGATCGGTTAAGATTCCTAAGGGCACCTTAATCGTTCAGGATACTGACCTTTCGGACGGAACCTACAACGTGGTCGATACTGAGGCTGGTAATAACGGAATTAATGGGTCGGCAACGCAGATTCTTCAGGATGTGGTTGTTTTAGCGGAAACGATTTTGGATGCTTCTGAGCAGGATCAGCCGGTCAAGGCGTACATTAAGGGTACATTTGATTGGAGTAAAATCAAGTATAACTACTCTGGAACAACGGCCATTACTGTGGCGCAAGTTCGGCAGATGCAGCACCTCACCTTTGTTGATGCTCCTACGTCGTAAGTTTTGGTGGTTTGGAAGCCTTATTAACTTTTTTAAAATAAAACTAGAGAACCTGTATCGGTTCAAACGAGAAAATAATTAATAGGAGGACATAAATATGGACGCACTCGTAGCATCGACTTTATTAACTCCACGTTATTTAATGAAAGTAATTGACGACATCCCAACTCAAGTTGAAACGTTCAGGGGCGCAGAAATTATGCCGCTGACCGAACAACCTGGTCCCAAGGTGGAATGGGACGTTAAACGACCGCTAGGCGGCATGACCCAGTCCGTCGCACGTGGTGCTGAGTCTCCGGTTATTCATCGGAGAGGTGTCGGCCAGATAGCCTTTGAGCCTGCTCATTTCCGCGAGAAGGTGATTCTTGGCGAATCTGATGTGACTACACTTCGGAAATTAGGAACGTTGGAGCAACGATCAACCGCTGCTGAGTTAATTGCAGAGATTATGATTGATTTAGATTCAAGGTTAGAGACAAGAATTGAATGGATGCGATGGCAGCCGGTCGTCAATAATTCTCTAACAATCAATGAGAATAAAGTTCAATTTACTGTTAGCTATAGCATTCCTGATAGGATGAGGCCGACGGCTTCTCCCCTATGGAGTACGGTGGCTACGGCTGATCCTATCCAGGATATTCAAACTTGGATACGTTTGGCAAGAGGAACTGGTGGTAAGGTTAAGAAGTTCTGGTTCACCACGCAGGTTCAGCAGTATCTTTTCAGGAATTCAAGAATCCTTAGTCTCGTGGATCGTGTTTTTAATTCCGGTAATATTGGTCTTATGAGTATGGAAGTCCTTGGAAGTATTATTAAGACCTATATCGGTAATTATGAATATGAGGTTTATGATTCTGGTTATAACCTCATATCTTATACGACCGCTTCTGTTGCTTCTGGATCCGGTCCTCACACTATTGTAGTTGATGATGCTCTTGGCTTTGCATCTGGCGATGTATGTCAAATGTCTGCGTCAGACGAGAGTGCTGAGGAGAATGTTACAATTAGTAGTGTTTCTGGTAATACCATTACCGCCACTGGGACTACCACCGGAACGTACCCTGCGGCAAGTATGTTTAGGTGCTATAAGACCTATGTGTCGGATTCTATTTTTATTATGGAATGCGAATTCCCACCTGGATCAGGACCCAAGGGTGAGGTTATCAGTGTCGATTCAGTTTATGGTCAGGGATCGTTAACGAGTCCGAAACCTGGAAAGTTTGCCGAAACCATCTTCTTGGACAAAGATCCTAAGCAAATTGAGATCATCACTGGTATAAATGCCCTTCCTGTTCTTTATCGGAAGCGTGGATTTATTACCGCAACAATAGCTTAGTATTTACAAATCAATAAAAATAGGAGGGCTTTTTCAATGGCTAAAGGAAGAAAAGCTGTAAAGATTATGTTTCCTGGACTAACTCATTCTGGGAAAATGTATACGGCTGGTGACATAGAAGAGGATCCGACAGATTTTCTTCTGAGTGCTGCTGCCGAGAGGACAAAGCTTTATCATAGAGATACTAATAGGCACATTAGAATTTGTCGTTTTCATCGTTCTCCTGTGGACGATGAAGAATATAGCGAATCAGAAGAAAACGATAAATCTACGGTTAGAACTCCGGCATTTGATTCTGGTGGTTATGATGATGATTTGGAAGAAATGAAGAAAACTGAATTAGTCACCATTGCGCAGTCGCTTGGAATGAGGAAGAATTTCGTGAGAGAAATAGAGAAAAATAAAATTAAATCAGCTATTAGATTCTTGAGGAAACTTTAAATGGCATACTGCACTTCAGATGATGTCAAGCGGCTTTTAAGGATTTTAGACGTTTCTGGTAATAATCAACATAAGATTAAGTTTTCTGATTCTTATGTCATTCCAGAAGCCTTTGATAATAATACCGGAGATGGCATACTGAAGGGAATTACTACAATTAAAACTAGCTATGCGGGAAGTGAATATTGGCATATCGTATTCACTTCCAGTACGGCTTTTACCCTTTACAGAGGAGAAGGCACTGGATCTTCAGATGGTTCTGGAGTCACTTCTTCAACTTTTACATCTACATCTGCAGTTATCATTATTAATTCAACACAATGGGTCGGTACGCCAGCATCTGGTGATGAGTTTAAGTTTAGAACCGACTCCAACATATCTGAGGATGACGTAGATGAATTCCTAACAGACGCCGATGCGGTTATTAACGGCATGTTAGAAGAACATATAAGTGATTCCTATGTTCCTTTCACTGGAAGCGTCCCCACTCTTATACAAAAGGCTTCTATGTTTATTTCTTCGAATATAATATTCACATCAGTATTTTCAAACCTAAACACAGAACAAGTTCCCACTTTGGTTCGAAGATGGTTTAATTTGGGAAAGAATTTTACAAATCTTTATTTAGACAGTATAGCTGGTCGTGTTCAGCATAAATATGCTAGATATAGTAGATTTGTCTCGAGAGCATCGTTGTTTGACAAGGTGGGCGTCGCCGAAGCGGATGGCGTAGAAGGTTTGGCTGGCGAAAAAGAAACTGTTGACGTTCCGTATGATGAATCGCAAAATACTGAAGAGGCTCTATAGGATAATTAATGGCTGAAACCGATAGATTTGATCCAGAGATTGTAGCAGATTGGCCCAACGATTTGCGGAATGCGGCTATTGATTTCCGTAGTGAAATCGAGGACATTGTTAGAGAAGAAGGTGTCTCTTTCTTAAAAGCAACAAAGATGTTCAGTAACGAAGAAAATATAATGTTGGAGGCAGAGGCTGCTGGATATGTTGAGCCTGATTTAATTTCTGGAGAAGAAGGATTAGGGATGGAAGATCACTTAGCCATTCTTGTTAGTAAGATATTCCAAGGAGGAGATGTAGAGTCATCACCCGGATCACATAATTTTAAAGATGCTGGTAAGCAAATAGATAAATGGATGGATCAGGGTGATGCTGGAAGAGCAGTTGTTCAGGAAGTGATTGATAGTATTATGGCTATACGTGATGGTATTAATCCTGAAGGAGTCGCAAGAGTTGTTGAGACTATAGCGAAAAAAGCTCCTAGGCATTTTGGTAGACCAAAAGCACCTGATTCTAAAAATTTGTTTTCATTCAGGTTTGATACGACCCCTATGGATCAATTTGTAAATAGATTTTCTTCAAAAACTTTGTTTGACAAAAACGATGTTCAAGCTCTTTCTGATTTAATATATAAGAAAACAGTCATGCAACAAGTTTCTAGTACGTTAAATGATTATTTGGAAAATAAATTTGTTGGAGTTGATCAAAAATTAGATAATAATTATTTAATAGCTACGCAATATAATCAAGTATTGTTAAGTTCTCGCGGGAGGATACAATCAGTAAGCAGACAATTACAAAAATTCAAACTTGATCAAATGCAAGCTCTTAAGAAATATATAATAGAAAGGATGAAGAGTAAAGCAGCGACATATCTTTATGAAAGTGAAGCATTTAATATAGGATCACCTACGAAGATAGTTGCTGAAGCCGAAGGTCTTTTAACAAGGGCTGTGGCAGATTTATTAATAATTGATGTAGATTTCGAAGTATTGTCAAATGAATTTAATAGGTTTGTCTCACAGAATAGATTAGTTACTTTTAAGTTTGATCCTTCCAAATTAGTTGTTTTAATGAATATTTCGACAACTACAGATATTCTGTTGGAACAAGTAATTAAACCATTCATATCGAAGATATACGGTTTATCGAATGTTGGTTCGAGAATGTCTGTAAAGTATGACGCTGGAGGAACGAGAAGCGAATTAGGTCTTGTCAGTGAATCAGGTGCTGGAATGGCAGGTGGTGGTCTTTTCTATTCTCTCCAAACCGCCTTAACGGGAATTAGGACTGATTTGAATTATTTTATTCACGTGGCTGAAACTAATATTGGTTCGTTTAAAATAGATCCGTCTTTAAAGAAAGTTGTTGATGCCATCATTGGATCAGAGACGAGAAATATTCTTAAGAAAAAAGCTGCTGCTGCTTCTGGTGAATCATATTCCGGATATAAATCTAAAGTTAAAGGTAAGTCCGTTTATCATATTTTTTATATAACCAAAG
>SDBT01016561.1_pt1 | contig 11669 bp, 10 predicted proteins | sample 2277101 | NCBI WGS metagenome assembly SDBT01 (sample SAMN10404973, study PRJNA504765) | marine sediment metagenome | isolation source: marine sediment core GS10_PC15, 103 cmbsf | place: Arctic Ocean: Southern Knipovich Ridge | collected 2010
CAGGATGCTCATGCAGGGAATCTCTTCGTGGACGATAAGGGCAGGATCACACTGTTCGATTTCGATGATTGCACTTACAGCTGGTTGATCAATGATATCGCCATAGTGTTGTTTTATATCGTCATTGGGGCTGAGGATCAAGCAGCTTTAACCAAGGATTTTTTGACCCATTTTCTAAGCGGTTACCGGGCTGAAAACCATCTCGAGGGTGGATGGTTGAAAGAGATCCCATATTTCTTGAAACTGCGCGAGATCGATCTTTATGCGGTAATCCACCGCAGTTTTGATGTTGATAACATTGATGACCCATGGGTGGCAAATTTCATGCGCAATCGCAAGGAACGGATCCAAAATGAAATCCCTTTTATCGATTTCGATTTTGCCTCACTGGCAAAGTAATCTTCTGCTCGAGCAGGGTCTGTGACCCTGCGTTATGGTTACGGTTGTCGCAGACCCGCTGAGAGCGGTGGGTAAAACGGCTCATTGGCGTCTATAAAACCATATTTTGGGTCAGGTGCAAGTCCCGGAAACCAGCCGCTTATCAAAAGGGTATTTTGCCAACAAATTTTCCCTTCAAAATCCGCGAAAATCGGAGGTTTTGAGTAAATAAATAAAATAAATTTTTTGACCTCCATCTGATAAGGTCGAATTTTTGATATTTGCCAGTGAACCAAGGAGGGATTTTCTCTACCCGTGAGAGACCTACTTGAGCGGGGGAAAGTCGCGAAATTGGAAGCCAGATCATTATGGTTATTTGTAGCACTATTGTTCTATTTTGACAAGGGGAAAGATGGGAAATCACCCGCAGGGGGAGGGGGGTCGCAGACCCCGTGAGGGCGTGGAAAAACCCGGTTTTAGGTTTTCTCGTCGCAGCACCTTGCTTGATTTACAAGTTTCCCTCTGCTATAATTTTTAATCATTTTCAGTGACATTCATTACTTATATCCCAAGGCAATCCTGTGATAAGGTTAGATTCACCGCCTAAGTCTTTAAGGGTACAAGGATCGTAAAATGATCAGACCCAATAGCATGAAACATCCCAGATATTTCAACATTATTATTGTTACCCTGTTTATTGGTTTTCTAACAATTTCCTCTTCGGCAAGTGCTGATTCACAAGTTGGCGAGGGTTTATTGGTTTCGCCAATAGAGACCTCAATCCCTGAAGGACAGGACCTGAGATTCGAGCACCTGACCAGAGAACAGGGCCTCTCCAACAACCGGGTGCTGAGCGTCATCCGTGACAGCCAGGGCTTCATGTGGTTCGGCACGCTCGATGGGTTGAATCGCTATGATGGGTACGAGTTCAGGATCTTCAGGCACGATCCAGGCGACGAGTACAGCTTGAGTGCTAACTTGATCATGGCGCTCTATCAGGATCGGAGCGATTTCTTGTGGGTCGGTACCAGCGGGGGTGGGTTGAATCGCTACGATCCGGCGACCGAGAAGTTCGATCATTACTATCACAACCCGGCCGATCCCAACACCTTGAGCAGCGACAATGTCATAGCTCTGTACCAAGATCGGGAGGGCATTCTGTGGATTGGCACCGATGGGGGCGGGCTAAATCGATACGACCCGACCACAGAGGCCTTCACCCGCTACCCGAACGACCCGGACGATCCCTACAGTTTGAGTCACAATGTGGTTTGGGCCATATACGAAGACGAACATGACGTGCTGTGGGTGGGCACAGATGGGGGCGGACTCAACCGCTTCGACCGTGAGACAGGACGCTTTAGCGCATATCGGCACGATCCGGAGAACCCCGACAGCTTGGGGGAAGACTCTGTACTTGCAATCGCAGAGGGCCTGGATGGCAGCCTGTGGCTGGGTACACGTAGCAGTGGGCTCGTCTGGTTTGATCCGGAAACGGAACGCTTTGCCCATTACCGGTATGATCCCGACGAGCCGTTTAGCTTGAGCCACGACAGCGTCTGGGATCTGTATGCCGACCCAGCGGGGATCCTGTGGATTGCTACAGTAGGAGGTGGACTGAACCGGCTAGACGTCCATCCGAAAGATGAGCAGGCCGCGCGCTTCGTTCGCTACGAACCCAACCCCAACGAGCCCAACAGCCTGAATCACAATCAGGTCAAAAAGTTGTACGCGGATCCTTCGGGACTGCTCTGGCTGGCGACAATCGGCGGCGGCGTCAACCTGGTCGATCTTGAACGCAAACCGTTTACCAACTATCACAGGAAGATGGGTGATCCCAACAGCCTGAGCAGCAACGACATCTTGGAGGTTTATGAGGACCGAAAAGGGGTGTTGTGGCTCGGAACGGGCGGCGGCGGACTGAACCGCCTGGATCGCCAAACCATGCAGTACACTCACTATGTTCACGATCCCAACGATCCGCACAGCCTGAGCGATAACCATATTCGCACTATCATCGAGGATGGGGATGGTGTGCTCTGGCTGGCTACCCGCGCAGGGTTGAATCGTTTTGATCCCCAAACAGAGCAGTTCACTATCTATCGCGCAAGCCCGGACGATCCATCTGGTCTGTTGAACGACAGCATCTGGGGTCTTCACCTGGACGCCCGCGGTATGATGTGGATCGGTACATCCGTGGGGCTGAACCGCTTTGACCCCCTTACAGGCCAATTCCAAGCATTCCAAAATGACCCGGACGATCCGTCCAGTATAAGTGGCAACACCGTGGTTGTTATCCACGAGGACCAGGCCGGAACACTGTGGTTCGGCACGCGCGGCGATGGCCTGAACCGCTTTGACCCGCAGACGGAGCGCTTTACGCAGTACCGGCACGAACCCGACAACCCGCAGAGCTTGGGCGGCAACACGGTGTGGAGCATCCATGAGGATCCGGAAGGCGTGCTCTGGTTCGGTACCTCGGCTGGATTGGATAGGCTTGACCCTGACGAGGGACAGTTCACTCACTATGGGGTGAGGGATGGCCTGCCGGGTGGGAGTGTTATGTCCATCCTGGAAGACGACGGCCCACCAATAGAGGGTGGGCTTGACGGACAGGCCGGATCGAATCTGTGGCTCAGTACTTCCTCGGGTCTTGTCAGGTTTGATCCCAAGAACAATATTCTCCGCCGCTATGATTCGGGGGATGGAATTCAGGGAAATGAATTTAATTGGGATTCGGCGTTCAAGACCGCCAGCGGCGAGATCTTCTTTGGAGGGACCAACGGACTGACAGCCTTTTATCCGGACCAGATCCAGGACAACCCCCACATACCGCCGGTTGTCTTTACCGATTTTCAGCTAGCTAACAAGCCGGTTGGGATCGGTGGGGATTCCATTTTACAGGTTTCTATTGCTGAGGCTGATCACCTGATCTTGTCTCATGAAGATCGGGTCATTTCCATAGAGTTTGCAGCGTTAGGCTACCGGGCGCCGGAGAAGAGCCGCTACCGCTACATGCTGGAGGGCTTTGACGAGGACTGGACCGAGGTCGGAAGTGATCGCCGTTTCGTCACCTACACCAACCTGGACCCGGGCGAGTACACGTTCCGGGTACTCGGCTCTAACAGCGACGGCGTTTGGAATGAGAAGGGCACCTCTCTCAACATGACAATCACCCCGCCCTGGTGGCAGACAAACTGGGTTCTTGGACTGTTTCTAATCTTGATTGTTGCCGGGCTGTTTGGCGCCTATCGCTGGCAGGTGAGATCCCTTGAATCCCGGAGTCGAGAACTCGAGTCTCTGGTTGCAGAAAAAACTCGCCAGCTCGATACCCGGGTATCAGAGCTGACCACATTACTTACCGTCTCTCAAGATGTCGTCTCCACCCTGGATTTAGAGCCGCTGCTTAGCCTGATCCTGGATGAACTCAAAAGGGTAGTGGATTATGATGTGGGTACCATTCGCCGGCTGGTCCGTGGGAGTATGGAATTGCTAGCTCATCGCTGGTTGTTTTCGCAAGCAGGCCAGCCATCACAGCGCTTACCGGTGGCAACTATTCCGATCGTCCGGGAGATGATCCAGTCACAGCAGGCGATCCTGGTAGATGACCACCAGTTTAATCCAGAAATCATCGGTGACAAGGAGCTTTTTAGCGGTAATCTCACTGGCGAGGTACTGCAAGCCAGCCGCACCCTGATGTGCGTTCCATTGGTGGTTAAAGATGAGACCATTGGTATGCTGGTATTGGGCCATCATCAGCCGTCCTATTGGGGTGAAGAGAAAAAAGAACTTGTGCAGGCTTTCGCTAACCAGGCAGCTGTAGCGATCGTCAACGCGGAGCTTTACGAGAAGGCGAGTGAGGCAGCTACCCTCGAGGAGCGTACCCGCCTGGCCCTCGATCTGCATGACTCTGCTACCCAGTCGTTGTACAGCGCCACCTTGTTCAGTGAGGCGGGTAAGGAGCTGGCTGAGGCGGGCGATATCGAAAGCGCCCGGCACTATCTTACACGCGTGGGGGAAGTTGTCCATCAGGCGCTAAAGGATATGCGTCTGCTGGTCTTCCAATTACGTCAACCTCTTCTGGAGAAGGAAGGCTTGGTTATGGCTTTACAACATCGCCTCGACGCGGTGGAAAAACGCGCTGGCATGGATGCGCGACTGATCAGTGATCCACTGGTATCATTGCCAGACGAGGTGAGTGAAGACCTTTATTCCATCGCTTTGGAGGCACTGAATAACGTCTTGAAACACGCTGAAACGGACGCTGTTGATGTTTCGATCCACTCCAACGGGGAAATTTTGACCCTCGAGGTCGTCGACGAGGGGAGGGGTTTCGATCTCACTAGCATGCGTGATGGTGGTGGCATGGGCCTGGGAAGTATGCAGGAAAGAGCCTCGCGTTTGGATGGCGAACTGACCATTGAGTCAACCCTGGATAGGGGAACGAGTGTAAAGGTAACCGTCCCATTAACCCAGGCTTCCATTAATACCCTCGACCAGACGGAGATTTCTGAATGACAAACACAAATACCATCTCGAACCCGATCCGCATCCTGATCGTCGACGACCACGCCGTCGTCCGTGAAGGGTTGCGCGCCTTCATCCAGATCAAACCCGATATGGAAGTTGTCGGTGAAGCAGGCGATGGAATCGAGGCCCTTGAGAAGGCGCGTATCCTGGACCCAGAGGTCATTCTTTTAGATATCGTCATGCCCAAGCTGGATGGGATTGGCACGATCGAGGGTTTGAAAAAACAGGGCAGCCAGGCCCGCATCCTGGTGATCACCAGCTTTGCCGAGGACGAGAAAATATTCCCGGCGATCAAAGCCGGCGCTCTGGGATACCTGCTGAAGGATTCTAAACCCCAGGAGCTGATCCAGGCCATCCGCGACGTGTACCGTGGAGAGCCATCCCTGCACCCTACCGTGGCGCTCAAGCTGATGAACGAACTGGACCGCGAAGCGGAGCTGCCACCAACAGAGGAACCACTCACCGAACGCGAGGTGGAGGTACTTAAACTGATCGCTCAAGGTCACTCAAACCGCGAGATCGGCGAGCAGTTACACCTGAGCGAGCGCACCGTCGGTAAGTATGCCAGCAATATCCTGGATAAGCTGCACCTGGCCAATCGCACCCAGGCTGCGTTGTATGCGCTGCGCACGGGGATCGCTGATTTGGATGCGGAGTAACAGATCTTAGGTCCACAAATGACCAAATACAAATGGTGTTTCAAGGATAAAAATAAAATCAACCAAGGACTGGCAGTCCTGTAAATGACTGTAGCGAATCGGGCTGCCCAGCCAAAATATAGCATTGATTAACAGGAGACCACAGAGAGGACTGCCAGTCCTGACGGCTCAAATCAAATAATCACTTTTCACAGAATACCAGGTGTATTTCTACTCCATCGGCAAGTGAACAAATACACAATCAAGACCACATATTCTTGCCCTACAAAACCGCCCAAAGTGGTGGTTTTTTGTTATCTGAGTATCGCATTTCTCCCATTGTTTTGGAGGCTGATTGTTAATATACTGAATTCGTAGAGAGACAGCCAACTAAATGATAAAGGATAAGGCGACATGATTGTTTTGCTCGTGGTCAAGCCTGGACCCTTGCGGGATGGGCTGGATGCCCTGTTATACGCAACACCAGAAGTGTCGCTTGTGGCACATGCCAACGATACCAATGCAGCCCTCGAATTCTGTCAGCAGCATCCAGCGAAACTTATCATCCTGGAGGTCAAACCTGGCGATAGAGATATCCTGGGGAATGTGCCGGAATTGAAGGAACTCAATCCCCGAGGTCAGGTGGTCGCCTTGATTCACGAAGAAATAGACCGCGAGCCTGCCGAAGCGTCTGGGGTTGATGTCGTGCTGACCTTTGGGATGCAGGCGGCAAAACTTAAGGAGAAGATATCCGAGATTACGGGTTCGTTAATGAATGAGTAAATGAGAAGCGCAGAAGTACGAAAGCGAATCAACTTGGATTGAAAGAAAGGAGGATGTATGGGAGGTTCTGTCGCTTGTTGACAGCAATATTAGGAGAAGTATTTATAAGCGGTACCCACACAAGAAATGATTAACGATTGCAATAGGAGAAGAATATCATGTTAGTTTTTGGTTGTTTGCTGGCGATAGCCGCGGGTCTCGCACCACGCCTGGTGCTGATTATTATGTGGGTCGTCGGCCCTCGCATTAATAACACGTTCGACACGTTTATCTTGCCGCTGCTGGGTCTCATCTTCCTGCCCTATACGACGATTATGTATGTGCTGGTGTGGAGCCCGGTGACCGGCGTGGTTGGTTGGGATTGGCTTTGGATTGGCTTGGGCGTGTGGATGGATGTCATGAAATGGGCTCGCATTGCCGAAAACCGTAAAAATATCCCTGGTTACTCAGATGAAGAGGATGAGTTCGAAGATGAACCCCCAGTGGAGTACTCCACTTCAGATGAATTGGAAAAGCTGGCTGGATTGCGCGACTCGGGAGCCATTACAGAAGAGGAGTTCGAGGCTAAGAAGAAGCAATTATTGGATCTCTAGAGGGAAGATCGAAATTAGCGTGTTGATCCTGCCACTGGACATCGGTGGCGATGGCTAATTACGTTCTGATTTACCGTCTGACCTTTCCAGACTGATCAAAAAAAGGAGTAAGTTATTATGCCAAGAGGTGGTGGTAGACGAGGTGGTTTTGGTGGCAGTAGGGGAGGCGGCCGTAGAGCGGCCGGAGGCAGTAAGGCGCGCAGCATGGCTCGCATGATGGCTGTAAAGAGGCAAATGAGCCAGCGCAGGCGTCGCAGACGGCGAATGCTCCTGCTGGTGGGCGGCATGGCTGTTTTGGGTTATGCAGGTTACAAGCTCAGCCAAAGAAACGTGCGGCGCGTAGAAGAGCACACCGGCCAGAAGGCTGACGAGCTCACAGACGAACAATTGGAACAGGCCATGGATCAATTGGGCATCGAAAAAGAGACCATGACCGATGAAGAATGGGCAGAAGCGCAAAAAGCCGATGCTCAACCAAGTTACCTGGATGAACTTGAACGTCTTGGCGAACTGCACAAGCAGGGCATTCTTACCGAAGAAGAATTCTCGGGCAAGAAAAAAGATTTGTTAGGCCTGTAAGGATAAAGATCGGTACCTTGGTAACCTGCTTGTTTGTCAAGAAACAGAACGTAGGTAAATATGTATAGTATTGGCGACTACGGCGACATGATCGCAGACAAGGTCCGCATGGACCCCTATGTCTATGCATTGAAGGCAGTGATTGAACCGGATTCAATCGTGCTGGATATTGGCACAGGCGCCGGGATGCATGCCTTGTTAGCCTGCAAGTTTGGCGCACGCAAAGTATATGCCATTGAACCGAATGGGGCCATTCACCTGGCCAGAGAACTGGCAAGGGAGAATGGCTTTGCCGATCGCATCGAATTTTTTCAAGGTGTCTCGACCCATGTCAGCCTGCCTGAAAAAGCAGACGTTATTGTTTCGGATTTGCGGGGCGTTTTACCTCTGTATGGCGGGCATATACCCGCCATCATCGATGCCCGGGAGCGTCACCTGGCGCCAGGCGGCGTTTTAATTCCAAAACGCGACACCATCTGGGTGTCGCTGGTTGAAGCACGCAATGTTTATAACGATCTAACTGCGCCGTGGGACTATCCCTATGGGTTGTCCATGACTAATGCCAAACAGATCGTATTAAACGATTGGAGCGAAGAAAATACACACACTTTCAATAAAAGCAGCTTGCTGATGGAATCGCAAATTTTGACGGTTTTGGACTATGCGTCGATCGAAAATCCTGATGTAAGTCCCTCACGCATAATCCAGAGTGCTACCCGTGGTGGCAGCGCGCATGGTTTATTGCTGTGGTTCGATGGGGAGATCGCTGAAGGGATTCATATTTTCAACGGCCCGGGTGCAGAAAAAGTTGCTAAGGTCTATGGCTGCGGCTTTTTCCCGCTGCTTGAACCGGTCTCCATCGATAAGGGCGACACGATCATCTTGAGTGTGCAAGCAAACCTTGTCGATGATCAATATCTGTGGCGCTGGCATACCCGCATCCTCTCAGGTGAGGATCCCCAGGCGATCAAGGCAGATTTCGAACAGTCTACGGATCTGGATAACACAATGGAAAGCGCGGTGCTGCACAAGAGGATCCTGAATTTCAGGCCTGCTCGCAGTGAGGAAGGTGAGATCGATCATTTCATCCTTGGAGAGATGGATGGCAGTAAAACGATTGACCAGATCGCCAGGGGTGCGCAAGGAAAATACCCTCTCCGCTTTAAAACTCAGCTAGAAGCCCAATTATATGTCAACGGTCTATCACAAGATTATGGCCATGAGGCCTACAGTTTTAAAGTTCTTGAACCAAATGGGCCACAGAATTTTCAAATCCCTGGGGCTTAGATCAGGAGTGAGAAATTGAAGTTGAAAATCTTTTTCTGGATCAGTCTATGTCTGCTGCTTTACCCTCTGGTGAGTTGTTCCGGAAGCAACGAGAAGGAGTACCAGTTCGACTCCACGTTTGAAGTAGATCAAGAGGGCTGGGTAACCGATTTTGCCGATCTGCCGGCCGATTCGGACCCGGCGTTCTATGAGTTGGACTCTGGGTGGAGCGAACTGCCATCCGGATTGGAAGGCAACGCCATCTACCTGAGCGGACACAATCACAGTGATGACCTCTTTATGTTCCTCAAGGTGCAGGTGGATGGGTTGAAACCCAATACCAGCTATCAAGTCTTTTTCAGCATCGACCTGGCCAGCAATACGCCGCAGGGCCTGATGGGTATCGGCGGCTCACCAGGGGAGAGCGTCTACGTAAAAGCCGGTGCGGTGGATTACGAACCTGAGGTGATCGAAGAATCTGATGGCTGGCTGCGTATGAATATCGATAAAGGCAACCAGGCCAGCGAAGGAGAGCACATGATCAACCTGGGGACTCTGGCCAATCCGAATATCGATCTGGATGCCTTCACCGGAGAGGAATACGCGCTTATGACGCTTGACAACCAGGATCGGGTCTTCAGCGTGACCGCAGACAATGATGGGGTAGTTTGGGCAATTGCCGGTACCGACTCGGGCTTTGAAGGTCCGACGAAGGTCTATTACGACAAGATTAACATCACCTTCAGGGAAGAATAACAGGAGATCCATAATGATCGGACCAGAAAAAGAGTCTCTTCCAAAATTCTTGAAACCGATCAGATCGCCTGGCTGGAGCAAGGTAAATATTCTGGGCGTATGATAACCTCGGATAAAGCACTTTTCTAAGCCAACGCTCTTTTGCTATAATATTGTCATCAGGTGTATGGCTAACAGCACAAGCTAATGAAAGGAGGTGATGCACAGGCAAATAGTGAGCAGTTTGATCGCAGAAGAAGTAATCAAAAACACTGAGTGAGCTGCTGTGCTTGCCAGGCACAGATGGGATGCACACAGGCAACGAGCAGCATTAAATCAAGACCATCTTATCAGAAAGAAAGGAGCAAGGTAATGAAATACGGAAGTAAACATGAAGCGAAGAAGTGGTCACTGAACGCCCTTGGACATGGTGGGTTGGTAGCCACCATCCCGACGCCCTTTCACGACGACCTGAAGACGATCAACGAGAAGGACCTGAGAGCTGAAGTCAGGTACGTGATCGACACGAAAAACGATGCGATTTTCGTCTTGGGCAATGTGGGCGAGTTCTACTCGATGACCCAGGCGGAGCGCAAGCAAGTCGCTGAGATCGTGGTCGACGAAGCCCAGGGCGAGATCGTCACCATCATCCAGACCGCGCACCATTGTGCGGCCGACGTGATCGATCTCTGCCGGCACGCCGAAGAGATAGGGGCCGACCTGGTGGCCATCCTCTCACCGTATTTCCAGGCTGCCAACGAGCAGGCCGTGGAAGAGTGGTGGCATCATGTCACCGATCACTTTGATATCGGCGCCGTCTTTTACGACAGCCCACTTTCGAAGCTGGTCACCGCCCAGACACTGGGCCGGCTTTCACGCGAGATCCCCAACATTTGCGGCGTCAAGGACGGACGACCCGACCAGATGTGGTGCTGGGAAGCCGAGCGCGAAGCCAACTACGAAATCTGGGTCAGCAACCCGTTGGAAGATCACTGGCCCTATGAGATGCGCATCATGAAGAACCCGACCCTGTGCTGCGCCTGGCACAACTGGCTTCTGCAGACGCCGACTTACACACCACTGCGTGACTACACCGACCTGATCATGGCCGGAAAGTGGGAAGAGGGCTTGGCGAAATACGACGAGATGGAGCCCGGCCGGCAGCTGCTGAACGAGTTCTTCTGGCACAACTATCGCAAAGGCGTATATGTTGTGGCCTTTTGGAAGTACTGGTTCGAGCTCAAGGGCGTGATCAGCAATCACATAGTAAGGACGCCGTTGCTCAATATGACCAGGGAGGAAGAAGACTGGCTGAGGGAACGCGTCGAAATGCTGGAAGCTGGCACCGCCCCGCGGGAGAAATCTGAGTTAAAGCCCTATCCGCTGCAGCAAGGTGGCGATTTTACTGCTGGAAAGATTGGTATCTAAAGGCGAAGATCTTCACTACACGATTTGGAGCTCGAGGGAGCGGTCACCCGCTCTCTTTAGCTCCATTTTAGAAAGAAATACTCGCTGTACACATTGCCCGGAAATCTTGAAGATCAAGTACAGTCAATCCACGAATTCCAGAGTCAAGCCTTGCGAAGGTTGTCAAAAACCTTCGCAAGGATACAAATGGCCATACCCATCTGATGCTAGTCCGCGTGGATAGCTGGACCAAAGAGCAGGAAATCCATGACCACCGGAACCACCGATTCAGGTAATAGGCAGTCCAGTAGTGACCAGGTGATGTTTTGGGTCACCCTGATGCGGGGGATCCTGGCCATCACCCTGGGTGTGGCGCTGCTGATTCAGCCAGACAAGGTGCGAGCCTTCTTGATCACCTCGATGGGTATATTCTGGTTGGTGGGCGGAGTCATGAGCATCCGCTGGGGTCTAACTGGTAGACGGGCTAGAGGTCTGCCTCTCCTGGCAGGAGTAGTCGGTGTGTTGGCTGGCATAATGGCTATCAGCCGGCGGTTCCTGCAGTTGGATAGTTTGGTCAGTGAGACCCTGATTATTACCCTACTGGGAGTGGCTATTCTGCTCACCGGAGTGATGCATTTGATCGGAGGCTTCCGCACCGGAGAAGATGCCTCCCGCCAGTGGTCTTGGATGAGCTTCATCCTGGGTCTCTTCGAATTCGTATTAGGTGCAGCGCTGATCATGGAGCCATTAGACCAGGGGT
>SDBT01016562.1_pt1 | contig 11668 bp, 15 predicted proteins | sample 2277101 | NCBI WGS metagenome assembly SDBT01 (sample SAMN10404973, study PRJNA504765) | marine sediment metagenome | isolation source: marine sediment core GS10_PC15, 103 cmbsf | place: Arctic Ocean: Southern Knipovich Ridge | collected 2010
ACCCTTCATTTTTGAGGGATAATCTTCTGGCTTTTGGTGGAACTGAGGTTGATGGGACTTTTGCTATTGATTGGATTGCTAAGCAGACGGATTTCTGGGATGATTCTGTAGAGATTTATGCTAAATTTGCTGGTACAAAGAATTACCGCTCATCAAAAAGCGAAGTTTACACAATGAGAGTTCTTTGATACTCAAAGAGAAAGCAGATTGAAGGACATCAGCCTCATAATTAGGGGGTTTTCGCAGCCTCAGAAGGCTTCACATATTCGGCTAGTGAAGGGGATCGTGAGGGTGAATCCTCATGTTCGTGTTTTGTGTCCAACCTTAGTGAAGGGTTTAGAGTGCAGAAAAACGGGTATGCACATCAAGAGGGAATATACAAAGAAGATTCTAAGACCTAAACTGTTAACAAAAAATCATGGGGACCCTGATTTGCAGTTGTGGAGCTGCGAAGGATGCACAGGGTTTCTTTTAAGAGTTAAAGTTTAAGGATTCAATTTCCTGATCTGCGAAGAGTCTCTAAGGCTCCAGTGCCTTCTTGAGCTCTGCAAGAGTGAATGAGAACTATGTCAGAGTTCCAGGGCTCCATGAGACTCCAAAGCAGCTCACATAAACCAGAAGGGATCCTCTGAGATTCCCTCCAAGTATTTGACAGCATTGGGTTGTGTGTGACCTTTAGTATATCATATATTATAAATGCCCCCCGATTTTGCTCTCTGATCAGAAAGAAAGAGATCTTTATCATTGGAAACTGCTTAATAGTCCAAGTATTAAGCACACCCATTTTTTGTGCTGAAAAACTTCAAAACTCAATGCAGAAAAACATCTGGGTAAGTCTGGGCGCATCCAGAGAAGAACAAGAGGCAGCCCTTTCATGGATGGAAAAAAAATCAACCAATCTCACTGAGCATTTCTATATTATTTGGGCTACCTAACAGAGCAAAAAAATGAAACGTCATTTTAGTTTCAGAATTTTTGTGGAAAAAGGTTTAAAAATGGGAAGGTGATAAAGAAAAACAGCTATAACAATGCGTACAAAGAAACATTTACTCGGGTTGTACAACAAAAATACGAGATATACTTTAAATATAAGTTACTGTTGTAACGATAACGGGGAGTGGGAGAATGAGAAATATAGCGAAAGCACGCCAACTCTTGAAAGAGGTTGACGAGAAATATAATACAGATCCCGAAGTGTCGAAAAGGGTAGCTGAATATCGGAGAAAGTATGCTACGCTCAAAGAGAAGAGTTTACTGAAAACATTCACAATTTAAAGGCAACCAGCTCTGTTAATAGTTGAGTGGATGCAGTGTCACTTGATAACATCGTTCACTCTTTTGATTCAGATAGATATTTCCAGCATGCCGGTAATGGTAGACCTGCCGAAAAAATTTTTGGTTATTTAACCGACCAGAATGCAAAGACTATCATCATTGAAAAAGGCTACATCGATAAGCATTACCTTATCGACTTTCAAAAATTCTATTCCAGAGCCCATAAATCCCCGGGAAAAGATACGACACGTATTCATTTCTTTGAAAAGGATTTCACCAAAAAAGATTTCGAGTCAGAACTGAATAAGGAAGAAAGCAAAGATTTACAGGATTCATATCTGGGTTTCATTATAGTAAAACCAATAGTGAGCAAATGTGGGGAGCCAGTTATTGGTCGAACATTGTTAAAAACATACCCTTCGACATCAGGTTCTAAAATGAGAAAATATATAAAGAAAAGATTCGATGTTTCTCTTTTTGGGATAAAACTGTTTGTAGATTCGATACCTTTTCAAGAACAGGATTTTGGAGTCAGTGCTTGTGCGACTATAGCTTTGTGGACTGCTCTACAAGCGTTATCTTCTAGTTTTGATGTATCGAATTATTCTCCATCAGAAATTACAGAAATGGCAGCTGAATGTCCTAGCCCTTTTCGTGTTTTTCCTCAAATTGAAGGATTAACTTTGCCTCAAGTATTGACTTGCATTCGATATGCAGGATTGGATGTTGAATACATAATCCCTGACGGGAATGATGACATAATCAACACCGCAGTGAAAGCGTATGTTGACGGTGGCATTCCCATTATTGCTACCTTGGAGTTTTCAGCCAATGAACATCATGCAGTAGTAATTACGGGATATCAAACTAATGAAAATGGAAAAATAACTGAGTACTATGTTCATGATGACCAAATTGGGCCATACGCCAGAGTTGAACCGAATCCTAATTTTCTATTTTGGAAAAATGAATGGAGTGAAGAAGATGGATACACTGTTGAACTTGGAGAATTAATAGTCCCGATTTATCATAAAATCAGGTTGCTCTTCTATCACATTTACGAACACTATGAATATAGACGGAATAATTTACCCCCAAATTGGGAAGTTAAGTTATATCTGACCTCGGTTTAGGAATACAAAAATTCGTTGTTGGGGGAAAATATAGAAAATAAGAGCAGAGAATTGGTTAAAAATTTACCTCGATTTCTTTGGATACAACGTTTTTTTGATGAAAAAGGCAAATGCCCATTCCAAGACGATGTTTTTGATGGAACATCAATATATCCAGATAAACTCACCGAAATAAAATATATCACCACCTGAGTTTATTACTCATCGCAACTCGAAAAATGCGGGAGTTGTAAGGGTCATTCTGGTGATGTTCAACCTCATCACTGAACACGTTAAATGAATCTTGACACTTTTTTGCGCATATTCATGAACAATATTACATTTATACACTAATCTTGTTTGTAATTGTACGCATGTATAAATAAACTAAATTATACCGAAAAAGGGGGGTGTTGCGGGAGACGTCTCCATCAATCAAGTGAATCACTGTTCCCTTAGGGATTCACAGTATTTCCTTAATGTTTTGAGGTTATCATTTAGGCTTTCTGAAGTATGTTAAACCGTCGTTGTCTTTTCCGATCCACTGAATACCATCATGAGACGTTTGATAATCTCCTGTTTTGTTTCTTTACTTTCGGCTGCTCTTTGATGGCTATCTGGTAGAAAAACAATTTTAGCCCTACAATTTCTTTTTTACTAACTTTTGTAGAGCATAAAGTTATTTCAAAGATTCAATTATAATTAAAGAGGGGATTATTTTGTCTAGAAAACTTACGGAATTTGAGAAAAAAGTTTACGACTTTATCAATGAACATAATGAAATGATTGTTTCTGACGTACCGAAGAACATGAGGGGCGCAATACCTAATCTTAAGAACGCTGGACTCCTTGAAACCTTCAGGAAACCCACTAATCCGTGGGCCTCAAAGAAACAGTTGTTCGTGAAAACTATAACCTAAAAAAGGGGGAGTTTGCGGGAGATATCGCCACGAGACCACCAAATTACTATTTATACATTTCTGGAAAGAACCCTGAATCTGCACCAAAAAAAGTAACGTAGATTTCATATCATATGGAAAATAGGCTACAGGCTTTTGAGATTGATAATACTGGAATACTTTAACTGCAAACACAACTTATTTTATGCTCTGATTAAAGTGGCCATTCAGAAGAATAGGTATGTAGATGTTAATCAGGTTATAGTGACTTCAGAGGGAGAATGGTTCTTGCCAAAAGAACAAAGGGTACTGTTTGGGGAGAAAGATGGCACCTGCCTGAAGGGAGAGCACAGGTTAATGAGACGTTCGAAATCGCCTTTGACCACGAGAAAACTGTCGAGGATACTTTCTCTATTTTAAGAGATTGAAAGGCTCTGCTATGAAAAGCGTGATTTGAACGTCTCGCACAGACAGGTGGTCTCGTAGATGCCTATATGTCGTCTGCCAGATATTTTAGGTCAAAGTCTCTTAACGTGTATCCTGATCCTATGCTAACAAGGAACGATTCGAAGTCATCAATGTAACTTCCCCAATCCACAGCAAAGGATCGCATGAACTTGGTGTAGGCGGAATAGTTCTTGTGAAAGGATATAAGGATTAAGTCTTTTCCAAAGCCCTCACCGTCAGCAGCGAAGATGATGTTGGGACGTTTAGCTACCCATTCCTTGGATCTTTGTAGTATTTTTTCGACCGATGCGTTTTCTGAATGTATTTTCATTTTAGCGAGAGTAAACGCCATTATTTGGTATCCAAGTTTCTGGAAGTCTGGAATTATGGTGTATGTCTTTATGTATTCCTTTTCGATTCTAGCCCGAGTTCGGGATACAGTGGGTTGCGAGACACCTAAGATGCCGGCTAATTCTCTGTCGCTTTTCTTGGAATTTTTAAGCATCTCACTTACTAGTCTAAACAGCTTTTGAGTTTTCATAGGAATAATACTTTATTACAAGTCCTTTAAAAGTTTGATGCATTCCATATTCGCTTCCTTAAAAGGGGACATCCCTTCACTGTATCATTTCGATATATTTTGCCAATTTTTGTACCTTAGTGTAACTAAAAAAACACAAATTACGAGCATGAATCAGGCTCTGCGAATAAAAAATTTGAAAAATGAGGCTAGACTATTCACAAGATTACATTTAAGGGTAACAGCATTAACCAACTCTGACGGTTAGTTTGAATCTACTTCTATGGCTACCCCTTGTTTAATGAGGATTCGAGCATTTTCGGGAGGCAGAGTCGCTATGTCCTCTGACCCAAATGGACCATAAGTTTTCATATCAGCCCCAACTAAAGCGGGAATTTCCTGAACGAAACGTAGAACAATCATCGTTTGTTTAGCATCCTTTTCGATGTTTGATAAATGCCCACGGAGAATATCTTTGGAGAAAGCATGGTAAGCCTCGGCTAACGGCAAAACTTCTCGATATACTTTTTCTTCTTCTTCAGTTAGGCCGTCTCTGGCAACGGTTTCTCGGGCCAAAGCCTTTTCTTGGAGTTTCTTGTAACGAAGCTCAAAAAGTTCGCCGGCCATAATCTTGACGTTCTTAAACTCACTTTCTAGCAACTTGGCTTTTGTTGTTTTTTTGTCTAGCATCCGATTTTCTTCCTTCGTTTTTTTGATGTAAGCAGCAATTTTGGCGTAGAAGTTCTTCGGGAGCCGCTGAATCTCATTTTCAGTTTCTTTTTCCTTTTTCCACATTTCATAGAGTTCATTATACAAGTTTACTGCACCACCTTTGCCACACCCTTACATAGTAACATCAATGCTGCCGCAGTGGGAAGCTCAACTTTCTGCATTTCAAACGGACCATAGAGTTCATCCTCCACCCTGAATTGAGGAGCACCTGAAACATGAACAGTTACCGTCCCCTCCTTAAAGGCTACTGCGCTTCTAAGAGGATCAAAATCTTCGATGTCTGTAATAGGAAATACGACTTTTTTCAAGCCAGTTTTTCCATGTAACGAATTAGGGAGCCTTATCAGACGATTGATGTCAGGAGTGACCACAGTATCGATTTTCACAGACTGCTTTTCCACCCCATAGTGAGCAATCTTTCTCCAAGTTTCTAGGCTTATATTTTTAACTACTCCCCAAGGACCACTTAGGTTCCAGCTCTCCAGAATCGCATCTCTATGTTTAAGTAACGAATTTACGTGCAGAGCCTTTAGACCTATTTTCATCAAGTCTTCTTTAGAAGCGGTTAGAAGGAAGTCATAGGTTCCCTTAGCTACATGTCCCCTCCAGCCTTTATCATTTAGGTCTGGACCAGAAACCCTTCTCCTAGGCGTAGCGCTTTTCCCCAAACCATGAAATTTTGCCTCCAAACCGATTCCCATCACGTAGTCAACGATCTCTTTACGAGCCAACGAATCCAACCCTCGAACCGCTTCACTCTCCACATGAACATGGTACCCCCTATGCCCTGAAAAAGCCACGGTTAACACGTCTGAAGAAAAACCGAAATCCTCTGTCAAGACATCTATAAGCTTAATCGTTTCAACCTTGGAAGCTTCTAAACAAACTTCGCAAGGCCAAGTCTTTTCCTTGAACTTTCCTTTGCCACAATTGGGACATATCGGGGGATGCACGCCCATGCCAGAAGCGCCACAACCAGTGCAGACCCAGAGGTCATGAACCGTGGCACATGGAGTCGGGATATGATCTGCGTCAATATCAAAAATCAGGTCGGCGCCCAACCAACCTTTTGCCTTCATCGCTTCCTCGGGACGTTCATAATAGGCGCTTGAATAGTAAACGTCTGAAGGCACGACAGCACGTAAGGAGGACCTGAGGCTGTCCGCGTCTCTGAAGACTTTGTGCCTAACCATAACTTTCTTTTCAAGGAGAAAAAAACCAAACTCCCGCCTTTCCAGAGAAGATGGAGTAATAATAGAAGCAGAATACTGTTTATAATAATCAGCGAATTTGTCTCGAATAAAACTCTGCGACAAAGAGGACATGTTTTTCCGCCCAACATACAGTATAAATCAAAAACAATATTTAAACAGGATTCATGTCACGTGAACATGCACCAAAAAGGTCTGCAGAGATTTTTGGAAAAATTTGTTTTTTACGCGGCAAAGCGAAATGTGGTTTTGATTATCGGATGCTCTTATATGAAACATAAAAGATAGTAATTTTGAGTAAAAGATGAAAAAAGAAAAAAGGGAAAGTGTTCGCGAAGAAGATGAAGAAGAAACTGAGACAATGGACATTTATAGTGAAAAACAGCTAGAAAAGATGCTGGAGAACGACGAGATAACGGAAGCTGAATACAGTTTCATGCTGGGAAGGGAAAAAGTTAGAAAGCAAAAGAGTCTGGGGCTGGAAAGAAAAGAACATGAAGACACCCACGCAGGCGAACTAGCAAAAACAGAATACGAAGATGATTAACCAAATTTTAATCACTCTTTTTGTCAGGCTCAGTCTCCTCAGGCGGCTTCTCTTCAGGTATATCTCGTAATTTTCGTTTATAGCAAACCAGAGGATTCACTGCACCTTTACATTCAGATTCTTGCGAGATGCAGATGCCATGAGTGCGTAACGTAGCGCAATTTGGAGGAGTATATTTTGTGCCCGAGCCTCGGGCCCCAGCGATGTGTTCGACCTGATAACGGGTCATTCGTTCGTTGAAGTCAGAAACGGAACGGAAAAACTTGAACACCTCCTCTGCATTCATCCCAACGCTTAACAGGAAGGAAGTTAACGCGAATCGCCCCATATGGGAAGCGGGGCGACCAGCCGCAACCCGATTATATATGCTCTTAATACATGAAGGAAAGGCTTCCATCACTACGCGCTCCGGCATCTCTTCAAGCCGAATTTGTTCTCGTTTCTCTGCAGCCAGTTGCCTCAATCGGTTTACTCGAGCAATGATAGCTGGAGGAAGAGACTTTATCTTCGTGTCGAGTTTCCCTTCAATATATTTCCGCACTTCCTCTTCTAGCAGGCGGCTTACTTCCCTTTCTGTAAGGTAAACGTCCCCGTTAATCATAAGGTGATTAACGAGTTTCCAATTCGGGTCATGAAAGCCCGTTGCGTTCTTCAAGAAAATTGGGAAGCGAAGCACAAAAACATAAGGTCGCAAACTAAAATCGTTGACTAGTCTTGCGTCCCAGCTGAAGTTAGCGGCTACCTCCAATAGTTTCTCTTTTTCTTCATCCCTTAGCAGTGTAGAAGCCCGTTTTGCTTCAGCTAACGAATATCTACTTTTAATAAGAGAATCATCTGTGGCAGCAACTAACATAACCGCTATTGGAAAAGAGAATATCTCAATTTCGTTCTGCCGTGGTTCATCGCGTGGTTGAGTCTTCGCGTAAGCAGATACGTCTAGTAATGCATTTCTAACACGCTCCTCTGCCCGATCCAAGAAAGGAACGAAAAGGTCACTTTCTAACTCGTTGATGTCTAGACCCAGTTCTCTTACGTGCTCAGCGGCCTCTTTCATGAAGGGATATTTTGCACGGTCGTAAGCAGTGATTACCTGCTTAACCTCCCAGTAAGTTTGGTTACTCTACTTCTATTCGAGGAGCCAAATAAAACTTTAATTTTCCCTCTTTTTCCTGCTGGAAGTCAAGTTTAATGGGCATGTCTGTTGAAAACTCTATGACAACAATTTCTGAGGTCGGCACAGCAGCCCTAACTATCTCCGAAAGATAACTTAGACTGAAAGTTGCCTTAGAATCCTCCTTCGCCGCAATCTCCAAGAGCACATCGTCTCCTGCCTTAAATTCGATCGTAGCCCCCATAATATCGCCTGCAGCGGTCATAATCATCTTTTCGTTATTTGCTTCGATTCGAACATGATCACTTACCAAAGAAGCATCCTCTATAGCCTCCCGTAAACCCTGCGTTATAGCTTTAGCTTTTACGTTGAAGTTTACTTTGGGAGTGGGAACCTCTTCATCCATGACCTCCAAAGTAGGCATAATGAATGTACGAGAATACTTTCCTCGAATCGCAATTTTCAGTTTCCCAGTCTTTTCATCTAAGGAGAGCTCAACGGATTCGTCTTTTCCGGTTCTCCTCAGCAACTTCAGCATTTCACTTATGTTGATGCACATTTTTGCAGTTTCACTGCAAGAATATTCGTCGAAAACTGTTTTTGGCCACTCGAAATCGACCATGGCAACCCGTGATGGATCCATAGCACGAAGTTTAATCCCTTCTGGGGTGAGGTCAAAGGTGGCTTCGTCGACGAGTATTGAAATAGCACCCATCATATCCTTCAAAAATTTTGCATCAGCCATTTTAGCCTTGAACATCAACAAACCTCTGTTAGATTTATGTTTAAGATACCTCTCATTTAAGGTGTTTGATTCCTTAGCTAGCTACGGGAAGAGCCTAGTTTTAATCAATATAGGTAAGAAAAGATGAGGTTTTAGCTGTATTCACGGAAAGTGTAATTACATTTTGTGCATCTGAAAAATTGTGTTGATGACTCGTCTGTTCCTCTGGTCTGTACTTGCCAAGCATATGCAGTGTGGTTTCCGCATTTGGGACATTCTGATCTAACAGTTGGTAAAGTACGCAATTTTTGCTCCTCTTTTCCGATAACAGCTATGGATTCTTGGGGAGAACGCTCTATTGCCTTGAGGACAACAGATGGCTTATCTCCCATATGTTTCGTATATCCACATTTGGGGCATACAAGATGAAAAACGGGTTTTTTTACATTTTTTTCGCGACTTGAAACCAGCCGCATTCCACAGTCAGGACAGAACTCCATACGGTTCACCTCAATTTCTGCGCAATCTCGGTTGCAATTCACTCTTTTAAATCTTTCCTATCTAACGAGTTAATCCAGAGGCGATTATATGCGCTACTCGTAATGCCTCGGGAACGTTACTCCGTGTGGACGTTTTTCTAATAATCTTTTCGGCATCCTCCCGCAAAATTCCTGCGGTTTGTATGTAAATAGGATTCTCTCCGTTTCGAGGTTCAACCTCAAAGAGGACTCCGGCATTCCGCATAGCCTGCCATCTTACCTCAAAGCCAGAGAGATTCTTAAGAGCACTTCTTATTTCCTCTAAATCAGGTTTTTCTCGCGTCACTGACATAACGGGCAGGTCTACCCTGCGAGAGAGCTTACTAATGTCCACCACATTAAAGCCAGCGAAGGTGACACCATCTAGGACTACAACCCGAAGCTCCCGGTAGTATGGAGAACTTTCGATCATTTTAGCTATTTTTTCTGTAGCATCAAACCCATCAATAGTTATTTTTGTTCGCATAACGCCTTCAAACCAGTAACCGCCCCGATAAACAACGCCTACAACGTCTACGGTTCCCTTAGTGCGGGAAACAAATTGTCCATCGTCAATACCCAAAACTCGAATCTCAGGCTTTATTGAACGAAATCGATTAGGGAGCAAAACCATCCATCTTCTAATTCAGCGTACTTAGCCTTTAAGTTTTATTCACCCCTTTTATTAAGTCATTAGTCAGACAGAACAGTAGAAGGGAGCCGCATGTTTGCATATATACCACAATACGAAAGCCTCAGCGAAGTTTTGATGGATCAGAAACTCGCCAAACTGGGAGACGCCTACGTGAATTTTCTTTATTCTCTGGCATTGTCTAATAAGAAGGGAGAACCCACCGGGACTAAGGTTAAAGGTCGCTTGCTCGCGGACGCCTTCAAAAAAGCGGGGTTGAGAAAATTTCTGCCTTCAAGGATCGATAGGCACAAACAGGCGGATGCTGCTGAAGCCTTGATTGTATATGCTTGGATACGGGGTTCAGTGACAATGGAAGAGGGGCTAGAAATCATAGAACAAAACGAAGATAAAATTGAAGCATTCAGCTCACTTCTCCTCACTGCAAAGGGGAAGCTTGACATATAAAACGATCAGAGATGAACAGAAATATTGTTGCTTATTTCTGGTTATACTCTTTAGATGCTTTCTTGAAAGATTTCAAGAACGCCTTGCTGGTATCAAGAACTTTTTTGGTTGCCTCTTTTATAACGGCTTCCGGCTTTCGTTTTTCTTTTGTGTGAATATATAGTATCCCGCGGTCGAAGAGTGGGTGTGGTACGTGATAGCCAGCAACCTCGATTGTATCGTCTTCCAAAAGGGTCTTTTGTAGCACATTTAGAAGTGAGTGCCCCGCTCCTTCTACTTCAATTTTTAGTTCATTGTCTGTCTTTTTCACAATATTAACTTTCAATTTGCTCACCCTCATGAGTTCTATCTTTTCCATAATCAGGAGACAGCTTTCGCCTCTCAAAGTTTCCACATTTGGAGCATCCCATCCCACGATTTCCCGGTTGTAACACATGCCCACATAGTGAACATAGGGCATAGATTACTCCCAAATCTTTATCTACTGTCGACAAAAAGAAGGACCTGTTTTCGGTGCTAATCACCTTCGCACGCATGATGTCACCTGATTTACAGACATCAAACATGTTGTCCACATAGTCGTGACTCACACCAGAGATATGCAACATTCCCTTGAAAAATCCGGAAAGCATTTTGTCTCCAATCTGAAAAATGCGTAAAACTGCATTCTTGCTTCTCACATCTAAAACCAATCCGGTAACTATGCTTCCAACATGTGGGACGGTTGCTGCCTTAACAAGGGGATACACGGAGACCTGTTTGTTCAGCATATCTAGCAGAGTGCACCCAGTTACTTTCGAGTGGATAGTTCCGCCTTCCACGTATGTTCCAGATCCAGACGTAAACTCTTCGATGACGCCTAAACGGTCCCCGGGAACAACGAATAGCCCACTCTTTCGTTCAGATTGTGTCATAAACTTTTTCCTTCTATTCGATACAGATCAACATGAATACTTCGTTTTTTCTTTGTGTGAAACTTAAACATCCTCGGAATTTCCATGTTCAGTGGAAATATGGTAGTTACTTTTCCGCCGTGCTCCTCAATAAACCTTTTGATAAAAATTCGGTTACTTTTTCCGCCTTTATGAAACGAGTAAATTGTGCTACTTAACTCTAGCGACTTCGTGATGAACCGCCTATCAGCTCTTCTTCGTTGAACACCAAATGGAGGATTCTGCAGAAGTGTATCAAAAGTTCCTTTAACAACATCAATATCTGCCACAATCCAATGTGTCTTTTCTTTCACACCCAGCATTTCCGCATTTTTTTGCGCCACCCTCACCGCAACCCCATCCACATCGACACCGAAGACTTCGCTTGCACCCAACAGAGCGGCGCCTATGGCTAATCTCCCCGTACCGCAACCTAACTCCACCACAGTTTTACCGATAATATCATCGTAAACGTACGCTGCCAGATAGAGTGTCTCTGCTGCCACGTTTGAGGGCGTGGTGTACTGCTCAAGGTAAGCGT
>SDBT01016563.1_pt1 | contig 11668 bp, 18 predicted proteins | sample 2277101 | NCBI WGS metagenome assembly SDBT01 (sample SAMN10404973, study PRJNA504765) | marine sediment metagenome | isolation source: marine sediment core GS10_PC15, 103 cmbsf | place: Arctic Ocean: Southern Knipovich Ridge | collected 2010
CGATGTAACCTTTGCCAGCCCCGCCAGCTCCATCAGACTTGAGCCCAACACACAATCCGGCTCCGGTGTCGATGTTACTCGCATGATTGCCGATAATAGAAATCGCCGTTGGGAGATCCGTCAGGTGGTCAATGACACTGGCAGAACAATCGACGAACCAGAAGTTATCGCGGATCATCACGTCGGAACTGGTTCCCGCAAAGAACACCGAGCTTGACATACTGCCGGCAAGCGTGATGAAGTTGCAATTCTGAATCAGCACATCGGTTATCGTTGTGGCAATCGTAACGTGGATCAGGAATTCCAAGTCTGTCGTAGTGTCGCGGAATTGGAGCCCGTCTAGGGTCAGCCCGTCGCCACCCGCGGCCACGGTAATACCCGCGGTGATTCCGCCTGCGAAGTTCGCAATGAACCGGATGTTCTTGATCGACACGCTCGCAACCGAAACGGTTGTCGAGCCCGCTGTGTCCGTGTACGAGACCTTGGGAATCTGATTCCCCTCACCCAGTCCGATGATCGAGACGCCAATCACGTCGCACGCGATGCCGGTAGCCGTAGTGACGTTCTCCGCGTGACTGGGCATCACGTAGATGATGTCACCCTCGCTCGCGGTGCATTTGCCGATGGCCGCGTCGATGGTGGTCAATGCGTCATCGGGCGACGTGCCGCTGTTGGTACTCGCACCGTTTACAGAATCCACGAACCAGCGATTGCCGGTAGTGAAGTTGATGTCTTCGATCGTGTAGACGCCGCCAAATTGCTTGCGGCTGAACAGTGGGGTTCGTGTGCCTGATCCCATCTCGGGGTTTCTCCTTTGTTAACGATGGAAGTATCCCGCTAGGCAACCCACTGCCAAGCGTGCATATAGTCGAGTTGTACCGTGTTGGCCGAGCCCTCTCGGTTGATGATCGCAAAGTAACCGCACAGCGTCGCGGTCGTATCTACGCCGAGTGCTTGCGTCCCTGAAAGCGCGTCGTCATAGTAGGACTTTGTATTCCCGGCAGGATCGACTTCGATCCGGTACGTATGGAAAGCAGCATCGACAAGAGCGGCACTGCTCGCCGTGATGACCGTACCGTCTGTGTCACCGTTGACACTTACAGCACGAACCCGGTTAGTCGTCGCATCCGGATCGTGAAAGAACAACGCCGCGTCAGTCGCATTACTGGTCAACGTCGTACCGCTGAACGTCACGGCAATCAGGTCTGCCGCTTCGGTCAGTGCATCTGAGAATCCGAAGTTGAACGCTGAACCATCTTCGTCGGTCAACGCTATCCGGGCTTCGGCCGTCAGACCTTTGCTCGGATCGAACATGAGGTCCGACGTCATCTCGTGATCGTCGTTGTCCGCACCGCCGGTGGTGATCGTGAGAATCCCACCCGCGTAACTCTGCGACGAACCGTTGACAATCGCCGTGTTCCACTGCGCCTGGCTAGCCTGGTACATGTGGTCGATGACGCACGGGCCACCGGTCTTGACATCGATAGTCCGACCGGTAGCTATATCAAAGAACTTGAGATAGCCGTTCTCACTTCGCGCTTGGATTCGGTCGATCACGGCAATCTCCGCCTAGTCAGTAATCGCGGTCAACGGGGTCGCCTGTGCGTATCGCGGCAACAGGAAGAACTGAGCGGATACGAAGTTGGTGGCCTGGGAACTGTTGGAGACCGTGAAACCAATCACGTCCAACGTCGCACCCTGTGCGGCCACCTGATCCGGGTCGATCCTGATGATGACCTGCTTCTTCTTGACGTCTGCGGTCACCGTCATCGAGGTCGCGGCGGTCTGTTTGACAAACGTGTCGCTGGCCGCCGTGTCTTCGTTCTCCCACCACTCGGCAGAGAACGTGATCGACGTGGCACCGGACGGCGCAACAGCCGTAGCTACCTGCGGCTGAATCACCGTCGCGTGGCCAACCGCTTGCGTGAACTGCAAAACGATATAAGCCATCTGGACGTTTTTCAGCGAAACGTAATCGCTTGTCACGCCGCCCGTTGTGGTGACCGGGCCCGCAGTCGCGTCCACGATCTTCAACATTTCAGGTAAGGTCAATGGATGAGCCATACTCATTCTCCTTTTTGTGGACGATTACTCGCGAGTGGCGAGCACAATGAACGAACTGATCGTGTCACCTGTACCCTTGAACGGAGTAAGCGGCGAAGCCATCGCGGGCTGACCGTCGCACCGGAAGACGAATCGGAACACAGTCTCGTCCGTGGTGAACTGAACGTGGATCGAGCTGTCCGACTGAATCGCACCCTTGTCGATGAACAGGTAGGCCGACATGTCGACGAACATGATGTCGCCAACGGTTCCGACCGATGCAGCCTGCTCGATGGGTACGACCGGACGGCCGTAGAGCGTTCCGAAGGGGGACGTGGAAAGGCCACCAGGCGGCAGATAGACGGGCACGCCACCGGTGCCCACGGCCTGGGTCAGGCTGAAGAGTTGCGGGTACACGTTCTGGTTGATGTACCAAACGGCACGCTGGACGCTGGACGGCTTCATCCGGGAATACATCTTGTCAATGTTTTCCTTGACGACAGTCGCGGCAACCTGGCCGGTTTCCGCGGCAACAGAAACCTTCGCGTTCGATGCCAGGACACCCAGCGGCTTGCCGGTGCCCGTGCCGTTGATAAGCGCGTCCTGAATCTGGAAGCTGAACTCCTCGGCAAACGCCGTTCTGACAACCGCCTCAAGCGCCGAAGCGTCCTGGAGCAGTTCGTCGGTCGAGTAGACCAGACCGATCAGCTTGTGCAAGCTCAACTCGACCTGACGGAACGTCGGCTTGCTCTTGGTCTTCGTCCCAGCTTCGTTGAGCCAGAACGCTTGGATACCACCCCACCGGGATCCTGCCGCTCGATCCGTTTCGTCAATGGCGTTGATCTTGATCCCGTTCGAGTTTCCACTCAGAGGGATCTTAGTAACACCAGAGAACCCCGGGCCCCCTTCGAGGACCACCGTGCTGTTGTACGTCTCGACCATGAGTTCGGAAGAGAAATCGGTTGCAACCAGGAAGCCACCATCGGAGGCGACCCCCTCGCTCATACCGGTTGCCGCCTGCCTGGTCCCGAGCCGCTTGTCGATCTGTTCACCCCGCGACATTTGACCGGGGACATGAGAGACGGCCTGGAGAAAATGACCGAAAGACTCGAAACCTTTGGGCTCGGTCCCGCCGTCCGGCTGTTCGATCCTCGCCTGAGGCTGCCTTGCCGGCTGTGCGGCAGACTCCGAGGCCCACGCGGTATGCTCGTCGAGCTTTTCCAGTCGCCGGATGTCGGCTTCCTGGGATTCGACGCCGGCGGCAATCGCCACTTTGAGTTCGTCGACGCGACTGGTGTGAGCGTCAACCTTTGTCTTTTCGTCGTCGGTCAGGTCGCGCTTGCCTGCCTTGGCACCGGCAACAATCGCCGAGGCATCGCTGATGCACTGCTCGCATTCCTGCCGTAGTTCGTCGAGTTTGCTCATGTGATCTTTCTTTCCCCACCGAGAAAGACCACGAAAAAAACGGGCGTGGATCATCCCGGCGGATTCTGTGTTAGAGAATCAACCTTGATGATTCACGCCCGCTCTCTGGCGTTCGCTCCACACCGTCGCGACATTGCGGTCGGGCACTCGGGCCCGGTGGATCAATGCCGCCAGTTACTCACGCATTATCGCACAATTGGCTTGCTCGGCTCAAGATTGTCACTCGACAACCCTAAGCGACCTCGGGATGCCAACGGACCGACGCACAAACCCGTTGCGCTCGAGTCGCTCGATCCGGCAGCCTACCGCCTGCTTTGACACACCGCACCACCGGGCAATATCCAAGTGGCTCGGGGCATAGCCTTTCTCCGCCGTGTAGTCACGGATGAAGTTGACGATCGCCTTTTGCTTATCAGTCATGGTGGAGGCGGCGGTGCTGGAGGTGGATCCGGTGGATCGGTCGTCGCCGGTGGATACCAGGCATGTGGGTATGGGTCGCCAAGTGTTGGCATCGGGCAATTGAGTTTGATAACGGGTAGATCAGGCAGTCGCCGCTCGCAACACCGAGCAACCCACCAAGCAAACAGAATACCAATCGTGGCCATGGCAATCCCGATCCACATGAGCCAGGATGCTTCCTGGGATGATAGGCAAGCAAACATCACGCCCACCTCGCTTTATCTGGCCAACCGCTACGGCCTGCCTTTGCACAGTCCAATGCTTCCCGAACTATTTCGGTCGTCGCCGTTTCTAGTGGGACAAATACCCAACCGGAAGGCGTCTGTTTGACTGTATTTCTGGGAGCGACGAAGACGCCCAGACTATCGCCGCAATTCGCGATACCCCCATGCCTTGCCAATCGTTCAGCATAATCCATCACGCCCACCTCGCATCCCGCAGCCGGTCTTCCGCCGCATCCCGCAGGGGGGTGGCTTTGTCGTCTTCCTCTTCATTTTCATCCTCATCAGCTTCTACCTCAGGCAGGATCTCGAGCGCTGCACCCTGGCTGGAAATAACCACGTTGCCGACAACAGCAGGAGCACCGTACGTACCAGCAGCCGAACGTCCTCGTCCCTTCTGCTTCGCCAGCATCCCCATCAGCACCTCATCGAAGCTGGCCACCCCATCGGCCATCCCGGCGGCAACCGCATCCTTTGCCCCCACCAGCCGGCCCTGGCCAAAGTCTCGCTTGACCGCCGAAGCCGTCGCGCCCCGACCCTTCGCCACGGCGCCCACGAACATGTCGTAGTACCGGTCCACCTCGGTCTGGAATTGTTCACGGGCCTCATCGGACAGCGGCTCGAATTGGTTGCCCTCGACCTTGTGTTTGCCGGCAGAGATAAACGTCGGCTTGACCCCGTCCATTGCCAGGGCCTCTGAGAAGTCAGCGTGCAGCATGTACACGCCCACCGAGCCCACGTCGCCGCCTGGGGTCACGAACAACTGATCCGCCTGTGCTGCCAGCCAGTAGGCAGCGGATGCCGCCATGCTGTTCGCCACGGCCACGATGGGCTTCGTGCCCCGGGCTTCGCGTATCTTCGTGCCCAACTCGTCAACCCCGTACACCCCGCCACCAGGGCTGTCCACGTCCATGAGGATCGCGCCCACGCTGTCGTCGGCCATCATCGAATCGAACGCCGCACCGAAGGCATCGGTCGACGTGCCGCCGAAGAACATTTGCATCAACCCGCCACCCCGCTGGGTGATCGGGCCAGTCAACGGCAGGACCCCGATACTCCCCTTGATGCTCGGGAGCCGCGGGACCTTGGCAACCGCCGGCATTGCGTCCACGTCGATACCAGCGAACACCTCAAGCATATCCTGGGTGATCGCCCAGCACTTGCCGTACTCGGCACGGATAGCGTTAAGTAGGATCATCGGTCTTCTCCTTTTGGAATAACTGGGCTAGCTGCTGAGCGAGTAGCCCGGGTTTGTCGGTTTGCCATTTGGCCAGTTCGTCGGGGACCAACGCGGGGTCGGCTGCGATACAATCGCGTAGGGCAGCGAGCGAGTTACCGGCGTACGTCATCGCAAAGAACATCGCTCGGTAATCCGGTATGGATTCCTCGGGGTCCCCGACTTTCCGGGACATCACCGCGGCAGACTCAATCAGCGGCTCGACGCACCGTTGAGCGAAACCCTTTTGTTCGACGTAAAACTCTTCCACCCACTTGTCAAACCATTCTGGATCATCCAGTTTCGCATACTTCTTCCAAGCGTTACCTACCGCCTTGCACTCTTTACCGACGATCCGTGAGGCGGCGTCCAGGAACATCGGAGCAAATGATTCAGCCACGTTGAAACCCTCCTGACCTCCCGAGTTCAATGTCTCGCCGCTGACCACCATGCTCAGGGGCGCAAGGTCTTGGGATACCAGAGATACGTCGCCATCCGGTCCGATGCCCGGAAGATCCTCTTTGGCGAGAATCACATTCACAGGAACGCCTACCCGGATCATGCTCGTGTAGAACTCAGCACGAGCTTGCGTATTACCACGCACCAAGCCTTCGAGGCTGTGCTTGACAAACAGGGGCGAGTTCCTTAGGAACCGGGCATTCAACGCCAGTTCTATCCGCACGCAATGCGGTGTGATGCTGTCTGTCTTCCAGTCGATGTTACTCTCTTCGATGTTTGCAAAAGTGGCCCGGGTTAGATCCTGGATCTTGTGCGGTGGCACGTCGAAGATGCTACAGATCTCCGTGCGTTGGAATTGCCGCGACTCAAGGAACTGCGCATCCTTCAATGGCATCCCGAGGATGCGGGCACGCATACCTTCTTCGAGCAATGCGGTCTTGTACGTGCCGCCCCTTGAGTATGCCGCGTTCCAATCATCGACGATACGCTTTGCACCGTCTGGGTCCAGTCGTGACGCATCGTCCGGCCGCTCCAGCACAACCCCAGGGATAGCACCGTTGCCGTAGAATGACGCGGCATGTCGGCTTGCCGCGGCACCGAGTCCTACCGTCTCACGCTGGAACCCGATGACACTCAGCCCGACGATCCCGTTGAACGTCAACCCGGGAATGTGCAACATTCTATCCGCAGGGATGATCCGCTCTTCACCCGGCGCACGGTACTCGTAGAAAAGCTGGCCCGTCACGTCGTCGCGTTTGATCTCAATCCACTTTGCGAGCAAGGGGATCAACTCTTGCACTTCTGTTTGCAAGATGCTCGTCCACACAATCTCGTTGTAGGAATTGCCCCACAGGATACGGCTGCCCATCTCAGCCTCGCGACCGGAGATTGCAAGCACCTCGTCGGTGAACATGGATTGCCAGATGCGTGTCAACCAGTGATCCTCGACTACCTCGCTGCCACTCCCACCCGAGGGCTCCATTACATGGAACGGCAACGTTGCTACGGTCTTGGCGAGCTTCGATGTGATGGCGAACACCGTGCTGAAGGTCAAGGAAGTCTGCTCGTCTACCTCCACCCCAGACACCGTAGGCTGTACCCGAGGGTTGAACCAGAAGTCATCCCACGGCGGCAGACTCACGGCCGATGCGTTGCGGTTGCCGAGTAGACTATCTATTAGAGGCATCGCGTCCTCGCTTTCTCAGAGCACTGCCTATGGTTGGTATTCCGAGTAAGATCGACCCCATCACAATCCAAGCGATCGCCGGATCGACAAGCCAGCAACCTACCGCGATCCCCACCATGCCACTTACGACCGCACCGTCTTGTATCCACGTCGAGACTTTCATCGGCCGTCCGAACGCTTTGTAGACTTTCTCGGAATCGCCCTTCGCTGACTCAGCGATGCCCCGGACCTGGGTTGCCTCGATGTCAAGTTCTTTGACGTGATCTTCCAAGGCGTCAAGCCGGCCGGTTATCCGCGGGTCGATTTCTGTATAGGTTGGATCGTTCATTATGATGTGCCTTCGTAGTCATACACAAATATGCCTGGCCCCCTTCCGAACAAAGCAGGTAGCCGCGTCAGTCGATAATGGGCCACCATAAACGATGATGACGAAAGCGGTACTCGTGGGCATTCCACAATGCTCGGGGTTAGCTTGACGGGTATCTTTAAGGTTGGCCTAACGGGCACATACTCAAACCGATGCGTACCGTCTAGTGGGCCGCCCCTACAAGTCACTCGGCATGTGCCGTCAGGGCCGAACGCATCGCATAGAGTTTTCTTGCTCGGTGTATCGCTCATGCACTCACCGCCAGTCCCCTCGTATTGTACACGCTTTCCCGCGTCTTCGCCGCGATGGCAAGCTTCAAGGCCATGGTGCCCGCGTCCATACCGTCGATCTTCCGGTGGTCCTGGTGTTCTGGTCTCACCAGCAAACCGTTCTTTGGGTCCTGCTGTACGTGGCCAGCTTGCCACGATAGGATCGGATGCCCGTTGTGATGCAACCGACCCGCGTTCACAAGATGATCGTATTGGCTTATAGGTTCCGCTAAGTATTTTGGAGTCTGACTGATCTGGACGCGATCAATACCCAGATCCTCCTCAATACTCTGCGTTAATTCATTCGCATATTTTTCATCGTAACCAAGCTGCTCGATCATAAACAGCTTGTCAAGCTCGTGGATCTTCCGTTCTATAAAACGCTGGTTGATCGTATCCAACGGTGTATACTCAAGGAAGCCGTCATGCTCCCATTGAATGTAGTCCTCTAAGTGTTTCCTCTTCTTCGCAACGTTCTCGGGTATCCAGAAAAACGGAAACTGGTGGTACGTATCTTCCTTGGTCTCGTCCTTGAACATCAAAACCAATGCCGAAAAGTCGCGCGTCTTGGAGAGATCCATCCCCGCCCAACACGACTGACCATGGAACGACTCGATCGTCCGGTCGGTCTTGCACTTCAACCAGTTGTCGCGATTTAGCCACGGGTTGGCCGACTCCTGCCAGACGTTCATCCGGTACATCTTCCAATTGGCGAAGTTCATAGTCGACCGCTGGGCCTTGACGCAGGACGCTGTGAACTCGCCCTCTTTGATTGTGTAACCCCACGATGGGTTCGCCGCCTTCTGAACCTCGATGTCCTTGCACTGTTGGTCGGTCGCATCTTGCGGGGCCTCCCAGCACGCAAAGAAAAACTGGTGGTCCGGCTCCCCTTCGCCGCGTTCAACCAACTTGCCGTAGTCGTACTGTTTCTTTCCGTAGCTCTGCGGGTTATTGCCGACCGTAGATACCTCTAAATCCAACGGTTCAGACCGCGATGCCCCAGCAAATTCGACCACGTCAGCAAGCCGTTGATCGACGACGTGTGTCTCGTCCTTGATGACCGATCCGTTGATTCCCTCTTGCCCCACGATGTTGTCGGCCGCAAGAATGTCGTAGAAACTATTCGTCGAGAGGTGAATGATCCGCCCGGTGCTCTTATTGATCTTGCACTCGGCATCAAGGGCAGGCGATTGCTCTACCATCCTGATAGCATGCTGGTGCATGATCTTGGCTTGCTGCCCATCCTTAGCAGCAGAGAATACCTTCTGGCCTTGCTCGCCGTCAGCGCACAGGAGATAGATCCCGTTCATTGCGGCGAAGGGCGATTTCCCAGACTTCTTCGGAATCCAGATACCGGCCTTGCGAAACCGCCGTGTCTCCCGGTCCCAGTCCGGATCTAACCGAACCCACGAATAGATCCGCATGAAGCACTCGTACTCCCACGGGATGAGGGAAACGAGTTGCCCGGCCTTGTCGCCCTCGTACAGGCGCAGGTTCTCCGTCACGAACCGGACGACGTGCTCGCCACGACTCTCATCGAAATGGAATCCAGCGTCCGCCGCTCGCTCATCCGAGGCGTTGCGTATCCATCGCTTTGTTAGGCTGTCGATCTTCAACGTAGATCATTATCTTGTGACGCCTCCCGAGCGTCGGGGTTTCCCGTTATGGTTGGTCAAACATCCTTCGGCAGGTTGATACCGCCGGGGTTCAGCGACAAGATGTAAACCTGCAAGATGCTGAACGATTCTCTTTCAGTGAACCCTGCTGTCAGGCAGCTCTTGTAGATTCGTCGCCACATGGGCGGCAATGTATCACCTAAAGCCGCCCCCGCCTGGTCGAGGGCGGCTATGTCTGGATTGCTCATTACGCCACCACCTCGACTCGTTCGACGTCGATCCACTGGATGGGAATCGGCTTGCCATCGTGCAACCCTTCCGACTGGACGCCGACCCGTGAGCCGCTATGCTGCCACTGGTCGCGTGCTACCACTGTGCCCTCAAAGCCAGTGATCTTGTCCCGTACCTTCGTTCCAAACTCAATCATCACGTTCTCTCTTTGTTATCTCCCGTCAGCATTATACCGCAGGCAGGCCGGCACGGGAGGGACACCGGCTTTTCGCCGCTAAGCTAGCCTGCGCGTTGGTTCTCCAAATCCTCAATCACCAGCATGGTCTGAATCGCACTATCAACGTTGCCACGACCCACACATCCCTTGACGCGACCCAATCGGATACTACCTTCCGTCGACCCGCCGGTCCAGGTCACCTCCAGTGGGCCGCATTGACCACGAGGCCACTTGTGCGAATGTGTCCCGATGACGTAGACGACCGCCATCCTTCGAGTCAGTGTCCGGATGTACCGAAAACCGACAAGCATCGGAAGCTCTTCCTCACACCAACTTACCACCGTCCCGTTGTATCCAACATCTTTCATCACGTTTTCCCTTCCAATGATTCAACCCGGGCCGACAACGCATCCACCTTCGCCGCAAGGTGCAAGCACGCCATCGGGACTCGTGAACTCTCCAGCACGTCAGCGTTGCCAAGGTGACGTACAACGCCCTCTTCCACCGGCCCGACGTCGCGGTCTGGTTCTTTGGCGGTCACGGCTTATCCTTGTCTTCCGGCAAACGTGGATCGTGGCCCTGCGACCTGTCGATCATGCGGGCAAGACACTCGAGCGCCCTCACGCAATCCTGGATGTCAGGACGGAACCCGACTATCCCCATCATGGCCACCTCTGCCGGTCCCGCTATTTCTGTCTTGCAGTTTCCCATTATTCTGGCCAATCTTCTCCAAAGTGTTTTACTGCCGCTGCCTTGATGGCCTCCAGCCGTTTGATAGCATCGTCAATATCGCAAATGTGAATGTAGTGATCGAGACACTGCTGCGACTTTCTCTCACGATCCTCATCGAGTGACAGGTTGTTATACTGCCATAAGTTCACGCATCCATCCCACTTGATACCAGCCTTCCACCAGCCTTCCGGATCTTCCAGTTCCAAAAAATAATCTTCGGTGCCAACGATTTTCCACAAGTCAGCCATCATGCTGGGCTCCACAGAACCAGGTTCGCAAGACACAAATCCTGTACCTCTGTCTGCCATCATGCCCTCCGATCCCGGGCTGTGATGCCTGTTTTCTTCGGCTTCACACTCACCACTCGACTCCGGCTACTCGGGGTCATGCCGAGTTCCCCCGCCCACATCCGCATAAGCTGGTCCGCTTCATCCCGTAACTTCACCCAGGGGGCGATAGACTTGCCGCCCGTTTTCTCGTTCGTATACCACTCGGCCTTGTCACTCAAGGTCTTGTTCGCCTGATACGCCGCAAACGCATCGCAGTAACACATCAACGCCGAACGATCCAAGGTCGTAATCGTGCCACTTTCAGTCAGGATCTCGACGACCCGATCCCATTCGGCAATCGCGACCTCACACATTCCCGGCGGCATGTCCGGGGCGCCGGCCGCTACGTCCGGTTCCTCGAAGTTGATCCGGCGCTTATCATGCACGCCGTTGAGAATCTTCAAGCTGTTCGGTCCTGGTTTGACGCCGCGTCTCATGGTTGCACCTTCTCAAAATCAAATCCTGCCGCCGCTACCCGTAAAAGCCGGACTGCCTCGGGCAAGTCCTCTCTCCATTCGAGGTCGCCAGCTGCCTCTTCGATCAACTGAACCGCAGCCCCAAAAGCGGCAAGCGCCTCCGTGTTGGTCAACGTAACTCTCAGCACAAGTTTCCCGACGTTGTTGGCCATTGATGTTACCTATCCATGCACGACTGATTGAAACATCCTCTGCAAAGCCAAACCTCTGTATCATTGCCGCACTCCTCGGCAGCCGGGGCCGGTCCGAAGATCAAGTCATCGTCGCTGCCACATTCTACACACACAGCGTAGTCGGAGTTTTGATCGGCCATGGTGCTATATAGGGGTTTCAGATTTCAGGGCAAAAAAGGCCGGGGCTGTTCGGGGTGGTTCAAGCTAGGTAAGGGCGGTTGCATGTTAAGCGAACCCCGATGGTAGCCC
>SDBT01016564.1_pt1 | contig 11667 bp, 9 predicted proteins | sample 2277101 | NCBI WGS metagenome assembly SDBT01 (sample SAMN10404973, study PRJNA504765) | marine sediment metagenome | isolation source: marine sediment core GS10_PC15, 103 cmbsf | place: Arctic Ocean: Southern Knipovich Ridge | collected 2010
AAGGACCTAGTTACAGAACCAGGAATCTCAAGAAAGGAGGTGATAACAAATTAGTCTTTTGAAGGATTTAACTATGGAAAAAAGTCTGGCCTTAACTCTGGAATTTTACTTGACTTTGAGGGTGCTCGCTGTTTCACGACGAACCATCCTGATCCTTTGCTTTGCTCAATATCAGGGAACAAATGAAACCACATGACCATGAAACCCGCGTCACGATATGAGCCGAAGACCCGCATATCTTCTTGACTCAGCAAATTCTTGGGTTCAAGGGCCTTCCACTGCTCATACAACTTTAAGAGAATCGGATTCTTTGAAAGATACGGCAGGTAGCCTTTATATGTATAGTTATCTTCTTCCATTTAGTCTCATCTTTACATAGACTTTCGAGCCAATCAAAGACGCCTTATCCAAATATAGACCTTTTTGGCAGCAAAGACAACCCCCTTATCTGTTGTCACTAGTTCCTACGGTATGAACGCCTGAGTCACGTCAAATTCAAAAAGAAACGAGAGTCCGTCCATATGGTTACTTCCTGACCCCCATCTCGGACATTGTAATGCTTTATCCATCTGACTGTTGCTGGAGTTACCAGAAACTAATCCACCCTACTCCAAAATCCGGGAAGGAGTTTCTAAAATTCTACATATTCTGGTTGTAGGCTATGTATAAAAGACGCCGCCCCCAAAAGGGGCAACGGGGGGTGGGGGGTCAAGGTACGTTCTGAACCCCCCGGCAGCTGTACGGAAGGATAGGCTCGAACGCCCAACCACGTCCCGAACCCCCCAGGCATCCCGGCAACCCAGGCCAGGAACAGGACACAGCGGCTAGCATTATGAACGTCCTGAAGATGTACCGAACAGATATATGAATGTAAGTAATAAGAATTACCTTTATAGTCCGTTCAAAACAGAAAACCTGGAAAAACAAGGCCAAAAGTGCGTAGATTACTACCAACACCGAACCCCAAGACCTTTCCCCCACTGAACTACTGCACTCCACCCCATAACCACCCATTGAACCCCCTATACCACCCTCACGCTCCGCACTCTCTCAAGGAGTGCTACGCCTTCACCCCCACCCCAACCACCTCAAGACTGCCACCACTCAACAACACACCGCTTAACAGATACAGCGGGAACTGATATAATCCCTTTGTGCGACAACAACAAAAAACAAGGAGGCCCGACAATGACCAAGGAGAAAATAACACATCATCACCAACTGCCGGCGGACATCTACAAGAGAGGCACTATCGCACAGTGCCTCCGGGACAACCCACGCCGAACGATCTTCGTCTTCTGCGCCGCCAGACTAAACCGCATCACCGCCCCGGATACTCTTCAAGTTCCGAACACCTACCGAACATATGAAAGAAGGATATAAATAGACGTCTTTTTCCTCTCGGAAAAGACTCTCAACCCTGATGACGAGGCCGAACACTCGACTTCTACGCTCCAAATGTCTTCTCGTGCGGAGTTTTCGCCTGATTTGGGAAATCTTGGCGGACCGGGGAGCAAGTACATTTGACAAAATAGCTGAATATGCTATATTGGTAGCGGGTTTTAGACTATTCGACGGTATGCATAAAGGCAGTTGCGTTAAATGGAGAGTATCCGATTATTCAGGAAGAGCTAAATACGACCCTGTAAAGAAAGAAGAAGGTAAGAAGAAATGAAGCCTATCAAATACCTTACTGAACAAGAGATGGAGAAGGTTCTATCCTCATTCTGGATAGATGATCCTTGCCTTGTTCGTAACAGAGCTTTAGTCATCTTCTCACTCAATAGCGGCCTGCGAGTGGGTGAGCTTACTTCTCTTAACATAGGAGATGTCTTCAACGGACACGTCAAGAAAGAACTAACTATACGAAAAGAAATAGCCAAAGGAAGAAGAGAAAGGACCGTCCCTCTGAACGTGAAGGCGAGAAACGTCATAGGTGAGCTTCTAGATTTCAATGAGAAGAGGGGCTATGGAAGGGGTGAAAACGATCCTCTTTTTGTCTCTAGAAGAGGTAGAAGAATAACTCCTCGGCAGGTGGAAAACATCATCAAACAGTTGAGAGAAGATTCAGAAATTGAGGTAGAGATGACTCCTCATACCTTGAGACACACCTTTGCTACCCGCCTCAGGAAAAAGGGAGCCGATCTACGAGTGATTCAAACTCTCCTCGGACACAAGAACCTGGCAACCACTCAGATTTACACCTGGGTAGATAGAGAGGACCTGGAGAAAGCAGTCAGTCTTTTGTGAGCCTGTCTATTCTGAGTCTCTTGACGCACAGAAGTGGGGCAAAATACGATAGTCTCTTATCAGGCGAGACAGAGTTCAGCTTAAAGCGTTAGAGCTTCTCAAACTCGATTTCTAATTTCGCAAAAGGCGGAAAAAGCGAAATTAGGTCAAAAAGGCCTTACTACGGTGGCTTAGAGAAGACTATTGGCAATGAGACCAATATTTAATTATGAATAACCAGTTGTTATGTCGATTGTGGACATAGTTGTCTGCAGCCATCTTGTTATCAACTATGGCGTCAGGAATAGACCCACAAAGGCATTTGTTATTTGTGCTTGAGAATTCTCGTGAATGGCCACCCCAGGCATCTGAGTCTCTTCTTCCCGATGCAAAGACAACCTATTAATATCGTTATTGGAGGCACCGCACTTAGAAAAGGCCATGAGGCAAGTAGTTTTTGAAATATATTTTTCCCCTCAGCATACACACCAGCAGAATAGATAACTATGCCTTCTAGTAGAAAAAATATGAATATGGTAATGCCTAGCCTAAACTTTGCAGATCTTTTGAGTGACTCCTTTTCTGTTTCTTTCTTGTATTCTGAAAATTCATTCCGCAGTTTGGTTACTTCCGTGTTCAATTCTATTATCTGGGAGTCTCGTCTATCTAATTCTCGCTTATATTTCCTGCTCGGGTCAGCAAAAAAGACCTTCATTTTACTGGCGAGTTTCTCCCTATCAGCTGGGTCTGAAGGATCAAGTTTTGGCGCATTGGTCACAATAGCTTCAATGCATTTCCTGACATCTTCTGGTGGCAGATTCTTACATTCCATACCTATCGCACTAAATACTCGAAAATACCCTAAACTAATAATATTCTCCGGTGGAAAAAGTCGATTCCTTATCATTTCTGCAAATATAGTCGTGAAATCAGAATATTCATTCTCTTCAGAGATTACTGGGGAAACCCATTGCAGGAAGGCATCTAAAGTAATCGCACATGAGTGCGAACCTTGAATTCCTGGTAAAGGCCCAGGAAGTGATGTATCTGAAGTAATCAGCCAAACGTTACTATGGTTTTCTTCCCTCGTTTTCTGGATACGAAGAAGAATCAAGGCATCGTGGAGAGCAGCGTGCTTGGTTTTTCCCCGAAAATGTGATTCGTCATACTTAAGCTTCAAGCCTTCTGAAAGCCTTTTAGTTTGTGGTTTATCTCTCATGTCATCAAACCAAAGATCGTCTTCCAACTCCATTCCAAAGATACTTCTTAGGTCATCTGCCGGAGATTTGAAACTTGAAAAGACCTCATCTAAGCTAACAGTTCCTTGTTTTTTCTTCTTCTCGTGGTAGATTTGGTAAAAAATTGAACCCACGTTTGCCGCCAGTTCATCTGGTATTTGGTCTTCAACTTCTTCAAGGACTTGACGTTGGTGGTCAACCCAACTTGCCATCTCCTCCAGTGAAATTCTGCAGACTCTATTCCTAACGCTCAACTGCTTGCATGCCTTACTTAGTGCTATAGAAGTGCCATGATTTATGTCTCTTTCCTCTAGTGCTGAGATTATGATATTAGTATCAAGATAGAACACCGCATCTTCAAATACGTCCTCAGACAGAGAGAGCCCAACAGGATCCAAACCGATCGCTTTTGCAATGTAATAGTTCTGTGTTAAATTCCATTTTATAAGATCATACGCCGGGTCAATCTCCCGGAAAAAAGTCCTGGTAGCACGTTCAAAAAGCGAGTGATCGATGGAGCCAAATTCTTCTTTGATTTTCCCTAAGGCAGAAGATAGCGATGGAGAAGACAAGAAATCCTCTCTCTTGACGTTACCGGTGATTACGCGAACATATTCTTCCCCTAACTGCGAAAAGACAATGCATAGAAGCCGCAGAAACGGTTCAGTGTATACGGAAGTTCCTTCTCTTGCATTCTCAAAAAGCCTTTCTACGACAGCGCCAAAGCGTCTCTGAGCCTCTTTCCATAACTCTCCCTGTTCATTTCTTGCTTCCTTTGTTAACCTGTATCGTCGGGGTTTCTCTTTCCCTATCTCGTCGATCCTTCCTTCCGCGATCAGCCGTTTTATTGAGGCTTGTAAAATAGCACCTCTGATCCCGTCGACACCACTTCCAAAGGCAAAAACCTCTTCCATGTCTCGTAAACATACGCCCTTTTCTCCGTCAGCACTCAATAGAATTTGTTCAATTATCTTGTCCATGGCAGCTTCTTTAACTGGTTGAATTTCGGGTGAAAAACGTAGTCTGGTGGTTAGCAGTATACATCTCTTCTTTACAATCTCGTCAATTTCATTCATTAGAGAAACTCCTTTTGACAAAATGATCGTCCTCTGATTTTGATCCTTGAAGCCCTACTTCGTGCGAGTCCAAGTCTTCCTTCCTTTGTTTTTCCCCAAAATTTGCTTGCTGCTGAATTCTTAGGAAGTCTTGTTCGGTTGAAGCAGACCGGTATCTCGGTGCCCCATCAACAACAATGAGTACCCTTGGTAGTACTGGAGAGCCTTGGGATGTCCTGTCTACCTTAGTCTTTCGACCGCATCAGAATGCCTCATAAGGTGACAATAGACTCTTTTGTTAAAACCCATCCGTCTACAGCACCATCCATTATTTGCCTGTCTATTTGCCGGCTAATACGGAAAAACTCCTCGTGGAAACTCAGTCTCTTCTCATGCCCCTAACCATGGAGTTTTTCATTTAGCTCTTCTGACAGGGCGACTATCCTTTCCTTTCTCGCCTTTCACACTATGCTCAGGCCACCTCCTCCTTTTGGTACGACGACCTTTCTACCTGGAATAATCATGATCAAGCCTTTTCAATATTATTTCGCTTTTTGTATCTTTTGCGAAATTGAAAGTCAATTTCAAACGCGTCTATTTCGTCAAAGGAAATACACGTCTTACATTAAAACATTCATCTTTTGCCCCGTTTTGCCTCTCTCAGATAAGATTAACGGCCTTCTCCAAGTGCTCTCTATCCATGTGAGTATAAATCTGACAGACCTTTATCTTCGTCATAATAGAATTAACGTCAGCAACCGATTTAAGTGCGGCTTCTGTGATTAACTGTGTTCCAACGACTCATAAGCCCTTGTCAAATTCTATCTTCCAGTCAAATAGGTCACCTAAATCTACACCAAATACTGCCACGTCGAAAGACTTGGTTTGACCGTCTTTGAGCCCGAATAGTGAGAAGGCTTTACTCCCAATCACGCCATTGTCGCTATTATACAACGTGACTTGAAGAAGAACCAAGGAATTATAGGTAACTCCTGATTGGTTAAGCACCTCCCCCTTCAAGTCTACGATTCCACTCAACCGACTAGATAGAGTCACATTATCGAAAAGAAATGATTCCGACTCTAGAGTCCCACTATCGGATTGCTCCGCTTCTGATTTCGCCTTACCGTTGGCAACCGGAGGCTGTGACTCAATAAGGACAAGGACAAAATCAAGAAGCGATTCGATTCTTGTTTCAAGCGATTCAATCCTCTTTTCCAGGACACTCAACCGCGTCTCAATATCTGAAGAAGCCTGAATAGTCGGACTCAACACTAAAACCATCACCACAATTACCAATCCAAACAGCTTTACATCCTTCATTTTCTTCTCTCCCTTCTCTTTCTCGTACTCCCCCTATTTAACTCATGGCGATTCTGTTCCACACTTGGCTTGATAGAACTCTCTGCACAAGAATACCTATGGCAGGGCTTCAATACTTGGATTGTATCTATGGTCTCTTTCCGCCCATTCCGATATTTATGCTATAGACCGCCCCTGTGTCGGGACTAATTCAGGAAGTACTGTCATCGAGTATTATTTCTTCTCCTACTAGTCTAGGTTTGCTTATTATTTCCCCCAATGGTACGTAGTATCGATTCTTAAAAGGAGGTAGTAATATCAGACCTAATCTTACATGGCCCTCTTTTTCCGTCGTTATTAGTATGCCCTTTGAGTTCTCAATCCTGTTTTCGGGAAGGCTCAGAGGGGACAGTCCTTCTGACAAAAGCGTCCATGGGCTGTCTTCGCCAATAATCAACTCGAATACCTGGATTTTTGTTCCTGCAACTTCTGACGAGATACTAATCTCATCTGGAGGAATAGCGTCGGCACCTCTACGGTCCTCCAGGCCATTATCTTCTTCTCCAATTACGACAAATGCCTCGCTTTTGTCTAGGTAGTTCTGTATTTCAATAATCTGCTCTTGCGCGTACCGTACTACTTCTTTGTCTGCCTCATCGCTTTGCATAACCTTTTTCAAAGCACCCAAGGCAGCCTTGTATTGCTCTAATCTACAATAAGTGAGTCCCAGACAAAATTGATACCTAGGTGTGCTGCCTAGCATCGTGGCTTTGAGAAGCACTTCCAAGGCCTCTTTGTATTCACCCTTTATATAGTGTTGCTGGGCCTGCACGAAGTGCTGTTCGGGGCTGACCTCAACGGGAGATGGGGGAGTGTATGATGGCAGGGTTGAGGAATAATGTGAAGAGTGGCGTGAAGAGTAATGAGAGGCGTGAGAGACATGAGAAGCGTGAGAGACATGAGAACCATGTGCGGCCACATACACGTCATTATTCCGAACATTGCTGAACAGAAGCTCTGAGTGTTCGAGAACTAATGGGGATTTCTCCTGGATTATTCTATCTCGGGGAAGCTGGGTTTTTCTTTTCAAAAGGGAAATTGCCTGTGCAACAGGTCCTTTGCCTCCAATAAAGAACAATTCAATAATGAGACAGCCGGCAATGACAGTTTTCACGAATCTCTTCATTTTTTCGAAACCTCCTTTCGTAAGACTTTTCTCAAGAGCGAATAGAGCTCTCTTAGAAGAAACGGCTTCTTAGAGATACCTTAGGTGCGGAAATACAATTGGATACTGTTGATTGAACAGGAGACAGTAGTAGTTTTTTTCATAATATCGAACCCAAGCATCACGTCCTAGAAGGTTTGTCCGTTCTCCGTCAAAGGTTGCAGATGGCTGCTGTGTATGAGTCGTGCAGACGCAAATAATCCGCCGCAACTATTTTTCAGTTCGCATTGTTCGCAGATGCCTAAATAGACAGCTTTCCAATTCCCAATTGACTTCCGGGCAAATCTCCTAAGAGAAGGCAATAATATGCACAATTGATGATTATAAATTGACACTTTCAAGTTGTTTCTATGTAATATCTGGACCGCGTTCTTCAAGGCATCCCCATAGTCATACGGGTCAATCCATAATTGTTCAATGTTGTCCAATGCCCACCCTATCGGCTCAAGACCCATCAGAGCTACGTGGACAACAAATGGAAAGTTACGGCATATGAATTCCGCGAAATTCGGTAATCTCTGGTGTGTCAGTTTATGGACAACGGTTCGTATCTCTATTTTTTGCCTGAATAGTGCGAGATTATGGATGCCCTTTAAGGTCCTATAAAAGCTAACGTTCCCTACTATCCTGTTGTGTTCGCTATCAACATCCGAATTCAAGGACACAGCTACTGTGAAATCAGGATGAGAGACAGAAACAAGGGCTTTCACAAAATCGAAGTCTTCAAGAGCTATCCCATTGGTTAGAAGAATCAAGGGAGTCTTTGGTAATTCGGTTTTACATGCAGTCATAACCTTTAGAAGGTTCTCCTTGAGTAAGGTAGGTTCCCCTCCCGTAAGTGCCAATGAAGCAGTGTCCTTATCCATTAGGCTAATCAGTTTCAGGTTCAGAAGAGTCTCATCCCCTTTTCCATCCTTCGGAGGCTGGGGGCATGTAACGCACTTGGCATTACATCTCTGAGTGACCAGAATTGAGTTATCATTCGAACCTCTCCGGTAAACAATATTAACTAGTCCCGTGGTCTCTACCAGGATTATGTCTCCAATGTTCATTATCTGCAAGCGTTCCACTTCACAAATCAGTGGTATTCCCTTGTGTTTTGTTATGCCCTGCTCCCTACTGGCATTTGTGACAACAAACCTTAGCCCCAGTTGCCTGTCGCGCACCAAAAAACTTATCTTCTCTTCGCCATTAGTTACCCAGCTATTTTTTTTCTCCACTCTCCCGACTAACTCATGTTGAATATTCACAGAAACCCCTTGCAGATTTATCATTTCAGTGCACGTCCTATCTGTACTTCACTCAATGACCTCCTGGTAATCCAAGACCAAAAAATATCTAGTATGTCGTCATTGTCTTCTCTAATCAACCTAAGGAGATGTCCGATTATCAGCCGATTTTTCTTGCAAGCTGCACTTCTTGCCTTATTACCTACAACCTCTCCCTGCTCAGTATAGCTTCTAACCGGGTCCGCACCACAAAATGGCACATATGGACAGAAACGACAGTGTGGAACAGTCTCCAGGTACGACTCTGAGATGATTGACCTCAATAGGTCGCAATTGAATATATCCTCGTACCTGTCCTCTGACACATTTCCCAATCGAAACTTTCGGTCTCCCATTTCCCCCAGCATTCGTCCCTCATCAGATGCATAAACATTGCCGTCGTAATTGTAAATGACCCCTCCAATTCCAATCCCTGCAGGGGACTGCAAATCAACAAATCCCGTTGCAAAGGGCGTCATAATCCTGGCAAGAAGCAGACAAGTATATTCCTCGATAAAGAAACTTCCGCGAAGATTTAATTCAATAATATACTTCAATGCGTCTTTGTACACTTCGAAAAAATCCTCCACAGTGTAGTCAAAATCTGCACCGTATTTCGTTGCACGTCCATATGGATTGATAGGCCGCAAGAAGATGGAATTGAATCTACTACTAATATACTCATCTATAATTGCCCGAATTTGGCCTAGACTGTTTCTCGTGACGGTCATCAATGCAGAAATATTATTCATTCCGAGAATACTACGGGCCAATTCCAGTTTACCTACCATAATGTCATAGCTGCTCGGTGCATTTCTCAGGGGTCTGTTCTGATTATGGAGCTCTCTCGGACCGTCTAAGGAGGTAGACAGTACAACATTATGCTTCTTAAAGAAACGTAACATCCTCTCATCCACCGGAGTAAGGTTAGTGCATACGACAAAATCGACTTGCTTTTTATGCAGGGCCCTAAGTAGCTCAGCATACTTTATGATGTACTCCACAATATCGATGTTCAATAAGGGTTCCCCTCCTTGGAACTCTATCTTTATTCTGTCGGAGGGCGACATGAATATCATTTCGACTATTCTCCTGGCAGTCTGTCTATCCATGTCGCATTCCTTCTCTTCCGGCGGTCTACTTGACGCCTGGCAATATATGCATCTTGAATTACATCTCAGAGTTGGCACTACCATATGCAGTGAAGTGAACTCGTTCAGAAATCTCTTCTTTGTCCTATATTTTGTAGCTAACATTTCTGTAACGGGACCAATATCCCCATCTGCCACCATATGTTTTGACTTCAGGTCATAGAACTCCTCCGTCGTCTTATCCATGGAATAGTGGCTAAATTCCCTGAACGCATCTGTCGATAAAAAAACACACTCACCGACCTCATTCGTCAAAAAAACCGTGTCATCGTCTATTCTTTCGAACCGAAAGGGCAAAATCACATAGAGTTCTGATTGCATTTCGTTATCCTTCATCTCCAAAAGGGAAAAACGCCTTCTTAATAATTAGCTCTCGCAACGGCCTCATCTTCTGTTCAAGGTCCACTCTGAGCTGGTAGTCTATCAACGCGTTACGAAATTCCTTTACGACACCCTGCAAGCTAATATTCTTGTGTCGAGCCTCCAGACGAATCTTAATCGTGGAACCAGCACTGTGAGTGATACGAACCCAACATCTGTCCGTGAACACGTAGCTGCATTCCAGAACTGCTTCTTTGCAGTAGGTCTTGTCGCTGATTTCAATATCAAGCCACTGATTCTGCAGGTCTCCTTGCATCTGACTCATTTGGACTCCTTTTGTCTATCCCAACCCCACCGCCCGATGGGCTATTTCCACAGGGGATTCGATGTTCTCATTCACGTTGTCACCTATCGGCACAATGCGTAATACGGGCCCAGTCTATGTTCATCTCACTACCATGTTATCCACCGTGCCTACGAAGGCGGCTTACATACACTGCACGCTGTATACCCCCGCTGTTTTGCTTTTGTTAGAGAAATCGAAATACGGCTTTTGCTCAAATACCGACAACCTGAGGCGTGATACTTCTTCCCCGTATTGGTAATATAAACTGTAATATCGGGAGGTGCTCTTTGTTTTGTCTCCGTTATCTCTGGTAAGACTACTGACACCTCTTTTTCCCAAAGCTGATTGAACTTTACTAGATGAGCTTCTAATATTTCCTTATCTCTAATTATCAAGAAATTCTCATCACTGCGATAGGTGGCATCCCTTGAATAGTTGTAACTTCCCGTTAAGACAATATCATCAGCAATTAGGACCTTAAGGTGCATAGACCCACCCTTACTTCCGTCCATAGTACGGAAAGGAATTTCGGCCAGCTGTAGTACTCTACGAATCCATGATCCTGGCCCCGCCTGGCTTTTATCCAGAATAATCCTTACATCTACTCCTTCTTTCCACTTGTCTGTTATGGCCTCAGCGAGTTCATCCAAGGTAAAACTGTAGATAAGAATGTAGACTCTTTCTTCTGCGCTTTGAATAGCAGACTCTAGCGTTTGTAGAATCTCCTCTCCTTGTTCAGGAGAAAAGAGGACGTCAATTTTAGTAAGTTCTTGACAGCTTCCCAGAGAAACCATCATTGAAGTCAAGCATATACCTAGAATAGCTATAACAAAGAGCCGTTTCAAGTATTTTTTCACTGCCTTACCTCCTATCTTTTAGGAATATCGTATATCCCACAACTGGCTTGATGAAATTAGCTTAATATAGCAACTCTACTTTTACCCAGGTTTTATAGGTTATCTAGTACTAATGAAGTGCCTGTATGAGCCTCTATGAGCGTCTTTTTCATTGTAAATCAGCATAATTCCTGACATGACCCGATTTTCAAAATTTGTCATATTGTATATGTCAAATATATCTATTTCTATCGCTGCCTCGTTGACGCTGCCTCCCCCCTCCCTCAACCTATCTCATTATGAACCTTATCTATCTTATTAATAAGCTTCTTAAATTCACTCCGGTTATTATTGGATAAGAGAGACTATCACAAGTTGCAGGTTTGGTGTTTGTTCAGTCTTGCCGATATGGCTCCAAGAGCTCTAAAAGTTTAGGGTGAACTCTATATCCAAGCTCAATAGCTCTATCGCAATGTTCAATGGCCAAGCTATATTCTCCTTTATAATAATAGGTTACGGCTAAATTGTTATGTACCTCAGCATCGTTAGGGTTAATCTCTATAACCCTCTTAAACTCAGCTATAGCCTCATCATACCTTCCTTTGTTATAATAAGCTACCCCGAGGTTCAAATGTGCCTCAGCCAAGTTAGGGTTAATCTCTATAGCCCTCTTATACTCAGTGATGGCCTCATCGT